>Ga0256406_1001194_pt1 | contig 42880 bp, 33 predicted proteins | sample RumenRJG_03DNA_FD_185986 | JGI IMG/M metagenome (GOLD analysis project Ga0256406, IMG submission 185986) | Bovine rumen microbial communities from Lethbridge, Alberta, Canada - RJG_03 | ecosystem: Host-associated > Mammals > Digestive system > Stomach > Rumen | place: Canada: Alberta | collected... | reverse complement strand
ATGAGGAAGGTCCTTTCTTTGTTTTATTCTTTCGCACGGAAATTATAACATTTCCACTCAGGGGGGGGCTTTCCTCTTTTATTGTTTTTGGAAAAAATTCCCCCACCGAGTAAAATTTTACACTAAGGAAAAAACAGCCCTCTTTTCTGCCATAAAGGCCTTCCCTTAAGGAAGCGCTGATTAAATCATTGTTTGCTTTTATTCTTGAATTTTTATGCAATGCGAGGAATGGGCTGACGCGAATAGCGAGCTATTTAAGGAAGCCCATGACGAAACAGTGCATAAAAATTCTTATAAAAGAAAACTCTATGAATTAATCAGTGCTTCCTCAAAGATGATAGGGCTCATGGCGGATGATTTTCATGGCCCGGTACACCTGCTCCGCCAGGATAAGGCGGGCCATCTGGTGAGTGAAGGTCATGGCGCTGATAGAAATTTTCAGATTGGCCCTTCTCCGGATGTTTTCTCCATTGCCATAAGGACCGCCAATCATGAAGAAGAAATGGCTGGTGCCGGATACCATTTTCTGTCGGATAATATGGGCCAGCTCTTCAGAGGTCACCGGTTTGCCCTTCAGGTCAAGGAGAATAAGAAAATCTTCATCTTTCAGATATTTCAGAAGCTTTTCCCCCTCCTTTTCCATGACCTTTCCCTTTAAAGCAGGAGAAGGATTTTCCGGCATTTTTTCTTCATCCGGCGACAGGATTTCCACCTTTGCTATAGGAGAGAGACGCTTCAAGTATTCATCAATGCCCTGACGCATCCATTTTTCTTTAATTTTGCCGATGGTAAGAAATGTAAATTTCATTTACTGGTTAGACTCCGGTGCCGATGCCAGAAGCACTTCCGTATCCGCTTTCCTGCCATTATGTTCGTAGGTCACCTTGATGCGGTCCCCTGGCTTATGGGTATCCAGGATGTCCCTCATACCCTTGACTGTATCAATGGACTGGCCGTCGATGGCAAGGATATAGTCGCCGGGACGGATATCGGTGAGGCTTACAGGGCTTCTGGATGCCACTTTCATGACAAGAACGCCGCCATCATGATCCCAGTCATAGCCGTAGCGCTGGGCAATATCTTTATCTGCAGCATAGACGCCCAGGTAGGCCCTTGTGACTTTGCCGCTGGAAATCAGCTGCTGAATAATGCCTTTGGCGGAGTTGATAGGAATGGCAAAGCCCATACCTTCTACCCCTTCCTTAGCGATTTTGGCACTGTTAATGCCCACGACCTTCCCGTCGGCAGTCACCAGGGCGCCGCCGGAATTGCCGGGGTTAATAGCTGCATCAGTCTGGATAAGGCGGAAACGCTGGTCTATGTCGTCAAGGCTTCTGTTCAGTGCACTGATAACGCCTACTGTGACGGTGCCCTGGAATTCAAGGCCCAGAGGATTGCCGATAGCAATGGCCGTCTCCCCTACCTGCAGGGCATCGGAGTCACCAAAGGATGCCACCGGCAGATCATCGCTTCCATCGATCTTCACCACGGCCAGGTCTGTAGAGGGATCGGTTCCTACCACTTTTCCCTGTACCGTTTTGCCATTGGAAAGGCACACATTTACCTCTTTACTGCCCGATACCACATGGTTGTTTGTGACAATATATCCTTTCTTGTCGAAAAGGACGCCGGATCCAACACTCTGGCCCACTTCCACCCGCCGGTTAAACATATCCCGGTCATAGACCCTGGTGGTAATGCCTACAATAGCCGGACCCACTTCCTTGACTGCCTGCACCACCGCTGTGTTGCGGACAGCCGGAAGATCTTCCATCTTCTTATTAGTCCCCTGGGGGAGCTGGTAGGAAGAGGAGGCCCCTCCTTTTTTCGGAAGTGCAAAATCGCCAAAGTAGCAGCCGCCTGCGCCGCCGATAATGAGCATGGAAAGCGCCAGTGCAGCAATCTTCATTCTGCCGCTTTTAGAGCCATGGGCTGTCTCCTTCATGGCTTCGCCATTTTCTTTCAGTTTCCTGTCCAAATCTTCTCTATCCATAGTAACCTCCCTGTCCCATGCGGGAAAGTAATGTGCAGGGAATTCCATTAAGCCCCATCATTTCATGAATAGAAGGGGCCCATTGGAATTCCTGTTGATATGGTTCACTCATTATATCACAAACCGTCCATAATGGAAGCAGGCCTGTGTCATCAAAATTTCCAATAAAAAAGAAATCTGCCTTTCAAAAGCAGATTTCTTTTCCCTTACTTGGCAAAATCGGTAGCTCTGGTTTCCCGGATAACCACCACTTTCACCTGTCCCGGATACTGCAGTTCCTTTTCAATGCGGCGGGAAATATCATGGGCCAGAATGGTCGCCTGATCTTCAGACACCTTTTCCGGTTTCACGATAACCCGAAGCTCACGGCCTGCCTGGATAGCATAGCAGCTGTCCACGCCGGGGAAGGACTTGGCAATATCTTCCAGCTTGGTGAGCCGTTTGATATAGTTTTCCAGAGTCTCGCGGCGGGCGCCGGGGCGGGCTGCAGACATGGCATCCGCTGCTGCCACCAGTACGGATTCTACGCAGGTAGCCTCCGTGTCTCCGTGGTGGGAAGCAATGGCATTGATGACTTCCGGCGGTTCATGGTATTTCTGTGCCAATTCTACGCCCAGTTCCACATGGGTGCCTTCCTGTTCACGGTCCACGGCTTTACCGATATCGTGCAGCAGGCCTGCCCTTTTGGCCAGTTCCACATTGGCCCCCACTTCGCCGGCCATAATGCCTGCAAAGTAGGATGTATCAATACAGTGCTGCAGCACATTCTGTCCATAGCTTGTCCGGTATTTCAGACGGCCCAGGATTTTTACCAGTTCCGGATTCATGCCCCGGATACCGCACTCCATAACAGCCTGTTCACCGGCTTCGCGGATAGCCTTATCCACATCTTTCTTTGTCTTGGCCACCACTTCTTCAATCCGTGCCGGATGGATTCGTCCATCCTTCACAAGGCTTTCCAATGCCAGCCTTGCCACCTCACGGCGGATAGGATCGAAGCAGGAAAGAATGACCGCTTCCGGCGTATCATCAATGATCAGATCCACACCGGTCAGGGTTTCAATGGCCCGGATATTACGGCCTTCCCTGCCGATAATGCGGCCTTTCATTTCTTCATTAGGAAGGGAAACGACGGAAACCGTGGTTTCGGAAACCGTATCCGCCGCATTCCGCTGAATGGCGGAAGCGATGATTTCCCGGGCCTTGGTATCTGCTGTATTCTTGGCTTCTTCCACAGCACTGCGGATGCGGACCGCCTTTTCATGGGTCAGCTCTTCATCCACTCTGGACAGGATCATATCTCTGGCCTGATCGCTGGAAAGCTGGGAAATTTCCTCCAGTTTTTTCTGCTGCTGTTCATAGAGCCCATTCAGCTTTTCCTTCTGGGCCTTTACCTGGTTTTCCTTTTTGTCCAGCTGGGATTCCCGCTGTTCCAGGTTGCCGCTTCTCCAGTCCAGATTATTTTCCTTCTGCACAAGACGCTGTTCGTACTTCTGCAGTTCATCACGGCGCTGTTTGTTTTCCTGTTCCACATCTTCACGAAGTTTGTGGATTTCTTCACGAGTCTGTACAATGGTTTCCTTCTTCAGCGTTTCCGCTTCCCGGGAAGCATTGTCCAGCATTTTCTTGGCTTCTTCACCAATCTGCCGGGCCTTTTCTTCTGCAGATCCGATTCTTGCCTCTGCAATGCGCTTGCGGAGCATGTATCCTACGCCGGCACCAACAGCAGCGGCAATGATACATCCTACGATGACATACAGTAAAACTTCATCCAGTGTCAAATGATTCACCTCTCTCTTTCTGTTATTATAATGTTCACTACGAAAACATAAACGAACCATCTCCCTGAGGAGATATGGAAAATGATACCCATGGCAGTTTTTAAAGCACGAAAAAAGGAAATCCATGCAGGCCATGGAGAATTGAATTTTCCCAGGCTGAAACAGATGGATTTCCTCATGAATGAAAAATGTTATATTTTTTTATCCCATAGGGAGAAAGCCCCTGCGGCAGAAGACGAGCCCTGCAGGAGCCTTTGTATATAATCAGAATCATACCAAAACAGGAATGTTCACTTGGTTCAGCACCTGTTTTTATTCTAAAATCTTTATAAATTATTGTCAAGAAGAGACCGCCGGAAAGAAGATAGACTGCTATAAAAACAGCTTCTAATGGCCTCTGCCGCCGCCGAACATGGACCACACCACCAGTGCCGCGAAAGCAGCCCAGCTCATGAGGTAGGACAGAATGCCAAGGTCCGTCAAAATATTAATGACCGTAAGGCCTGCCATGAAAAGGATATTACCCCGCTTTTCCACATAGGGATCCCGCCGGATAAGGATAAAAGCGATAATAAAAATAAGGATATTGACAATAAGCACAGCCGGAAAATAGATCAGAAGCGGCACCATCTGCAGGATAAAGCTTCCTGCAAGCATGAGAAGCATGATGTAAATCCAGGTCATGGAAATCATAATTCCCTCCTTACATGGTCACCGTCTTCCTTCGGAATCCACATGGTCTGGTCCGGAAAAAGCCAGCGAAACTCATAGGACGGCACCCAGCGCTGACCGAAAGCGTGCATAGGGACAAGAAGAGAAGCAGCAAAATGATGGAGATAGGCTTTCACGCCCCACTCCCTGGCCACCTGCTGCCTTGCGTCCACAGGGAGAAAGGCGATATCCACTTCTTTTTCCCTGATACAGGAAAGTTCCCGGAAAAACCAGTCCCGGGCCTCCCGGTTATCCTCATCCCCTTCACCGGCCCAGTGCCACCAGTTCAAGTCCCCGGCGTGGAAAATCCGGAGTCCCTCCGCTTCCACCATGTAAGAACCGCCGGCATCGGTGGAGCCATACATATGAACAGTCAGAGGGCCGTCCTTCACCTCATCTCCCACATCCATCACATGAAGAATACTCTGATTCCCTAAAGTCAGAGAACAGTCACGGTGAAGGAAATAGCCGGACGCCCGGTCTTCAAAAGACCGGATGGCCCGATTGAAATGATCTCCATGCACATGGGATACAAAGAAATACACCGGCTTATCCGTCTTTTCCAGACGCTCCTCAAGACGTTTCAAAGGATCCAGATAATAATCAAAAACAAGAATCACCTTTTCCAGCTCCAAAACAAAGCCGCTGTGGTGAAGGAAATATATATCTACCGGTTTCATAGGTTCTCCTCTCATCATAAGAACTGACATTTCATATATATTTTTGTATCAGCCAATAAATTTTAACTTGAATGTGCCTCTCCTATAGAAGCTGTATAATAATTATATCATATGGTCCGCTATGCAGCCCGGGTTTAGTCTGACTATGTGACGTTTCTCCGTCTCCAGTGACTTGCGGAAAGCAGGAAACTGCCCGCATCGTCTCCATTTCCCACCAGCCTGCTCTCTCACTCCCAAATAAACATTCCTTTGACCTTTGAGTCCAGTTTATGTAAAATATCATTGTAATAATAAGAGGTGGACCATGATAACTCACGATACTAAAGCTCATATGTTTGAAATCAATTACCCGGAAGGCCGGGCCTATCTGGAATATACAGAAGATAACGGAACCGTAACCGTTATCCATACGATTGTGCCCGAAGCACTGGGCGGAAGAGGTATTGCGGCAAGCCTGGCCGAAGCTTTCTACCGCTGGGCTTCTGAAAACCGCCACCCTGTCAAATCAGACTGCTCCTACATGACAGCCTGGATGAAACGAAATAAAATCACGACTTAGGCTCTTTAGACATTCTTAAGCAGCCTTCCAAAGGCTGCTTTTTTAATGACAGATAAGGAAGCACCGATTCTTGCAAATTGATTTCATAAAAACCAAATCAAATCCAAAATCCTTGCTTCCCTGGAACGGAAAAAACTATGTACAGCTCATCACTTTTCCAAAGCCCCGGTACTTTCAGGGAAACGCAGAATACACTCGATATGATAACCACCCATTTTATTGAACTCCTTCGTTTAAAATCAAAAGAACTCTATGACCACTCCGTAAGGGTCGCCAACTATGCCGGCGCCACCGCCGTCTACATGAGACTTCCGGCCAATGAAATCACCCTGATCCGCTATGCCGGTCTCCTTCACGATATCGGACTTTTGACCATTCCCAATCACATTCTGACCAAGGTCCCCTATCTTTCCAGAAGAGAACTTTCCCTCTATAAAAAGCATCCGGAGCTTGGGGCCAACATGCTGGAATCGGTGCCGGGCTGTCAGGACCTTCTCCCTTATATCCGCTGCCACCACGAACGATGGGACGGCACGGGATATCCGAAGCATTTGAAGAATGTAAATATCCCCCTGGGAGCCAGAATCATCTCCGTAACCAGCTACTACGACGATATGGTGTACTCTTCCCCGGACTTCAAAACAAAGGACATGAATGAAATATCCCGGGATATCATGACCGGCTCCGGCATCCTCTTTGACCCCGAAGTGGTATCGGCCTTCCTGAAAGTGCTCTTCCACAGCAATACGATTCCCACATAAAAACGCCTGCCAAAGCAGGCGCTTTTTTATTGTCTGACACGCCCCGGGAGCGTGTATTTCTCAGCTTCTTTTGCTTCTTTCCCTATTTCCTCAAATATCCCCTTCTTCTCAAAGCCGTATCTCCAGAAAGCAAGACCGGCAAGGTGATATTCTTTTTCCAATGCTGCCTTGGCTCTCATGGAATGTTCTTCTTCCAGGTAGGTACGATGAAGAATTCCCCCCTGTCTCCAGGTGAGGGTGTACTGGCGGGCATCGGGCTGCCAGACAGGTTTAAGGCCATGCCGGTTTATGAGAGCCTCCTGGTCCTTCATGGCAAGAACCCTGGATTTCATGTATCCCGGATTTCCTCCGTAGATTCTTGTATACAAAGGAAGGCCCAGGACCAGTTTTTCCGGGGGAACCATGGTAATCAGTTTTTGTATGTTTTTATCCAGCCAGCCGTAGGAGGAAACGGATCCGGCATAGGGACTGGTTCTGGGGGTTTCATCGTAACCCATAATGATTTCATAGTCGCAGAATTCTGAAAGTTTTTCCCGATCGTAGCAGAGACTCCAGGTAGGAGAGCCGGCGTTGTAAACCGTAATGTCCACAGTGAGCTTCTTTCCTGATTCATGAAGGGGAAGGGCGAAATTTTTCATGAATTCTGTGAAAAGGCCCCTGTCTTTGGGGTCCATATTTTCAAAATCCACATTATACCCGTAAAGGCCGTATACTTCAGAGAGGGCGGCCATGCGAGAAATGAATTCTTCCTGCTTTTCCCGGTTATGCATGAAAAGGGATGTTGTTTTGACGTCGAAATCATTGTGAATGAGGGGCATCACCTTCATATCTGCCTGCCGGGCCCTTTTGAGGTAGTCAAAGTTCCAGCTGTATCTATTTTCTTCCACGTCCTTATAGCTTCCCATGGTGGGCGAAAGGATCGGGGTTCCGGAAAGGGATGAAAAATCGGAATTTTCGCTGCGGAAGGAGTAGTTGATGTCCCAGAGAACCAGAGGCCTTTCAGGGGCCTCCTTTTTCGTTTCTTTTACCTTCCTGCCCTTCACCTTTTTGATGGTCAGTTCTTTTTTCCCCGGCTTATAGGTATAGGAAAGGCCTGCTTCCCTGCTGAAGAAGGAAAAATCCACATACCTGTTTCCCTCCAGTTCCTTATAGGGAATTTCCACCTTTTCTTCTTTTTTCATGGCCGCCGGAGTGAGTTCTACATAAAGTTTATCCTTCTCCCAGGAAAGCTTCCACTTTCCCCCTTTGGTAAGAACCACAGGCGCCGTATACAAGGTGCCATCCACTTCATAGGCATTGAAATTTTTGAAATCGCTGCCCTTCATTTTGACAGGCACCGGGCCATCGGCCATGACTGCCGCCGGAAAGACCAGGGCCAGGAGGACGGCTGCTGTTAATTTTCTAAGCAATGTTTTCCCCTTTCATTACAAGCAGCAGGCTGCAAATTTTCGGACAACCCTGACCAGGGTCTTCGTGTCCAGCAGATGATATACATCATCTTCCTTCTCTAACGTGAAAGGTTCCTTCTCCAAAAAGGAAATGAATTTCCTCAGAATTCCGGAAGCCTTCTTTCCCTGATCCAGTGGCCTTTCTTTCCGGCCCAGCACTTTCTCCATAAGAAAAATCATGACAGCCGGACGGAAATAATAATCAATGAAGGTATTTTCTATCCAGTAGTCATGGGCAGTGTGACGGAAGCGGGCACAGCCTTTGGCAAAGGAAAGATACAAAGGAAGGCCGTCAGACAGGCCGCCCCAGAAGTCGCTAAACCCATAGTCGAAGGCACCGTCTTCCTGGGCCATGATATAGGTCAAAGCGTTTCCTTCTACGATGTGCACCTTTTCCTTATGAGGAAACTGAGGCAGCAGTTCTTTCTTAAAGAGGGCAATCATGTGCGGATTGAGCTCCACCACCGTCACCGATTCCACATCTTCCTTTTCAGAGGCCATGAAGGTGTAGTAGCCAAGACCAAGGCCATAGGTGATGACCTTTCCCTTCGCCTTTTCCAAAGGCTCCTTCATGGATTCGATTTCACTTAAAACCACGCTCATCCAGACGCCGCCGTTTTCCAGAAGCACCGGAAATACGACCCGGCTGTCAAAGAAGGCGGCTTTACCGTAGGCAAAGGGATCCTCCTTTTGGAATCCCTCGTGCCAGGTCTGAATCAGCTCTCCCGGCAGGTAATCATTCACAGTCAGGGTAATATGGCCCTCCCTGGTCTTTCCGCTGACCTTCACCTGCCGATAGTAGGGATTATCCAGAATATCAGAAGCTTTGTGCATGGTAATATGGGAGGAAAGATAATCATAGAGGGCATCCCCTATTTCCTCTTCCTTCATGAAAAGGGAAAGCTCCGAATAGGGTCTCATCTCTTCTCCCCCCTGAGCCAGCTCATAAGCCATTTCACCGATATCATCGGAAAATCCGATATCCACATAGGAAGAAACGGGCGCTTTCTCCCCCCTGGCAGCAAGGCTTCTGAAATCCACGTCTCCTACATAGAGATGATCCGACACCTCGCCAAGAAGCATGTCCTGGGCCGACACGGAAAGGAGATAGGTCTTCCAGAGATCCAGAACTCTTTCCTTCAAGGCTGTGCTGTTTTTTATTTGCATAGGTTAGTCCTTTCTTTCTTTACATGGCTCCGCTGGCTATGGTAAGGCCGGTCACTGAAGCGGCCCCTGCCCTTTTCAGCTCATGGGCGACGGATTCCATGGTGGCACCGGTCGTGTAGACATCGTCTACCAGAAGAATATATTTCCCCCTGACGTCAACATTTCTATTGATATGAAATATGCCTTTAATGTTGTCATATCTTTCACTTCGGGAGAGGAGGGACTGGGTTTCAGCGGCGCGGAAGCGTACAAGGCCCCTTGGCAGGTATTTCTTTCCTGCTTTTTCCATCCACTCTTCAAACATCATATCCACCTGGTTATATCCCCGGCTGTCCCATTTCTTTTGAGACAGGGGCACCGGAATGACCAGGCTGCAAAAGGTAAGCCTATCCCAGTAGGGAAATCGGGAAAGGAGGGGCGGGAAGGCCTTTTTTCTGTCTATCCGTCCCCCGTATTTCAGCTGGATAATGATTTTTCGCACCGCTCCCTCGTAGTTGCAGAGGGTGTAGCAGCCATGGAGATGGTCGGTGTGGGAGGAGTTTAAAAGTCTGGGGTTCCATACCCTTTTCAGACAATCCTCGCACCACGCCCTGTCCCTTTCTACCACTTTTCCGCAGCCGGGACAGGTGGTGGGGTAGAAAATATCTGCCAGGTCGTGAAAGAGCTTCATCCTTCTGCCTCTCCTTTCAGAAGAGGCAGGAAGAGGCTGTAGCGGCTGGCGGTGTCCTGCCGGCTCACCGCCCGGGCAATGGCGTCTTCCGTGGAAATAAGGATGGTCCTCTTCCGCGCCCTGGTGACGCCGGTATAGATCAGATTCCGTTTCAGCATGATACTCTGGGTGGGAAGAAGCACCAGAATCACTGTGTCATATTCACTGCCCTGGCTTTTGTGTACCGTGGCGGCATAGGCCAGCTGGATGCTGTTTCTGTCTTCTCCTTCATAAACCACTTCTCTGCCATCAAAACGCACGAAAATCTTATTCTTGTCCACAGCCCACACAATACCCAGATCCCCGTTGTACACCCCTTTTTCATAGTCGTTCCGTTTCTGCATGACCTTATCGCCGGGGAGAAAATGGGCACCGCCCTCCAGTGGATGACCATGGACCAGCTCCTGGATGGCATGGTTCAGATGGTCCACGCCGCAGGTGCCCCGGTACATGGGTGAAAGGACCTGCATGGACATTTTCTTCTTTTCACTTCCGTAATCCAGATGGCGGCATAGGTTCATCACCGCGCCGAACGCATCCATTTCCGAAGAGGCATAGTAAATGGAAAATTCACCTTGTTCATCGGGATAGCAGAGTTCCCCTTCCCGGATGCGGGCGGCATTGTCAATAATGCCGCTTCCTTCCTTCTGACGGAAAATATGCTCCAGCCGCACCACCGGCACTTCGCCCCAGGCGATGAGGTCTTTTAAAGGAGACCCCGGCCCCACCGGCGGCAGCTGGTCTATATCCCCCACCAGGATAAGCCTGGCCCCTTCCTTCAGTGCACAGAGGAGGTGGTAGAAAAGGGAAATATCCATCATAGATGCTTCGTCCACAATGATTAAATCTTCCTTCAGGGGGTCCGACTCATTCCTGTTGAAAAAAGTTCTGCCGCTGTCATGAAGCTCCGCTTCCAGGGCTTTGTGGATGGTATCCGCCTCCACGCCGCTTGAAAGGGAAAGCCTTTTGGCTGCCCGGCCGGTGGGCGCCATGAGACGCACCTTCAGCTGGAACTGGCGGGCTGCGGTAATAATGGCCTGCACCAGGGTGGTTTTCCCGGTGCCCGGGCCGCCGGTAATGATAAGCACGCCGGACTTCAGTGCTTTTTCCACCGCTTCCCGCTGCCTGTCTGCCAGGGTCAGTCCCTTTTCCCTTTCAAATTTCTCCACCGCCAGCTTGGAAGAGCCCAAGGGCTCGGCGTGAAGGAGGGATTTTATGCGGAGAGCGGACTCCGTTTCCGCTTCATAGAGGGACGGCAGGTAAAGGTACCGTTTGTCATTCCACACAAGGGACGGGATGAATCCGTTTTCTATGGATTCCTTCCCCGCCTCTCTCACAATATCTTCCGTCACTCCAAGGAGCAGGGAGGCATTCCGAAAAACCGACGATTCCGGGGCGCAGGCATGGCCCTGGGCCAGGGCCCGGGAAATGGTATACTCTATGCCCTTGGTCACCCGGTCTGCGTCGTCGGGATCCACCCCTTTCGCTAAAGCGATGCGGTCTACTTCCTGAAATCCCAGTCCCGGAATGTCCCGCACCATGCGGTAAGGGTCGCCGGACAGCACGTCCTCCGTTTCCCCGCCGTACCGTTTTCTGATGTCGGCGGCAAAGCTCTCGGAAATCCCCAGGGACTGAAGGAACATAATAAGCTCCTGTTCCTCCCTCACCTTTTCATAGGACTCCTTGATTTTAGCCAGGGTTTTCCTGCCGATGCCCGGTACCTGGCGAAGGTCGTCGATCCGGTTTTCAAAAACATCGAGAGTCTTCCTGCCGAAATGGTCCACAATCCTTCCTGCCATAGAAGGGCCTATACCGTCAATAAGGCCTGATGCCAGAAAAAGTTTGATTTCCTCCGTTTCCTCGGGCTTTGTATTTTCCAGCGTGCTGCATTTGAACTGCATGCCAAAACGGGGATGCCGTTCCCAACATCCCCGAAGAAGCACCGGCTGGCCCGCATAGGGGGCAGGGCCCCTGTATGCGGCAGTCACGGTTTTTCTGCTCTCCTTATCTTCCAGAAGAAAGACACAGAACCTGCCATCATCGCTGGAAAATATGATTTTCCTTACGGTGCCGCGCAGTTCTTCTGTCATTTTTCTTCTCCTCTGATGAAACGGTTCTGCACCTTCTTGCTGATATCCATGAGCATCTGGTACCAGCGGATGAAATCGGGCCGGACAGACAGATCTTCAATCAGCTTCGAGAGCTCCTCTATGTTCTTAGCTTCCCGCTTTCCGTCAAATACAGGAATTTCCGCCTTCATCTTGCGCTGGGCGATGCTCCTGGACAGGGCAAGCCTTTTCTCAAAGAGACAGACCAGCTCCTTGTCTATGCTTCTGACAGAATTCCGCAGGGCTTCTAATTCTTTGTCTTCCATAACAGTCCACTCCCCTCAGGAAGAAATGGGATTACTGATTATTAGCGTGGAGGGTCTGAAGGATTTCCTGTACCTTGGCTTTCGCTTCTTCCAGAGGCACTTCCACCACTTCACCAGACCGGCGGATTTTGATTTCCACGCAGCCGGACTGCTGCCATTTCTTACCGATGGTCACCCGTACCGGATATCCGATGAGGTCTGCATCCTTGAACTTGATGCCTGCCCTTTCGTTCCGGTCATCCAGAACCACTTCATCCCTGCTGTCTTCCATGTCCTCATAGAGCTTTCTGGCTGCTGCCATCACTTCTTCGGACTTGTTGTTTGCCGGAACGATGACTGCTTCATAGGGCGCAATGGCCACAGGCCAGATAATTCCGTCATCATCATGGTTCTGTTCGATAGAAGCAGCCACGGTCCTTGTGACGCCGATGCCGTAGCAGCCCATGACGAAAGGATGGGATTTCCCCTGGTTGTCCAGGAACGTAGCATGGAGGGCTTCACTGTACTTGGTGCCCAGCTTGAAAACCTGTCCCACTTCGATACCCCGGCAGCGAACGATCTTGCCGCCGCAGTGAGGGCATACATCCCCTTCCTGAATCTGGCGGATCGTTTCCACACGGACATCGGTGAAATCGCGAGCCGGGTTCACATGGATGTAATGCTTATCCTTCTCATTAGCGCCGCAGCAGGCATCCTGCATTTCCATCACCGTAGGATCCACCAGGATATCAAAGTCCTTCGTCCGCTTCAGGCCGATGGGGCTGATGTAGCCGGCGGTGAGGCCCACCTTCTTCAAATCCTCATCGGAAGCCATGTCCACATTGATGGCATTGTAAATATGCTGGATCTTCGTTTCATTCACTTCGTGATCGCCGCGAACCATGGCCAGTACCACCAGACCGTCCACATTGTACACCACAGCCTTCACGGACTGAGCAACCGGGGCATGGAGGAAATCGCACACCATTTCAATAGTATGCTGCCCTGGTGTTTCCACCAGTTCTTTTTCCTTGTCATTATGAATATCACACTTCACAGTGAGGGGATCCACAGCTTCGATATTTGCTGCAAAATCACAGTTTTCGCAATATACAATATCCGCCTCTCCGGAATCAGCCAGCACTTCGAACTCATGGGAACCGCTGCCGCCGATGGCACCGGAATCTGCAATCACCGGACGGAAAGTCAGACCGCAGCGGGTGAAAATACGGGTATAGGCATCATACATGAGCTTGTACTGCTTATCCAGCCCTTCCTCATCGGCATCAAAAGTATAGCCATCCTTCATAATGAATTCGCGGCTTCTCATAAGACCGAAGCGGGGACGCTTTTCATCTCTGTACTTATTCTGGATCTGGTACACAGAAACGGGAAGCTGCTTGTAGGAAGTGGTGTCCATCTGAATCAGGGAAGTCACCAGCTCCTCATGAGTGGGGCCCAGGCAGTATTCCCGGTCATTCCGGTCCTTCAGCTTGAACATCTCCGGTCCGAACACATCCCAGCGGCCTGTCTTCTGCCACAGCTCCGCCGGCTGCACAATAGGCATCATGATTTCCTGGGCGCCGGTCTTATTGATTTCCTCGCGGATAATCTTCTCCACCTTCTGAATAGAACGCCATGCCAAAGGAAGGAAGGAATAAATCCCGTTTCCAATCTTCCTCATCATACCGGCCTTCAGCATGTACTGATGGCTTACCACCACGGCATCAGCCGGTAATTCACGTAAAGTAGGACTGTATAATCTGGATGCTAACAAAATATCTCCCCCTGTAACTGTCCCGGCATGCCGGAACGATTTTCATACCGAAAATTTTTCGTTATATGCTTTTTTATTATACCACGCTTTGGAAAGGCTATGGGAGAAAAGTTGTGTTCTTGGACGTGGACACGCCTGCGGCGTGAAGGTTGACGGGGCTTCGCCCCGAGGGTTGTGGCCGCCTGACGGCGGCAGGTTGTGTCCCCACAGGGGAAACGACTCACTATGATTTGTGCGTCGCTAGTGCTCCTTCAAATCATGTTCGCTGTGCATCGCTAGCGCTCAGGGGGCGACAGCCCTGACGGGCTGAGGGTGGTGGTGGCGGCTTCGCCGCAAATTTTTAAAAAAGGGGCGCGGCTGGCGCCGCGGGTTGTGTAGAAGGGTTGTGTTCGCTTCGCTCAGGGGGCCACTCTGTGGCCCGGGTTCAGAAGGTTCAGAAGGTTCACAGGGTTCAAAGGGTTGTGGATTGCCCTTACGGGCAATGCTTATAAAGTCAGCGTTACGGGTTTAACCTGTCTGCATCATATGGCAAAATAACCATTCTGCTGAATTATCTGCCTTCGGCAGATACACCCCCCTATCCGGATGCACCGGACTTCCCCCGCAAGCGGTGGAAGAATAAAGCTAACGCATAGCGAAGAATAAAGTCCCCCCGCCGGGGGGAAGGTGGTGGCGCCAGCCACCAAAAGGGGTGCATTTCCTCGCCCTACAGTAAGCATGGGTTATAGTGCCCCTGTGGAGGTCCTGCATAGGACCTCCAAGTGGGGTGAAGTAAGGCGCCTAGCCTGCCCATTAAGGCGCTTTCCTTTTGCCGCCCCACCGAACTGCGGTGGCAAGGGAACTTGATTCGCAGGGAGCCAAAGGTGCGTATTCTGCATAGAATACGCAAGGCCGGATAAGTTGGCGCCTAGCCTGCCCATAAAGGCGCCTACCTTTGGCTATCCGGCCCGATGTCTGAGAATCCAGTGACACGCTTCCCAGCGGGGCGGAAAGGTGGTGCCGTAAGGCACCAAAGGGGGAAACACCGGAATGATACATGAAGTATATGACTCGCCTGTTTTTCTCTCCATGTCCCTCGTTTCCCCTTGAGGGGAAGTCCCGCGAAGCGGGAAAGGGTGTATCGGGCAGAGCACCGATAGGATGCTCCATCGCGGTCCTGACCGCCAATCGGCGGCCCCCTGAGCGGAGCGACGCGCAAAATGTAGTGAGTCGTTTCCCCTTTAGGGGCGATGAGTATTATAATGCCGCCTTTCGGCGGTCACGTCCACATCGAGTATCATAATCATTCTTACCCTCGTACATCCCTTCGCCACTTCGTGGCCCTCTTCCCCTAAAGGGGACGCAAGAACGTTACGGGATTTACTTTCAGTGTCATATGACATGATAAGCATTCTGCGAATTGGCTCGCTGCGCTCGCCTCCCCCTTTCCGGCTGCGCCGGACTTCCCCCGCAAGCGGGGGAAGAATAAAGCTAACGCATAGCGAAGAATAAAGTCCCCCCGCCGGGGGGAAGGTGGTGGCGCCAGCCACCAAAAGGGGTGCATTTCCAACGCCCGTCAGGGCGGTTGTACGGTTTTCGCTGCCCCAGGCAGCGGCATATAAAACTCCCCTCTGAACCAGCCCGCTCTGTGGGCCGAACCCATCGTTCGGTGCGCAGCACACGAACGATAGAACCCGGGCGCCGAGAGGCGCCTGAACCCTCAAGCCCCATAGGGGCTTGTCCAAATGGCGCCTGAATCTTCATGCCTGCAGGAAGCTTGTCAGACAAAAAGACCCGGCCGAGGCCGGGTCTTTCTGCTATCTTAATCAGTTACCGGAGGGACTGGCAGCTGTTATGATAGACCTTTTCAGGATTCTTCTTTGCTGAGCTTTTCGATGAGTTCGCTCTGTTTTCTCAGCATTTCCTCCAATTCTGCAATTCTTTCGTTCTGGCTTCTCATTTCATCTCTCATGCCGGATACTTCGTCAGCCATTTCTTTTCTTCTTTCGGCCATGGATTTGCCTCTGCCGAATTTCACGCTTACCCCTGCGTTCACCATGTTTTCTCCGTCACCGAAGGAGGTGCCCAGGGAGAGAAGGACGTTTTCGTTGGGGCGGTAGAAGAGGCCGATGGCTGCTGCGTTGGCGTTGCGGTAGGAGCCGAAGCCTGCGGCAATGCTGAACTTGTCGTCAGGGTTGAAGTCGCCGGGGCGGAGGGCTGCCAGGGCTGCTGCGTTGGCGCCTACTTTCTTGATCCGGTTGTCCAGTTTGTCCACTCTTACATTGGTCTGGTAGAGCTGCCTGCCGGTGACAACCTGGCGGCTGTTTTCAGACAGTTCGGCGTCGTGGGTTTCAATGTTGCCTTCCACGTTGAGGTCGCCGCCTACATAGCCGTCGCCATTCACATGGAGGGTGCCCGTTTCCGTTTTGCCGGTTACAGTAAGGTTCTTACCCATGGAAACGTCATCCTTGAATTCCGCCGCTCCTTTTACAGTGAGCTTCTTGTCCATGGAAACGTCATCCTTGAAGGCTGCCTTTCCGCCAAATTCGGAGGTTTCTTTCACTTTCAGTGTGTCGGTGGTGGTGCCGCCGGTAACATCAAGGCCGTTATCGGTGATGGTGACCTTGTCGTTGAAAGTGGATTCTCCATCTACTTCCAGGGTGCTGTCCATCTTCACTGTATCTTTGAATTCGGATTTGCTGTTTACGGTAAGATTGGTATTTCCATCTCTGCCCAGGGTGGTGCTGCCGCCAACAGTAAGGTTGTTGTTCACATCAGCGAAATCGGTAAGTACTTTTCCGGTTTCCACCTTGTTTCCGGTAATCTTAGTGTTGACTCTGGTGCCTGTTTCATCGCCTTCTTCAAACGGGGTCTTTGCGTCTTCATTTGCAAAGGTGGTGCCGCCGTTGTCACTGGTGACCGTGTTGTTTCCGGTGATGGTCTTTACAGTTTTTGCTGTGGTGGTCATGGTTCCGGAGACATCATGGGTCTCGTCGCCGGTGATGTTCGTATCAAGGCCGCCGTTGTAGTTCTCTGTTGCCTGACCTTCTACTGTGGTGGTCATGGTTCCGGAGACATCATGGGTCTCGTCACCGGTGATGTTCGTATCAAGGCCGCCATTGTAGTTCTCTGTTGCCTGACCTTCTACTGTGGTGGTCATGGCTCCGGAGACATCATGGGTCTCGTCGCCGGTGATGTTCGTATCAAGGCCGTTATTGTAGTTCTCTGTTGCCTGACCTTCTACTGTGGTGGTCATGGCTCCGGAGACATCATGGGTCTCATCTCCGGTGATGTTCGTATCAAGACCGTTCTTAAAGTTTTCTGTTACCTGACCTTCTACCGTGGTGGTCATGGCTCCGGAGACATCATGGGTCTCGTCGCCGGTGATATTGGTATCAAGGCCATTCTTGAAGTTCTCTGTTGCCTGACCTTCTACTGTGGTAGTCATGGCTCCGGAAACATCATGGGTCTCATCTCCGGTGATGTTCGTATCAAGGCCGTTATTGTAGTTCTCTGTTGCCTGACCTTCTACTGTGGTAGTCATGGCTCCGGAAACATCATGGGTCTCATCTCCGGTGATGTTCGTATCAAGGCCGTTATTGTAGTTCTCTGTTGCCTGACCTTCTACCGTGGTGGTCATGGTTCCGGAGACATCATGGGTCTCGTCGCCGGTGATGTTCGTATCAAGGCCGCCATTGTAGTTCTCTGTTGCCTGACCTTCTACCGTGGTGGTCATGGTTCCGGAGACATCATGGGTCTCGTCGCCGGTAATGTTCGTATCAAGGCCGCCGTTGTAGTTTTCAATTTTCTGGCCGCCGATTTCTTCGGTGGAGGTGCCGGAGGTTTCTACTTTGTAGGTACCGTCCATGGCCTGGGTGAGGGTGACTTTCTGACCTGCGCCGTCATCGGTTTCGCTCACAATGCCGTCGGTGAGGTTTTCGGTGACGGTGAGGTTCTTGGTGCCGTCTTCCACAAGGACCTTTCTTTCGTCTGCATTCTGGCTGACGGTGGAGGACTTGGTGCCGTCCACTGCTTTGTCTTCCATGGAGAAGGTGCCGTCGCCATTGCGGACCATGTTTCTGGTGACGTTCTTGTCGGAGGAATCTGGTACTGCGTTATTGCCCAGGTACTGGCTGATTTCTTTCGCCCCTACGATGGATTTTCCTGTGGAGTCTACGTTCCCTTCATCGGTTCTGGCGGTGATAGAGCTGCCGTCTTTATTGAAAATGGATTCTGCAGTGTATTCCACGGCGCCAACGGTATCATTGACTTTGGATGTCACATTGCCTTTATTGATATCGGTCTGGTTGAGTGTTTCGCTTCCCAGGGTAATACGATCCGTTTCGAGGCCATTAGTGGTGAGCTTACCTTTGACTACCACATTATTACCAGTGATAGTCCCGGAAGCATTGATATCAACTGCATTATTAAGGCTGCCGCCGGAAAGGGTGGCTGTGCCGTCACTGACACTGGTGCCCTGTACTTTACCGCCGGTGGATACCACATCGCCGCCGGCTGTGATGGTAGTCACTCCGGTAAGGGCGCCGCCTTCCATGCGGGCAGTACCGTCGGTGACAGCATGGCCTTTCACAGTTCCGGAACCGGTAATGTCTTTGCCGGAAATGTCTCCGGATGCAGAAATGTCTTTGCCGGAAATATCGCCGGAGCCGGCATTGATCTTGCCACCGCGGGTCAGGATGTCACCGCTATTGGTATCTACGCCGCCATTGGCTGTTACTAGGCCGTTTGTATCAACGGTAAACTTTCCATTCGCTCCTTTGATGGAACCATTAGCATTGAGAGCCGCTTTTGCAGCATCCGCCGTATCGCCGCCGGCAAATACGCCTTCAGATGCAATGACGGTACTGTTCTTGCCTACTTTGATTCCATTTTCGTCCATGGTGATCGGATTATTACCATCTTTGTTCAGCACCAGTTTATTCACAACCTCGGTGCTGTCTTCTTTAACCTTGAGAATCTCATCGTATGCACCAACTTTGAGGTTACCCTGGTCGGCCGCTTTGCGAGCAGTTTCTTCGGCCGTAATTTTTCCATTGACTTCTGCATTCGTGTACGCATCGGTGATGCCATACCCTGCTAGGGTCGTTGCTTTATCAGCCTTTTTTGCAAGTTCTGCGTCGGTCTCCGACTTGGTGTACACTTCCTCTTGCGTGTACACTGCACTATCTTTTTCAGCTTTTGATTCCACAAACACAGCGCCTGCCAGTCCGTAGCCGCCCATGGCGATGGACAGGGCCACGAGGCCGCTCAGGAGCGCTTTGACTCCTTTGCTTCCGGCGGATTTGCCGTATCCCTTGGCAATTTCAGACGTGACCACATAACAATGTTTTGCTTTAGACCAGATGACTTTGTATACCCGATTCATAGGGGTCCCTCCTTTATACTTCTTACCTTCTTTCTCTTTTCATTACTCCTGCCGGCGCCGATTCTCCTATGCTTCTATTTCCTCCTTTCTTTATTGTTTCCGACGAATATGGCGGAGCTGTCTTTTCCGGGATGGCGGGCTTTCCGGCCTTTGGCCAAGGCCCTTTTCCCTTTTCCGGCCTGATTATAGCAAAATAAAGGAGAAAAGGCAATCGTTAACAATGATATTTGACTCAATTTTGTTGATCTTCCTCAGCTTGTTCCTTAACTAAGTAGCATTGCGCTCAGGGGGCGGCAGCGCCTGCGGCGCTGAGGGTTGTGGATTGCCCTGTCGGGCAATGAATATTATAATGCCGCCTTTCGGCGGTCACGTCCACATCGAGTATCATAATCATTCTTACCCTCGTCCACACCGACTTCGCTGGATGGCGTCTCACTGGATTCGCGGGTCGCGGGGCTCCCCTATGAATCCAGTTCGCTTGCACACCCTTCGCCACTTCGTGGCCCTCTTCCCCTAAAGGGGACGCAAGAGCGTTACGGGATTGGCTTTCAGTATCATATGACATGATAAGCATTCTGCTGAATTATCTGCCTTCGGCAGATACACCCCCTATCCGGCTGCGCCGGACTTCCCCCGCAAGCGGGGGCAGAATAAAACACTGCGAAACACTCTCTTCATAAATGGCTCTACAGTAAGCACGGGTTATAGTGCCACTGCTTGCGGGGGAAAGGTGGTGCCGTAAGGCACCAAAGGGGGAAACACCGGAATGGTACATGAAGCATATGACTCGCCTGTTTTTCTCTCCATGTCCCTCGTTTCCCCTTGAGGGGAAGTCCCGCGAAGCGGGAAAGGGTGTACGGGGCAGAGCACAGATAGGATGCTCCATCGCGGTCCTGACCGCCAATCGGCGGCCCCCTGAGCGAAGTGATGCACAGCGAACGCATTTTGCACTAGCGAACTGGATTTGTAGGGGAGCATCAGCGACCCGAAAATCCAGTGAGTCAGTGACAGCAGTGGTTGCACTATGCGAACTGGATTTGTAAGGGAGCATCAGCAACCTGAAAATCCAGTAAGTCAGTGACAGCAAGGGGGCGATGAGTATTATAATTCCGCCTTTCGGCGGTCACGTCCACATCGAGTATCATAATCATTCTTACCCTCGTCCACACCGACTTCGCTGGATGGCGTCTCACTGGATTCGCGGGTCGCGGGGCTCCCCTATGAATCCAGTTCGCTTGCACACCCTTCGCCACTTCGTGGCCCTCTTCCCCTAAAGGGGACGCAAGAACGTTACGGGATTTACTTTTCTGTGTCATATGGCATGAAAACAATTCTGCTGATTGGCTCGCTGCGCTCGCCTCCCCCTTTCCGGCTGCGCCGGACTTCCCCCTGTTCAGGGGGCAGAATAAAACACTGCAAAACACTCTCTTCATAAATGGCTCTACAGTAAGCACGGGTTATAGTGCCACTGTGGAGGTCCTGCATAGGACCTCCAAGTGGGGCGAAGTAAGGCGCCTAGCCTGCCCATTAAGGCACTTTCCTTTTGCCGCCCCACCGAACTGCGGGGGAAAGGTGGTGCCGTAAGGCACCAAAGGGGGGCATTTCCAACGCCCGCAGGGCGGTTGTATGGTTTTCGCCGCCAAAGGCGGCATAAGAAATGGCGCCGAAGGCGCCGTACCTCCCCAGTGGAACGGTACTTCATACCTCCCGAGGGCGGAGCCCTCAACCCGTCCGGGAGGCGTCAGCCGGTCCCGGACAGAACCCTGGCAGCCCAGGGCCGAAAGGCCCGGCGGCTGGCTCAACCCTCACGCCCGTAAGGGCGTGTCAACCTTCGGGAATACTGGAAAGCACCGCCATGACAGGCATAGCTTCTGATGTCTTTCTGTCTTCTCTAACCGCCCCTTCCACTGCTGCATGGCCCCAATAAAAAAACCGCCTTTCGGCGGATTTTTTATTTGTCTGTATTGGCGGCGTAGCCTTTTTCTGCGGCTTCTACGGCCAGGCCTACCAGGTTTTTATGGCCTGTTTTGGCAAGCATGTTGCTTACGTGGAAGCTCACGGTGCTTCGGGAGATGTGGAGGGTGTCAGCGATTTCCTGGTAGGATTTGTTTCTGCATACCAGGCGGAGGATATCCAGTTCTCTTTGGGTAAGGCGGGCGTGATGGAGGCCGAAGGTGGTTCGTTCTTTCACGTTGGGGAAGAGGTGCTCTCCTTTAAGGGTGCGTTCCATGGTGTCCACGAAGTCGGCGGCGCTGCTTTCTTTGTAGATGAAGCTGTCTGCGCCTGCCTCGCGGGCCATTTCTACGAAGTGGACGTCGGCGAAGCCGGTCATGATGATGATTTTCTGCCGGGGAAGTGCTTTTTTGATGCGTCTGGTAACTTCAATGCCGCTGGTACGTCCTTCCATGCAGATATCCATGAGGATGATGTCGGGCTGCAGAACCTGGGCGGCCACTTCTGCCACTTCGGAGAGCTGCAGGATTTTCACGACTTCGATTTTCCCCGTTTTTTCAAATAGATGGAGCAGGCCTTCCAGCAGGATCCTCTGGTCATCTACAATCATTACCCGTATCATAGGACACCCCCTTCTCTTTATCATATCATAGAAAAGGCAGGCGTCAATTTTAAAATTTTCTACCGTTTATGAGGAAAGGTTGTCCTTTTCAGGAATGGTGACTTTGAGGATAAAGGGGCATCCGGTGGTGTATGCCATGGTGCCCTTTTCTTTTTCTACTCTGGTTCTGATGGAGGAAAGTCCTCCGCCTTCTTTCAAAGGGCCGCTGCTGCCCGTGCCGTTGTCGGTGACGGTCATGGCATAGTGATTTTCTTCTTCGAAGGTTACTGTGATTTCATCTGCTTTGCCGTGGATAATGGCGTTTACCGCCGCTTCCCGGAGGATTTCCACGAAAAGGCTGCCCTTTGCACCTTCAGGAAGTTTTCCTTTGATATGAAATCGGATGCCCAGGCTTTCATAAGTGCCAAGGAGTTCTGTGAGGATGAGGTCCGGTTTTACTTTGATTTCTTTTTCCATGTCCTCCAGGAGGCGGGAGAGCATGCGGCCTATGGAACCGTAGTTTTTATAGTCCCTGTTGTTCAGGATCTGCTGGAGGCAGCTGATACGCTGGCCCATCATGTCGTGGATTTTGAAACGGATGGTGCGGAGGGCTTCTCTGCTTTCCAGGGGCACCAGTATGTCTAGCAGATCTTTCATTTTTTCGTTCTGTTTCCGCAGGGCTTCGTTCTTTTCGTAGAGCTGCCTATTCATCTGTTCCAGTTCCGTAATATCAGCGGCGGTGATCTGCCATCCGAAGCCGGTGGGTGTGATGAAGGGTTCCCTGGTGAATCGGATGATTCTGCCATCTTCAAGGCGGCAGATGATTTCATCTTTCTCTTCAAAGATTTCCCCTCTTTTCCCTATTTCCTCCCAGAAAAGGCGGCCGTTGGCCACGTTTTTTCCAAGGATGTCCGCCATGTACTGCTTCATGGCGTTATTGATGAGCACCGGCTCTCCTCCTTCCCTGGTAAGGAAGATGCCTTCGGGCATTTTATTGATGGCTTCTTCTATGGCAAGGCTGGTGAGGCCTTCATGGTACTGGCGGTAGGACTGGGAAATGAGGATAGCCTCCCTTACATTGCATATGAGGAGCATGAGCATCAGGTTTAAGGGAAGGATGCTGTCCAGAAAGGGAAGAATGAGGAAGGAGGCGGCGGAGAGGATATAGTTCCTTTTGTCCTCTTTTCCGCCGTATAGAAAAAGGGCTGAGGTAAGGACTACCAGCACCGTCCTCAGCGCTTCATGGTATGTCATCATGGTAACGCCGGTGCTGTGACCGTCCATGCCGTCATGGAGAAGGTCAAAAATCAGGAGAAGCACCAGGAGCTGCGCCCCTTCCACCAGTCTCTGCCTGGTATTTTGAAAAGAAGGAAGGGGGCTCTGGTAATAAACAAGGAAGGACTCCGCTGCCAGAGAGAGGAATGTCCAGAGGGTCAGGGCGATGAGCCAGGAGTCCGGCAGTATGTACAGATTAGCCATGGTCCTTCTCCTTTCTCCCGGTTTTCTCTTCAGGATATGTGATGCAGATTTCCGCGCAGAGGCTGTATCCAAGGTCCCTGGTGCCTATGGATATACCATCTTTCGTGAACCGACTGTCCCTTTCCATATCCTTCATGAAAGATTCCACCCAGTAAGATTCTCCTGCCATCAGGGAGAGACGGCTGCCATGGGGATGGACATCCAGGTGGCAGGAAATATGAACCGCCCCGGCCAGGACTGCACCTTCCAGGTATTCTTCCAGAAAATCATAGAAGGTAAGGACAGAAGAGGCAGGAAGGATGCCCGCCGCCCCTTCGGAATGAAGAACGGCGCGGATGCCCCGGGGAGATAGGTAGCGGAACAGTTCTTCCGCTGCCATTTGGAAATCCCGGCAGTCCACCTTTCCACCTTCCGCTCCTTTGAGGAAAAGGATGCACCGCCTTTTTACATAGCAGGCCAGCACATTCAGCCGGAATACCGCTTCGTCCGCCTCGTTTCCCGGCCGGGCATGCTGCAGGAAAGAGGCATGACGAAGGATGAGACGGCTTTTTCTCTTCACAATGGTTTCCAATTCTCTATAAATCTTCCATTCCGCAGCCAAACGGATATAGGAACGCCTGAGGGCACCTTCCTTTTCCAGCATGTCCGCTGTGCGGCGAAGGGCCTGATTCACAAGGTCCATCTGCCGCCTTTTTTCCCTGATTTCCTTCACATTTCGATACCAAAGGGCTGTCCCGCCCTGCACCGGAAGAATCTTCACTTCACAGTCCTCTTTCCTCATTCTTGGTCCTACGGAGTGGTACAGGGTCCTCCCCCTGCTGTCTTTGATGGCAAGGGCTAGGGAAGAATAGTTGAAGAAATCTTCATAGCTGCCGTTTCCTTCTATCATATGGGAGTCAATCATCCATTCTATCCACAGGAAGAAGGAGAAAACGGTAATCAGTGTAAAGTCGGTAGCCACCGCCACTTTCATGCCCAGGGCATAGGCGGCCACATAAAGAAGGTAGAGAATAAGCTCTGCCACCGGCAGAAAGATTTTTATATTTCCCACATGGTTTTTCACTGCCCTGCGGATAAGGTAGAACACCAGGGCCATCATCTCTCCTGCATAAGCCGCCAAGAGGACATAGTATCCCCACCGATAGATATGGATATCCGGGGCGCTTGGAAGGCCTTCAGGAAATGAAAAGGCAGCGCCGTGAAAATCATTGGTCATAATCACAAGGGCCAGCGATACATTCAGGAGCGCCGTCCCCTTCAGCCACAAGGGCCAGCTGCCTTGCCCCCGGCCTCTGGAGCCGGTTACGGCCAGACAAAGAATGAGAGTGGTCAGAAGAGCCATATATACATAGTAGGAATACCAGTTATACCGGCGTATGGTGATCATTTCCACAGGAAGAGCGGCAATGATACTTCGGAAAAAAAGCCAGAAGAAGCAGAGAATCACCATGAAAAGGATGATCCACTCCCCTTCCGTCCCCTTCATACGCCTTCGAAGGCGCCTGCCCCAGATAATCGTCAGAAAAAGCATGGAAAAATAGAGTATATGATTGGGAATGGAGACCAGTGCATACAGGGAATAAGGCGCCAGGATCTTAAATTTCAAATAATAGCCTGCATCATCCATTTCCTTAAGGAAACCGGCCGTTTCCTCGTAGAGGATGGTCCTTCCGTGATAGCTCTGTGAATAGCCCTCCTGCCAGAGACGGCTCTCTATCTGCTTTTCATTGAGGAGAAGAGGCTCCCTGGAAAGAAGTCCTTTCTTGAAAGACAGGGTTCCCCTCTTTGGATACACCAGATGAAAAGGCCTGCCTTCCCATACCCAGCGCCTCGCCTCCACATCGGGGACAATATACACATCCGCTTCCTCACGGCGGCTGGTCTGCAGGTAATAGCCAGGCGCATAGCGGGCATCCAGTCGAAGACGGCCCTCCTGATGTATCTTTTTCAAAGCCTCGACTCCGGCAGACAGATCCATTTCACCGGAAAGGCCATAGGAAAAGCTCATCATGGAAAGATCCCTGGTCACCGTATCCACCGGAATACCTACGGTCAGCGGATACACTGTCAGATCTTTCCAGTCCTTCACCTCATAGGGAATCCCGTCTGCCACCGCCAGCACCATGGTCACCGTATAGTGGGGATACCAGTACAGAGGCATGATTCGGTTTGTCATAAGAGATCGGGCCTGGAAATCGTAAGTCTCCACCGCCGCCACATCGTCCTGATTCATGATTTCCAGCACATAGCTGCTGTTCTTCCTCACATGGAAAGAAGAAAGCCCCTCCTCCATGGACAGCACTTTCCCGTATCCGTCCCCCAGCCTGCCGTCATACACAATATCCATGGCCATAGCCAGAGGGGAAAGAAAAAATAAAAGCAGGGCTATGCAAAAGGCCATTCTCCCAAAAATCCATTCCTTCCTCATGGTCTCCCTCCCTGTGTAAGGCAAGTAAAACACTCTCTGATATTTTAAGTATAGCAGAAAAAAAGAAGAAAAAAACTGTACTTTAGTACAGGGATGGGCACGCCCTTTCGGGCGTGAGGGTTCAGGCGCCTTCGGCGCCCGGGTTCAAAGGGTTCAGAAGGTTCATAGGGGAAGGTTGACGGCCCTCCGGGCCGAGGGTTGTGGCCGCCTGTCGGCGGCGGGTTATGTTCGCTTCCGCTCAGGGGGCGACAGCGCCTGCGGCGCTGAGGGTTGTGGTATCGCCCTTTGGGCGATGAGTATTATAATGCCGCCTTTCGGCGGTCACGTCCACATCGAGTATCATAATCATTCTTACACTCGTACATCCCTTCGCCACTTCGTGGCCCTCTTCCCCTAAAGGGGACGCAAGAACGTTACGGGATCTACCTTTCTGTGTCATATGGCATGAAAACAATTCTGCTGATTGGCTCGCTGCGCTCGCCACCCCCTATCCGGGCTGCGCCGGACTTCCCCCTGTTCAGGGGGCAGAATAGGCCTCTCTATGTTTTCCTGTAGAGACATGGCCCCATGGCTAAGCATCCATAGTGCCCCCGCTTGCGGGGGAAAGGTGGTGGCGCCAGCCACCAAAGGGGGAACTGCCGGAGTGGTACATGAAGTATATGACTCGCTGTTTTTTCCCTCATATCTCTCGTTTCCCCTTGAGGGGAAGTCCCGCGAAGCGGGAAAGGGTGTACGGGGCAGAGCACCGATAGGATGCTCCATCGCGGTCCTGACCGCCAATCGGCGGCCCCCTGAGCGGAGCGACGCGCAAAATGTAGTAAGTCGTTTCCCCTTTTGGGGCGATGAGTATTATAATGCCGCCTTTCGGCGGTCACGTCCACATCGAGTATCATAATCATTCTTACCCTCGTACATCCCTTCGCCACTTCGTGGCCCTCTTCCCCTAAAGGGGACGCAAGAACGTTATGGGATCTACCTTTCTGTGTCATATGGCATGAAAACAATTCTGCTGATTGGCTCGCTGCGCTCGCCACCCCCTATCCGGGCTGCGCCGGACTTCCCCCTGTTCAGGGGGCAGAATAGGCCTCTCTATGTTTTCCTGTAGAGACATGGCCCCATGGCTAAGCATCCATAGTGCCCCCGCTTGCGAGGGAAAGGTGGTGGCGCAGCCACCAAAGGGGGAACCCTCCGGACTGCAGCCAGCTAGCCAGCTGGAACACCAACTAACTAGCACACTAGTACACTAGATCACTAGCACACTAGAAGAAGTCAGCGTTACGGGTTAACCTTTCTGTGTCATATGACATGATAAACATTCTGTTGATTGGCTCACTGCGCTCGCCTCCCCCTTTCCGGCTGCGGCTTCCATGAAAAAAACAGCCCTCCCGCAGGAGAGCTGTTTTTTATTTCATAATTACCAGAGGCGGACAGCCGGTTTGGGGTCGCCGAAACGGTGGATGGTGTCTACGAAACGGACGGTACCGGTTTTGTAGCGGAGGACCAGGGTAGAGGTTCTTGCGCCGCCGCCGAAGTAGCGGACGCCTCTCAGCATGGCGCAGTCGGTGATGGCTGTTTCGGAGAAGATGCAGTCGTCGCCTTTGACCAGGTCATCCAGTGTGAGGACTTTGTTGGGGTCGTCAATGCCCATGGCATGGAGCCGTTTCACTTCTTCTTCCGTATGGGGAAGGAGTTTGGCCTGCATATCGCCGCCCAGGCATTTGAGGCCTACCGCAGAAAGGACGCCTTCCGGCGCACCGCCGGAGCCAAGTACCATGTGGATGCCGCTTCCCTGGATGCCGCAGTCGATGGAGGGGACTACGTCGCCGTCAGTGATGAGGCGGATGCGGGCACCGGCCGCTCTGGCTTCGCGGATAATCTTTTCATGTCTTTCCCGGTCCAGAATGACAACAGTAAGGTCGGAAATTTCACGATCCATGGCATCAGCCACGTTTTTCAGGTTTTCAGTCACCGATGCATTGATATCGATGCGGCCTTTCGCACGGGGGCCTACGCAGATTTTCTGCATGTACATATCCGGTGCATGAAGTAGGCAGCCTTTGGGCGCAATGGCCAGTACGGCAATGGCGCCATTCTGTCCCTTTGCTACCAGATTGGTGCCTTCCACGGGATCTACAGCAATATCCACTTCTTCTCCGCCGGCACCTACGTGTTCACCGATGTAGAGCATGGGCGCTTCATCGATTTCCCCTTCGCCGATGACTACAGTACCGGAAACGGGAGTCTTGGCAAACTGTTCATGCATGCCGTCCACAGCAGCCTGGTCAGCGCCTTCCTTGTCGCCTACGCCCATGAGGCGGCCGCTCCGAAGAGCTGCCTGTTCCGTGATTCTTACAAATTCCATAGAAAGTTGTCTGTTCATTGTATGCCTCCACAATAGTATACTTTCTCTTTCACAGTTGTTCTTATTGTATCACATTTAAAAGAAAAATGGAGTATACATTTATTATTTTTTTATTGGGGCCGCGGAGCGGCCCGGGTTCAGAAGGTTCAAAGGGTTGTGGAAAAAGGTTCTTAGGATTGACCGGCCTGACGGCCGGAGGGTTCTTAAGTTTGACGGCCCTTCGGGCCGAGGGTTGTGGTGGCGGCTTCGCCGCAAAATTAAAAAAAGGGGGCGCGGCTGACGCCGCAGGTTGTGTAGAAGGGTTGTGGAAAAAGGTTCTTAAGATTGATGGGCCCTTTCGGGCCCAAGGGTTCTTAAGTTTGTCGGCCCTTCGGGCCGAGGGTTGTGGATTGCCCTGTCGGGCAATGCTTATAAAGTCAGCGTTACGGGATTGCCTTCCCGCCCTCATCGTCATTCTGAGCCGTAGGCGAAGAATCTCGGTACAAGGCACTTATGAGCTAATCGATAGTAAATACCAGTCGGCGGGAAGGGCGAAGTACCAGGCCCCTGCATGAATTCCAATGACGTCATCCCCGCCACGCACCGAGATTCTTCACTGCGTTCAGAATGACAGAGTCAAGGGGCCATCCCATGACCAGTGCTGCCTCGATTTCTTCCCGCCGGACACTCGTCATCCGGGGTCGGTCAGCCAACCAATAGGTAAGCCCTTTAATGGGCAGGCTAAGGGCCTACTTTGGCTGACTTGGAGGTCCTATGCAGGACCTCCACAATACTATATAACTCCCGAGGGCGAGAGCCCTCACCCCGCCTGTAAGGCGAAGCCGATCACAGGCAGAACCCTGGCAGCCCAGGGCCGAAAGGCCCGGCGGCTGGCTCATCCCTCACGCCCGTAAGGGCGTGTCAACCTTCGGGAATACTGGAAAGCACCGCCCCGGTCCCGACCCCGACCGCGCCGAGAGGCGCCTGAACCCTCAAGCCCGACAGGGCTTGTCCATATAAAAACCTGCCCCGAAGAGCAGGTTTTTATTTTATCCCAGAATATCCAGCAGTTCGGCAACACCTTTTTTGCCGAAGTGAATGTCTTTGTCATTAACGATGAGACAGGGAACGCTCATGATGTTGTATTTGTTCTGGAGGTCCGGATAGTGGGCCAGGTCATAGACGTGGACTGTGACTTTATCGCTGGCGGCGGCGATGCGTTCTGCCGCGGCTACCAGGTCGGGGCACATGGTGCAGGAGAGGGAGACGGCAATGGTCACGTCTTTCTTATCCTGAATGGCAGCAATGCGCTTTTCATTATCTTCCCCTATATCCTGTCCTGGACCGGCGGTATTGTACATGGCCAGGATGAAAGAGTTGAATTCATGACCGCCGGGGACGCCGTGGAAGTAGAGACCTGCTTCGGTGCCGTCGTTTCTGACAATGGAGATGGTGTGTTCCAGTCCCGGCTCAGCGTTTTTCATTTCATAGGACACTTTATCAGAAAGGGACGCCAGTTCTTTCAGGAGCTTTTCATCTTCGTAGGAAAGTTCGCTGTCGTCTTTGTAGAGACGAAGGGTAATTGGCTTTTCGAAGCGGTCCAGCACCGGCTTCAGGGCTCCTCTGGTATCGTCGTCCAGGAAGGCACCTTCTTCTGCTTTCGCTGCCTCTGCTTTGGGTTCCTCTCTGGGTTCCACTTTTTTCACGTAGGTTCGTTTCATGTGAAGTTTTCTGTACTGACTGCCCAGGTATTTTTCCAGGGAAGTAGCTGCCACGGCACCATCAGATACGGCGGTCACCACCTGGCGGAGGTTTTTCACGCAGATATCTCCGGCAGCATAGACGCCATCAATATTTGTTTTCTGGTCCCGGTCGGTAATGACATAGCCCTGGGGGTTCAGGTCCACTTTGCCCTGGAGAAGGCCGTTTTCCGGCGCATAGCCTACGAAGACGAAGACGCCGTAGAAATCGCCGTCATCGGCAGTATACACCGTTTCTTCACCGGTTTTCCTGTCTTTCAGTACTACCCGGCGGACAGCGCTGTCCCCTTCCACCTTTTCCACCTGGGTGTGGTAGAGAATGGTAACCTGGGGATGTTCTTTCAATTCTTCTACTGCAGCGGAGTCGATGGAGAAATCATCTCCCCGGATAACCATGATAATCTTCTTTCCGTACTTTGTGAGGAAGAGGCCCTCTTCCACAGCTGCATAACCGCCGCCAATGACGAAGATAGTGCGGCCGGTGAAAAATTCGCCGTCGCAGGTAGCACAGTAGGCTACGCCATGGCCCCGGAATTCTGTTTCACCCGTAAAGCCTGCCAGTCTGGGATGAGCGCCGCCGGCATAAATGATACCGAGAGCTTTGAAGTCGCCGCGGCTGGTATGGACGGTCTTATAGTCTCCTTCCAGTTCAAGGCCTGTCACATCAGCAGAGAGAAATTCGGCGCCGAAGGCTTTAGCCTGTCGGATCATTTCAGAAGTCAGCTTCTCACCGCTGGTATGGAAAATGCCGGGGTAGTTGACAACTTCCGATGTAATGGTAATCTGGCCGCCCATCTTTTCTTTTTCGATGACCAGTACATGAAACCGTGCCCTTGCCATATAAATAGCGGCGGAGAGCCCTGCCGGTCCTCCGCCTACTATTATGGCATCATAAACTGTATCCATGATGCCTCCTGAAATTATAACTTGCCAACCAGATCAAAGGACGGTTTCAGGGTCTTTTCGCCCGGATGCCATTTAGCGGGGCATACTTCATCGCCGTGTTCGTAAACAAACTGAGCAGCTTCTACCTTGCGAAGAAGTTCATCAGCATTGCGGCCGATGTTGCCTGCGCTGACTTCATAAAGCACTACTTCTCCCTTCGGGTTAATAACAAAGGTGCCTCTTTCGGTGAGACCTTCCGCTTCGATATAGATGTCCAGATCCTTGGACAGCTTGCCGGTGGGGTCGCCGATCATGGGGAATTCTACCTTGCCGATACGTTCGGAAGATTCATGCCATGCTTTGTGAACGAAATGGGTATCACAGGATACGGAGTAGATTTCGCATCCGATTTTCTTGAATTCATCATATTTGTTCTGGAGATCTTCCAGTTCTGTGGGGCATACAAAGGTGAAATCTGCCGGATAGAAGAAGAGAACGCTCCACTTGCCAATGAGGTCCTTGTCGCTTACATCGATGAAATCACCGTTCTGATAAGCTTTTACCTGGAATTCGCTGATTTTCTTACCGTTTAAAGACATAATTGTTTCCTCCTTGGAAATATATAATACTGAATTTGCTCGCCACTGTATTCATGATTGGCGAAGCATATTTAACTTTCTGAAAGAATTATATCATGCATATCTGTAAATTTCAATATGGTTTTGGTAAGAAAAAAGAAAAGTTTTTTATGGACACGCCTTTGGCGCGAGGGTTCAGAAGGTTCAGAGGGAAAGGTTCTTAAGATGGACCGGCCTGCGGCCGGAGGGTTCTTAAGTTTGACGGGCCCTTTGGGCCCGAGGGTTGTGGTATCGCCCTTGCGGGCGATGAGTATTATAATGCCGCCTTTCGGCGGTCACGTCCACATCGAGTATCATAATCATTCTTCCCCTCGTCTACACCGACTTCGCTGGATGGCGTCTCACTGGATTCGCGGGTCGCTTCTCTCCCCTATGAATCCAGTTCGCTTGCACACCCTTCGCCACTTCGTGGCCCTCTTCCCCTAAAGGGGACGCAAGGAGCGTTACGGGATTGGCTGTCTGTGTCATATGTGACACAATATCCAGTGCCACCTATTTTCTCGTTTCCCCTTGAGGGGAAGTCCCGCGAAGCGGGAAAGGGTGTACGGGGCAGAGCACCGATAGGATGCTCCATCGCGGTCCTGACCGCCAATCGGCGGCCCCCTGAGCGGAGCGACGCGCAAAATGTAGCGAGTCGTTTCCCCTTTAGGGCGATGAGTATTATAATGCCGCCTTTCGGCGGTCACGTCCACATTGAGTATCATAATCATTCTTACCCTCGTACATCCCTTCGCCACTTCGTGGCCCTCTTCCCCTAAAGGGGACGCAAAAGTCGTTGCGGGATTTACTTTTCTGTGCCATAGGGTATGATAAGCATTTTGCGGATTGGCTCGCTGCGCTCGCCCCCCTTTCCGGCTGCGCCGGACTTCCCCCGCAGGCGGGAGCAGAACAACCCGTGCTTAAAGTAGAGCGACTTATGAGTACATGGCTTCGCGGAGCTTTGTAGTCCCCTGTGGAGGTCCTGCATAGGACCTCAAAGTGGGGCGAAGTAAGGCGCCTAGCCTGCCCATTAAGGCGCTTTCCTTTTGCCGCCCCACCGAACTGCGGGGGAAAGGTGGTGGCGCCAGCCACCAAAGGGGGATTGCATTTCCTCGCCCGCAGGGCGGTTGTATGGTTTTATACAAACTGGCGCCTTCTATCAATTCATAGGCGCCCTACAACAACCCTCGCGCCAGAGGCGCGTCAAACTTAAGCCCCTTAAGAACCTTCGGCCCAGCGGGCCGTCAACCTTCAAGCCCGCAGGGCTTGTCCATATGGCGCCCACCACAACCCTCAGCGGCAAAGCCGCTGTCAAACTTAAGAACCCTCGGGGCGATAGCCCCGTCAAACTTTAGAACCCTCAAGCCCCTATGGGGCTTGTCCAACACCAGCTCACTAAATCTCTCCCCCCTGCTCTTAAGAATCTAAAAAACCTCCCTTTCGGGAGGCTTTTTTTACAGTATGTATTTCTTCAGAAGATAAACTACAGCTCCTGCCACCAGGACGATGGCGCCGCCTACTACGATAAAGTAGGCAGCGGCTATAGCCAGCATGAGGAAGATGGCGGCACAGGCCACAAGGCCCAGGGCGAAGAGGGCTTTTTTCCAGAAGGGAATGTTTTTAAGGCTGAAGCGGCGGATGTGGATGGTGTATCCGTCCTCTTCTTCCTTTTTCTCTTCTTTTCCCTCTTCATTCAGGGTAAGGCCCTGGTAGTCATGGACGTCGTCTCTGCTCATGACTCTCGGTTCTTCGTGAACGCCGGTGTCTTCCTTTGTTTTGTCGGTATCATTCATAAGGATTGCAGTTTCTTATTTAACAGTTCGTTGATGACTCTTGGGTTGGCTTTGCCTTTGGTGGCTTTCATGATCTGGCCCACCAGAGCGCCGACGGCTTTTTTCTTGCCAGCTTTGAAGTCTTCCACGGCTTTGGGGTTCTTTCCTACCACTTCGTCTACCAGTTTCGAAAGTTCAGCGGTATCGGAAATCTGGACGAGACCCTGGGCTTTGACGATTTCTTCCGGATTTCCGCCTTCTTTCCACATGGTGGCAAAGACTTTCTTAGCGATTTTACCGGAAATGGTGCCCTTGGAAATCAGTTTCAGAAGGGCTGCCAGGTTTTCAGCGCTCACGGGAGCTTTGGCAATTTCGATACCATCGGTAGAGAGCTGGCTGGCGAATTCGCCCATGAGCCAGTTCACGCAGGCTTTGGGATCAGCCCCGGCCTCTACAGCTGCTTCGAAGTAGTCGGCAGTGGCTTTGTCGTTGGTCATGAAGACAGCGTCTTCAGAGGAGAGGCCGAATTCTTTCATGTATCTTTCTTTTCTGGCATCCGGCAGTTCCGGCAGGGATTTGCGGATGTTTTCGATATATTCATCGCTTACGGTGAAAGGTACCAGGTCCGGTTCCGGGAAGTAGCGGTAATCATTGGCTTCTTCCTTGGTACGCATGCTCTTGGTGACCCCTTCTTTTTCATCCCATGTACGGGTCTCCTGTACCACTTTTCCGCCGTCTTCCAGCAGTTCTGCCTGACGCATGGCTTCGTATTCGATGGCTCTTTCTACGCCTTTGAAGGAGTTGATGTTCTTGATTTCTGTCTTGGTACCCAGTTCTTTCTGACCTACCGGGCGGACAGAAACGTTGGCGTCGCAGCGCAGGCTTCCTTCTTCCATACGGCAGTCGGAAATACCCACATACTGGAGGATGGCCCTCATTTTTTCCATGTAGGCCACTGCTTCTTTGGCAGAGCGCATATCCGGTTCCGATACGATTTCAAGGAGCGGGGTGCCGGTGCGGTTGTAGTCCACCAGGGAGTAGTCGGAGTCGGTAATGGAGGTGCCGTGATGCACCAGTTTCCCTGCATCTTCTTCCATGTGAGCCCGGGTAATGCGGATCCGTCTCTTCTCCCCTTCCACTTCTACGTCCAGGTAGCCATGTTCGCAGATAGGCAGATCAAACTGGGAGGTCTGGAAATTTTTGGGAAGATCCGGGTAATAGTAATTTTTACGGTCAAATTTGCTGAAACGGGAAATTTCACAGTTCAGCGCAAGTCCTGCTCTCACTGCATATTCCAGCACTTTCTTATTCAGTACCGGAAGGACTCCCGGCAGCCCCAGGCATACGGGGCATACGTTGGTATTGGGGTCTGCACCGAAGGATGTCCTGCAGCTGCAGAAAATTTTCGTTTTTGTCTGGAGTTCTGTATGAACTTCCAGGCCAATCACTGCTTCGTACTTCATTCCTTGATTTCTCCTTTCGGTGCGGTTCTTGTGAATTCCGGATGAGCCTGTTCAAAGGTGTAGGCTGCCTGGAGAATAGTTTCTTCTCCCAGGGTCCTGCCGATGAGCTGCATGCCCAGGGGAAGGTCATCTTTGAATCCTACCGGAATGCTGATGGACGGTGCGCCGATCAGGTTCACCGGAACGGTGCAGATATCTTCCATGTACAGGGACAGGGGATCCGAGAAAGCGCCGAATTTGAAGGAGGTGCCGGATGCGGAAGGTGCGGCGATAACGTCACATTTCTTGAAGGCTTCGTCAAATTCCTGTTTCAGAAGGGTACGGACCTTGAGGGCCTTCAGGTAGTACGCATCGTAGTAGCCGGCAGAGAGAACGTAGTTGCCCAGCATGATGCGCCGTTTCACTTCTTCTCCAAAGCCCTGGCTTCTGGTTTTGATATACATGTCGATGATATCTTTGCCTTCTGCGCGGAAACCGTAGCTGACGCCGTCATAGCGGGCCAGGTTGGAGCTGGCTTCTGCCGGGGCGATGATGTAGTACACCGATACGCCGCTGTTGATATGGGGAATGGAAACGTCCACGATTTCAGCGCCTTCCTTTTCATAGAAAGCAAGGGCCTTGTCGATGGCTTCCTTTGTTTCCGGTTTAATGCCTTTTCCGAAGAATTCCTTCGGCACGCCGATGCGCATGCCTTTCACGTCCCGAACCAGGGCTTTTCTATAGTCCTTCTTTTCCTGGGGAATGGATGTGGAATCCCTTTCATCATGGCCGGCAATGGCGTTCAGCACGATGGCAGCATCGGTAACGTCCTTCGTCAGAGGTCCGATCTGGTCCAGGGAGGAAGCGAAGGCCAGAAGGCCGTAGCGGGAGACCAGGCCATAGGTAGGCTTCAGGCCTACAATGCCGTTGAAAGAAGCAGGCTGGCGAATGGATCCGCCGGTATCGGAGCCCAGAGACCAGATGGCTTCCGTAGCTGCCACAGCAGCGGCGGAACCGCCGGAGGAGCCGCCTGGTACATAGTCTGTATTCCAGGGATTACGGGACGGGCCGAAAGCAGACCTTTCCGTGGAAGAGCCCATGGCAAATTCATCCATGTTTGTCTTGCCCAGAGAAATGAAATCCTCTTTCTTCAGCTTTTCAATGACAGTAGCGTCAAAGGGAGACACCCAGTGTTCCAGCATTTTGGACGCAGCGGTGCAGGTTTCTCCTTTGATGCACATATTATCCTTAATAGCTCCGGGGATGCCGGCCAGGTCAGAAATTTCCTCACCCTTAGCAATCTTCTCATCCACCCGGGCAGCCGTTTCAAGAGCCGCCTTGTCACTGGTGGAAAGGTAGGCATGAATATCCCCTTCCACAGCGTCACGGTGAGCCATGATTTTCTTCGTCAGTTCTACAGCGGAGATTTCCTTCTTCACCAGCTGCTCATGGAGTTCATGAATCGTATAACCCACTCTATTTCCTCCTTAAATAATCTTGGGCACTTTGAAATAGCCGTCCTCAGCGTCCGGCGCGTTCATCAGTGCTTCCTCATTGGTAAACGATGTATGGGGAACGTCCTCCCGCATCACATTGTACTGCTCCACCGCATGAACCATAGGCGCCACATCGGTGGTGTCGTACTGATTCAGCTCTTCCATATAGGTCAGAATGCTGTTCATGGAATCACGCATCTTCTCCAGATCCTCCGGAGAGAATTCCAGGCGGGAAAGAAGGGCTATCTTCTTTGCTTCTTCGGTGGTAATTTTCATAGACACACTTCCTTAATCAATCATGATCTTAATCAAGCATTTATGATACAAAAAATCCTTTTCAATTATATCACACATGGAATAGGGCCGCTATGAGGGGAGGGACAGGCAGGGGGCCACTCTGTGGCCCGGTTCAGAGGGCTCATAGGGAAAAGGTTCTTAAGATGGATGGGCCTTCGGCCCAAGGGTTCTTAAGTTTGACGGCCCTTCGGGCCGAGGGTTGTGGTATCGCCCTTGCGGGCGATGCTTATAAAGTCAGCGTTACGGGATTTGCTTTTCTGTGTCATATGACATGAAAAGCATTACGTCGATCAGCCACCTCCGGTGGCTTTCCCCCTTTGGTGGCTGGCGCCACCACCTTTCCCCCGCAAGCGGGGGCACTATAAAGCTCCGTTATGCTGGGAGCTACTTATGAAAGGACTGCTTTGCGGAGCTTTATTGTCCCACCGCCCCGCGGGGGGAAGGTGGTGCCGTAAGGCACCAAAGGGGGCATTTCCAACGCCCGCAGGGCGGTTGTATGGTTTTATACAAACTGGCGCCTTCTATCAATTCATAGGCGCCCTACAACAACCCTCGCGCCAGAGGCGCGTCAAACTTAAGCCCCTTAAGAACCTTCGGCCCAGCGGGCCGTCAACCCTCAAGCCCGCAGGGCTTGTCCATATGGCGCCCACCACAACCCTCAGCGGCAAAGCCGCTGTCAAACTTAAGCCCCTTAAGAACCTTCGGCCCAGCGGGCCGTCAACCCTCAAGCCCCACAGGGGCTTGTCCCATTCTGTGTCATATTTCTTCTGCATATATAATTCCCTCAATGTGGCGTATCTTCTGGATGAAAAGTTCGTGTTCCCCGTGGTGAGGGACTTTGACGGTGAGGGTGGCTGCGGGAGACATGACGGATTCTCTTCTTTTATAAATGCTGAAGTTATAGACTTTGACTCCCTTGTCCCGGAGTTCTGCAATCACTTGATGAATGGATGCCAGGTCTTTGAATTCAACGTAAAGGTCGAATTCCCGGGACCGGGCGCGGAGTTTCTTGTCCATGGGCTCCAGCACCCGAAGGATGAAGATGACAAAGAGAAGGGCCAGAATAGTGCCTTTGATAAAACCGATGCCTGCGGCAAGGCCGATGCCGGCACAGACCCACAAGCCGGCGGCAGTAGTGAGGCCTTTTACTTCATTTCGCCCGGTCACAATGATGGTGCCTACACCCAGAAATCCGATGCCGCTGATGACCTGGGCTCCCATACGGGCCAGATCCGTATTGGAGGAAGGAAAGGTGCGGAAAATGAATTCATTCACAATCATGGACAAAGCGGCGCCGATGCAGACCAGGGCATGTGTCTTAATACCGGCCCCTTTATTTTTATACTCCCTGTCCATGCCGATAATCACGCCGGCCAGGGTGGCCAGAAACAGACGGGCAGCAATGCCGCCCATGGTCCAGGACTGGCAGAATTCGATAAATGCATCCATGATGTCCCTCCTTTCTTGTATTCCTATGATTCCTTAATCAACTGACCTTCGAAGAGCTGCCAAAGCAGCATAGAGTTCCTTAAAAGGATGGTCATTATCCTTCTCCGGCACCCAGCGGAAGAACCGTTCCCCCATGCGGAGCTCGCATCGGGTATACCGTTTGATAGGACCGTACTTTTCCCGCTCCCAGGCATCGGTATTCACTTCCATGGACTTGGTGTTTGTCACAAAATGGGTTTGAGGAATAGTCAGAATAAAGGCGGCAGCCTTAATGAAATGGTCCGCTGCCTCTTCAGAAATCTTTCCTGATACCGTCACCGGCACCCCGCTTCGCCAGTCGCTTCTTTCAAAGGTGTGTCGGGCGAAATCAAAGACATAGTCAAACTGTCCTCCCTTCTCCGTAAGGTATCCGTCGGTTACGGAAAATCGGAATTTCATACGGCCCATCTCCTGCTCCGCTTTTTCCGGGCTTAATGCAGAAGAGGGAGCACTGTTTCCTATGCCTGCTTTCTTTGCTAAATCATCAAAATGGTATTCTGCCATGATAGCTCCTTTCATAATGGACGCGCCTTTGGCGCGAGGGTTCATAGGGAAAAGGTTCTTAAGATTGACCGGCCCTTTCGGGCCGGAGGGTTCGTAAGTTTGACGGGCCCTTTGGCCCCGAGGGTTGCGGATTGCCGCTCTGCGGCAATGCTTATAAAGTCAGCGTTATGAGGGAGGGTTCTTAAGATGGACCGGCCCTATGGGCCGGAGGGTTCGTAAGTTTGACGGGGCCTTCAGCCCCGAGGGTTGTGGTATCGCCCTTACGGGCGATGAGCATAAAGTCAGCGTTACGGGATGACCTTGCTGTACCATATGGCATGATAAGCATTCTGCAGTGGAAAACCATACAACCGCGCCTGCGGAGCGAGGTCAGTCTGTTTTCCCTCGGGCGAAAGCCGTTTTATCATAAGAGGGCGCCTTCTATCAATTCATAGGCGCCCTACAACAACCCTCGCGCCAGAGGCGCGTCAAACTTAAGCCCCTTAAGAACCTTCGGCCCAGCGGGCCGTCAACCCTCAAGCCCGATAGGGCTTGTCCATAAGAAGCCTGCGTTACGCATTGACCCTTTGTGTCATATGTGACAATGCCCGTCGGCCGAAGTGTTTCTTTTTATTATACAACATTCCATGAGAGAAAAATGAAAAAGCACCGGCCGAACCGGTGCTTTCAGATTTCCTTATCTTACGCTTTTGACTTTCAAGTGTCTTTCGAGAACTCTGAGGCACATGGAGACGAAGAAGGTCATAATGAAGTAGTAGAGGGCTACAATGACCAGCGGCGGGAATGGCTGGAAGCTGATGCCCTGAATGGTAGTGGCAGTGTACATGAGGTCTGCCATGCCGATGACGGAGACCTGGGAGGATTCCTTGATCAATGTAACGAATTCGTTGCCGATAACGGGAAGGATGTTCCTGATGGCCTGAGGTATGATGATACGGACCATGGATTCCCATTTGGAGAATCCCAGGGACATGGCGCCTTCCAGCTGGCCTTTCGGTATGGACTGGATGCCGGAGCGGACGATTTCACATTCGTAGGCACCGGAATTGATGATGAGGGCCAGAACGCCGGCGGAGAGTCTTTCAAAGTCTACTCCCATGATCTGGAAGCTGGGAAAATGGATGCCCAGGAAAGGCAGTCCGAAGAAGACCAGGGAAATCTGCACCAGCACCGGGGTGCCGCGGATGATTTCCACGTATACTGCCGCAATGGCCTGCAGGATTTTAATGCCGGAAATCTTCATGAAAGCAAGAACAATACCCAGCAGAAGTCCGAAAAAGCAGGACAGAATGGATATGATAATTGTGATTTTAACGCCTGACATGAATATGTCATTATATTTGACTGCCGTGTCTATGACCATTTCCATAGATGTTCATCTCCTTAAATATCAGCATGAAGCAGACGCTTCAGGAATGTCTGTGTTCTTTCTTCTTTTGGATGGGTAAAGATATCTTCCGGATTTCCTTCTTCCACAATATACCCTTTATCCATGAACACTACATGATTGGAGACGCTTCTGGCAAACTGCATTTCGTGGGTAACCACAGCCATGGTCATGCCGGCCAGGGCCACTTCTTTCATGACCGTTAATACATCGCCTACCAGCTCGGGATCAAGAGCCGAGGTCGGTTCATCGAAGAGGAGCATTTTCGGCTTCATGGCCAGGGCTCTTGCAATGGCCACGCGCTGCTGCTGACCGCCGGAAAGTTCGCCGGGATAGTAGTCGGCCCTTTCTGCCAGCCCTACCCGGTCAAGAAGCTCCATGGCCTCTTCTCTGGCCTGGCTTTTGGGAATCTTCTTAATGTGGATAGGAGCGTACATGACGTTTTCCACAGCAGTGAACATGGGGAACAGGTTAAAGGACTGGAACACCATGCCCACGTCCCGGCGGAGCATTTTCACATCCGTCTTTTCGTTGACCCTTTTCCCTTCAAACCACAGCTCCCCGCCGGTGGGTTTCTCCAGAAGGTTCAGACAGCGGAGAAAGGTACTCTTCCCGGAACCAGAAGGCCCGATAATGGTGCACACTTCACCGTTCTCAATTTTCATGCTGATATCCTTCAGCACTTCCACCTTTCCGAATGATTTCCGGAGGTGCTTTATTTCATAAATGACTTTTTTACTGTTTTCCATTTGACTCACGCCCTTCTATTTATGAAGATTCTAGCATAAATATACAATCAAGTCAACAGTATTCTGCATAAACTGCATAAAAAATGCATTCTCTCCAGAGAAGGAGAGAATGCATATGAAAATTGGAATTTCCTTTATTTCATCGATAAAAGAACAGATTCGGAGAAGAAGGATACGGCTGTATTTCCTGTTTATGGTTGGTATATGCAGTATATTTATACATGCCTCAAAGGCCGAACTGTATCTCCAGACGGCTTCTGTAAGCCCCAAAGAGACGAAGCGCTTCCTCCTCATTCTTTCCCCTTAAAGAGTAGTAGAATTTAATCTTCGGCTCCGTGCCGCTGGGACGGATAGCAAACCAGCCACCCCCTGCAAGACGGTACTTCAGCACATTTTCTCTGGGAAGGCCGCCGATGCCTTTTTCAAAGTCCAGGGTCTCCACCGTTTCCGGAATGACCGATTTCATATCCATGGACCGGGCTTCCTCCATAATGGATGCAATGCGCCTTCCCCCTTCCAGCCCCTTCAGGGTGTAGGAAAGGCTCTTGTCGTAGTAATAGCCGTAGGTTTCATAGAGCTCTGCCAGCACATCAGTGAGCGTCTTTCCAAGGGATTTGAAATAAGCTGCCATTTCGCAGATCAGCATGGCCGTCACCACGGCATCCTTGTCTCTGGCGTGGGTGCCTGCCAGATATCCGTAGCTTTCTTCAAAGCCGAAGACGAAATCATGGGCCGGGTTCCTCTCCCACTCCGTGATTTTCTCTCCGATATACTTGAAGCCTGTCAGCGTCTCTACCACCTGTACATGGAAACTTTCGGCAATATCAGCGGCCAGTTCGCCGGTCACCACCGTTTTCACCAGGGTAGAAGCCGGAGTGAGACGGTCTTTCCCTGTGGAAAGTAAGAAATATGTCAGAAGCGCTCCCATCTGGTTTCCGGAAATCAGGGTGAATTGACTGTCCTTCCTCACAGCAGCACCGATGCGGTCACTGTCGGGATCCGTGCCAATCACGATATCCGCCCCTTTTTCCTTTCCAAGCCGGATGCCCAGGGACAGAGCGTCTTCATTTTCCGGATTTGGAGAAGATACAGTGGGGAAATCGCCATCCGGCATTTCCTGCTCCTTCACGATAAGAAGATCCCTGAAACCGGCTTTTCCAAGAATTTTCTCAACCGGCACGCGGCCGCTGCCGTGGAGGGGCGTATACACCACCTTCAGAGGCGGCGGATTTCCATGGTAACGGGATTCTTTGAATATAGTATCAATAAAGAGATCCACCACGTCCTCTCCCAGCCAGGTGATGAGATCCTCCCGGGTCCTGTGATCGATGGCGGACAGGTCTTTCACCTTCTCCACATACTCCGTAAGCACATCGGCCTTTTTCGGCACCAGCTGGCCGCCGTCTTCCCCATAGACCTTGTAGCCATTGTACTCCGGCGGATTGTGACTGGCCGTGATGACGATGCCGCCCAAGGCGTGGAAATGACGGACTGAGAAGGAAAGCACCGGAATGGGCTCCAGTTCTTTAAAAATCTTCACAGGAATGCCGGAAGCCGTAAGGACAGCAGCCGCTTCCACTGCAAACTCCCTGGAATGGTTTCTGGAATCATAGGCAATCACCACGCCCCGGGAAAGCTCCCCGGGATACAGAGCCTTCAGATACTCCGAAAGCCCTTTCGTGGCCCGGGCCACCGTATAGCGGTTCATGCGATTCGTGCCGGCGCCCATGATTCCCCGAAGGCCGGCGGTCCCGAATTCCAGATCCCTGTAGAACCGGTCTTCTATTTCTTTTTCATCATGAAGAGCAGAAAGCTCCTTCTTCGTTTCATCATCGGCCCAGGAGAGCCAGTCTTTATACGTTTCTTTATATCCCATATGTTTGGTTCCTTTTTATAATTGATACGCCCGTAAGGACGTGAGGGTTGACGGGACTTCGTCCCGAGGGTTGTGGCCGCCTGACGGCGGCAGGTTGTGTAGAAGGGTTGCGGAAAAAGGTTCTTAGGATTGATGGGCCCTTTCGGGCCCAAGGGTTCTTAAGTTTGACGGCCCTTCGGGCCGAGGGTTGTGGTATCGCCCTTACGGGCGATGAGCATAAAGTCAGCGTTACGGGATGACCCTGCTGTACCATATGGCATGATAAGCATTCTGCAGTGGAAAACCATACAACCGCGCCTACGGAGCGAGGTCAGCCTGTTTTCCCTCGGGCGAAAGCCGTTTTATCATAAGAGGGCGCCTTCTATAATTTAGAAGCGCCCACCACAACCCTCAGCGGCATAGCCGCTGTCAGTCGAGTAGACGGAATCAGATTACTCTGTCCGCCCCTCACAGAACCGTACGTGCGGTTTTCCCGCATACGGCTCTTAGAATAGTCCTTGG
>Ga0256406_1001193_pt1 | contig 42892 bp, 38 predicted proteins | sample RumenRJG_03DNA_FD_185986 | JGI IMG/M metagenome (GOLD analysis project Ga0256406, IMG submission 185986) | Bovine rumen microbial communities from Lethbridge, Alberta, Canada - RJG_03 | ecosystem: Host-associated > Mammals > Digestive system > Stomach > Rumen | place: Canada: Alberta | collected... | reverse complement strand
CATCGACGCCGCAGGAAATTATTGAGGAGGCTATTGGAACTATGGAAACGATGGAAAGCTTGCTGGGCGAACAGGAATGCATGAAACTGCACATTGGCATGATTGTGGATGCCACTGTTGTAGAAGTAACCGATGACGAGGTCGTTGTGGACTTCGGCTATCAGAGCGAAGGGTCTGTTGCATTCGATCAATGGGTTGCAGGTGGCACCAAAGACACTGTTGCCCCTACTGTGAAACCGGGCGACAAAGTTACCCTGAAAGTCATCGCCAGCGAAAACCAGGATGGTCTGGTTGTCCTGAGCAAAATCAAGGCTGAAGCCGATCAGGCTTGGCTGAAACTGCCGGAACAACTGGCTGACAAGAAGACCGTCCAAGTAAAGGGCCTGCGGGCTGTGAAGGGCGGACTGACCGTTTCCTACGAAGGACTGACCGGTTTCATCCCCGCTTCTCACCTGGATCTGAAGCATGTGGATGATGTAAAAGAATATGAAGGCAAGGATCTGGAAGTTTCTCTGCTGGAAATCAATCCGGAAAAGAAACGTCTGGTATTCTCCCGCAGAAACGTTCTGCGTGAAGAACGGGCTGCCAAGAACGCTGCCTGGAAGGAAGAAAGAGCCAAACGGGAAGAAGAACGTCATGAAGCCCTGGAAAAAGCTTTCCAGACCTTCCATGAAGGCGAAACCGTTGAAGGTACCATCAAGAGCATCGTTGACTTCGGTATGTTCGTGGAGATCGCTCCCATGGTACAGGGCCTGGTACACATCTCTGAAGTGTCCTGGGATCGCAGCGTGAAACCGGCTGACCTGTACAAAGTGGGCGAAAAAGTCAATGTGTACATCAAGGGCCTGGACGAAGAAAAGGGCCGTATCAGCCTGTCCATCAAGGCTCTGCAGGAAGATCCCTGGGTGACCGCTGCCAAGGAATTCAAAGTGGGCGACGTTGTGACCGGTAAAGTGGTACGGTTCCTGCCCTTCGGCGCCATTGTCAAACTGAACGACAAGAACGAAGGCATGATCCACATCTCCGAAATCGCTGAACAGCGCATCGACAAACCGGAAGATGTCCTGGAAATCGGCCAGGAAGTCAAAGTGAAGGTTCTGCGTGTGGATACGGAACACAAGAAGATCGCTCTGAGCATCACCAAAGCCAAGGAAGACGCTGAAAAAGCTGAAATGCGTCAATACCTGGGCAAAAAAGGTGCTCTGTCCCAGGATCTGGGCGAAAAACTGGCAGAAGCTGAAGCCGAAGCCCGTAAATAAGATCTGACAAGAACTCGTAAGAGAGGATCATAACTCATGAAAAGCCGGGAGAGCCGTAAAATCGATCATATCAAGTATGCCCTGCACCTTGACGATGGTCCTTGCGCCACCGGCTTTTCTGATGTGCAGGTGATGCACCGGTGCCTGCCCCAGGTGGATCGGCGGAAAGTGGACCTTTCCACCACCCTGCCCGGGGTGGGGACCCTTTCTTCCCCCCTGATCATCAATGCCATCACTGGTGGCGCGGACGGGGTGAAGCGGATCAACGAAAAGCTGGCTGTGGTGGCCCGGGAGACGGGTTGTGCCATGGCGGTGGGGTCCCAGTACGGGGCCGTGCGCAAAGGCCTGCATGAGGACACCTTCACCATCGTCCGCAAAACCAACCCCGATGGGATCCTGTTCGCCAACGTCAGTGCGCTGGCAGGACCGGAGGAAGCCCGGCGGGCGGTGGACATGATCGGGGCCCAGGCACTGCAGATCCATCTGAACAGTGCCCAGGAACTGGCCATGGAAGAAGGGGACCGGGATTTTTCCCACTGGCTGGAGCAGATCGGAGAGATCTGTGCCAGCGTCTCCGTGCCGGTGATCGTCAAAGAGACCGGCTGCGGGATGGATCGGGAAGACGCCAGAAAGCTGCTGGAGGCCGGGGCATCCATCCTGGATACCGGTGGTGCCGGGGGCACCAACTTCCCGGCTATCGAAAGCTGCCGCTACCCGGAAGGGAACGGGGAACTGTCCCGCTGGGGCATCCCCTCCGCCCTGTCACTGTGTGAAGTGGTGGAGGCCCGGGGCTGGCAGCAGGGCATCATTGCCTCCGGAGGGATCCGGACGGCACTGGATGTGTTCAAAGCCCAGGTACTGGGCGCCAATGCAGTGGGGATGGCCGGAAATATCCTCCGTTCAGTCCAGGAACGGGGGACCCGCTATACCATCGACTGGATCGGGCGGCTGCAGGAGGCCGTGAAAGATTTCTACACCCTCACCGGGTGTACAGAGGCAGGACAGCTGCGGCAGGTGCGGACCTATTGTACCGGAGACCTGGCCGCGGCCCTGCGCTCTCTTTCCTACGGGAAAAAATGCTGAAGAACGAAAGAGGAACATTCCATGAGCAAACCCATAGTTGCCATTGTCGGCAGACCCAACGTCGGCAAATCAACACTATTTAATATATTCGCCGACAGCCGGATCTCCATTGTTGAAGACACTCCCGGGGTGACCCGTGACCGTCTCTATGCCGATGCCGAATGGCTGGACCGGAAATTCACCATGGTGGATACCGGCGGTATCGAGATGCAGAACACGGATTCCATCGCCGTTTCTATCCGGGAACAGGCGGAAATCGCCATCCGGGAAGCGGATGTGATCCTGTTCGTGTGCGACGCCCGTACGGGCATCACCACCGACGATATGGAAGTGGCCAAACTGCTGCGCCAGTCCAGAAAGCCGGTGATCCTGGCTGTGAACAAGGCGGATACGCCCAAACAGGAAGCCGAAGCCTACGAATTCTACAACCTGGGGATTGGGGAACCCTACCTGATCTCCGCTTCCAATAAACTGAACCTGGGGGACCTGCTGGATGCCATCGTGGAGAAATTCCCCAAAGAGGGGGACGATGACGACGAAGATGAAGATGTGATCAAAGTGGCCATCATCGGCCGGCCCAACGTGGGCAAATCTTCCATCTTCAATGACATCATCGGCCAGACCCGGAGCATCGTCAGCGATGTGGCCGGCACTACCCGGGACGCCATCGACGTGCCTGTGGAAAAGGACGGCCAGACCTATCTCTTCATCGACACCGCCGGCATGCGTCGGAAAGGCAAGATCGACGAACCCATTGAAAAATATTCCATCATCCGCACCCTGCGGGCCGTGGACCGCAGTGATGTGGTCCTTCTGGTGCTGAACGCCGTGGAAGGCATCACGGAACAGGACAAGAAGATCGCCGGCTACGCCCACGAGGCAGGCAAGGGCATTGTGATCGTGGTGAACAAATGGGATCTGTATCCCAACAAGACCGTCATGAGCACGGAAGAATTCACCAAAACGATCCGCAACGAACTGATCTTCATGCCCTACGCCAATGTGGTGTATGTGTCCGCCCTGACCCAGCAGCGGATCAGCCGGCTGCCGGAGATGATCCGGGACGCCGCCGAAGCCAACTCCATGCGGGTGGCCACCAGTGTGCTGAACCAGGTGGTCATCGACGCCGTGGCCATGAACCAGCCGCCCATGGAAAAGGGCAAGCGGCTGAAGATCCTGTACACCACACAGGTGAAGGTCAAGCCGCCCACCTTCGTGATTTTCTGCAACGAGCCGGAAATCATGCATTTCTCCTATCAGCGGTATCTGGAAAACCAACTGCGGGAAGCCTTTGGGTTCAAGGGCACGCCCATCAACATCATCGTCCGGGGCAAGAACGAGGACGAGGCGTAAGGACGGGGAACGATCATGGACTATCTATGGAGTGCACTCATCGGGTATCTGCTGGGATCCATCTCCTGCGGCCTGCTGCTGGTGAAATGGATCTGCGGCATCGACATCCGAGACTACGGCAGCCATAACATCGGGGCCACCAATGTGTTCCGCACAGTGGGCGCCCGGATGGCTTCCTTTGTGCTGCTGGGGGACCTGTTGAAAGGGGTCCTGGCCCTGTACCTGGTGAACCATTTCGTTTCCGGGGAGCTGCCGGTGCTGCTGGTTTGCGCCGTGGCCGCCATTGCGGGCCACAGCTTCTCCTGGATGTGCGGCTTCAAGGGGGGCAAGGGGGTGGCCACGGGCCTGGGCATCCTGCTGTACTTCATGCCGGAGGTGGCCGTGTTCTCCCTGACCATCTGGCTGGCCACCGTATTCGTAACCCGGTACGTGTCCCTGGGATCCATCCTGGCGGCCATTGCGGCGCCCCTGTCCGCCTGGTATCTGGGGTATGACTGGCGGCTGGTGGTGTTCGTCAGTCTGTGCGCCATCATGGTGGTGGCCCGCCATTACCAGAATATCCTTCGGCTGAAAAACGGCACGGAGAGCAAGATCAGGCAGGGGCATCTGAAAAAATGAATCTTGGGGGTGTGATTTTTTCACACCTCCTTTTCCATGTAAAGGGGAGGAAACGACTATGAAATTATCGGTCATCGGGGCAGGAAGCTGGGGAACCGTCCTGTCCCAGATCCTGGCGGACAACGGGCACACCGTCTATCTGTGGGCCCGGAACCCGGAAAAAGCCGCCCGCATCCAGGAAACCCGCTGCAATGCAGACTACCTGCCCGATTTTACCCTGAATCCGGCCATTACCGTGACCGGCAGCCTGGCAGAAGCAGTCGCCGGTGCCACGGTGCTGGTCTTTGTGGTGCCCAGCAAGGGCATGGCGGCCATCGCCCGGCAGGTGGCCGAGATCACCGACTGCCGGGATACGGTGCTTCTGACCTGCACCAAGGGCTTCGATTTGGCCACCCATAAACTGATGACGGAGATCCTGGAGGAGAACTTCCCCCGGGCCCGTGCCATTGCGGCCCTCAGCGGCCCCAACCTGGCCCGGGAGATTGCCCAGAAGCAGCCGGCGGCCACGGTGATCGCCTGCAGGAAGCTGCAGGAAGCCCGGTTCCTGCAGAAGTGTTTCATGAACGGGTACTTCCGGCCCTACACTTCCACCGACCTGATCGGGGTGGAACTGTGCGGGTGTGTGAAGAACTGCATTGCCCTGGTGGGAGGGATGTTGTCCGGGCTGGGCTACGGAGAAAACGCCCAGGCCGGCCTGATTACCCGGGGCCTGGCCGAGCTGACCCGGCTGGGGGTGAAACTGGGGGCCCATCGGGCCACCTTCTTCGGGCTGGCCGGGGTGGGGGATTTGATCGCCACCTGCACCAGCCCGTTGAGCCGCAACCGGAGTGCCGGGTACGCCCTGGCCCAGGGCAGGACCCTGGAGGAGATCACCGGGGGTACGAAGATGGTCATCGAAGGGATCAACGCCACGCCGGTGGTGCGGGAACTGGCCCGGAGCCACCAGGTGGAGATGCCCATCATCGAGCAGCTGTACCAGGTACTGTTTGAAAAGAAGCAGGTGACAGAGGCCATCCGGGATCTGATGAAGCGATCGGCCAAGAAAGAGTAACAAACAGGTGGTAAAATCCTGTTTCCTGTGGTATAATGTCTACCGACAGAGGATTAACATTCTTATGGAAAGGATAGATAGACAGATGGCAATCAACAAAGAAGACAGCAAAATCGACAAGAAATCAGAGTTTTACCTGGTGAAAGAAGAAATTCTTCCGGAAGCCATCAAAAAGACCATTCTGGTCAAGGAAATCCTGAAACGGGGCAAGATGAAGACCGTCAACGAGGCGGTGAACAAGGTGGGCCTGAGCCGGAGCGCCTACTACAAATACAAGGACTATGTGTTCCCCTTCTACGATGCCAGCAAGGAAAAGGTCATCACCATTTCCCTGCTGCTGGAACACAAACCGGGTGTGCTCAGCAGCGTACTGAATACCATTGCGGCTGACGGCGGCAGTGTGATCACCATCAACCAGGGGGTGCCTCTGCAGGGCGTGGCCAATACCACCATCGCCGTGGAGACCAAATACCTGAACATCGACATGGAGGCCCTGCTGGACAAGCTGCGGCTCATCGACGGCGTAAAGCGCCTGGATGTGCTGGGACAGGTGGATTAAAGGTTGTGAAATTCAATTTCACAATCTGTCACGAGTCAGCAGTCACTGGTCACTAGCTGAAGGGTAAAATTTGCCAGGGGCAAATTTTTTCCATCGGCTGCAGACTAGGGACTAGAGACTAGTGACTCTTATAGGTGTATAGAACCAATAACGGGCTGCCCCTGTGGCAGCCCTTATTAACCGGGGAGGATGAGGGTATGGCGAATCAAAAGAAACAGATCAACATTGGACTGCTGGGGGCAGGCACTGTTGGCGGCGGCGTGATCCTGGTGCTGAACCAGAACCGGGACCTGATCACGGAACGGGTGGGCTGCCCCATCTGCATCAAAAAGGTGCTGGCCCGTCATCCGGACAAAGTCCGGGCCCTGGATCCCAAACTGGCTACCACGGACAAGATCGATGACATCATTGGCGATCCGGACATCGACATCGTGGTGGAACTGATGGGCCGGGAGCACCCGGCACTGGAATACATGGAGGCCGCCCTGAAGGCCGGCAAGAATGTGGTCACCGCCAACAAGGATGTGGTGGCCACCCACGGCAAGGAACTGTTCGAACTGGCGGCCCGGAACCATGTGGACTTCCTGTTCGAAGCCGCTGTGGCCGGGGGCATCCCCATCATCCGGCCTCTGAAGGAGAGCCTGGCTGCCAACAAGATCACCAAGATCATGGGCATCATCAACGGCACCACCAACTACATGCTCACCAAGATGACCCAGGAGCATATGGATTTTGCGGAAGTGCTGAAGGAAGCCCAGGACAAGGGGTATGCCGAAAGTGACCCCACCGCCGATGTGGGCGGGTTCGATGCAGCCCGGAAGATTGCCATCCTGGCTTCCATTGCCTTCAACAGCCGGGTCAGCCTGGACGATGTATATGTGGAAGGCATCGACAAGATCTCTTCCCGGGATATTGAATACGCCAGCGAGCTGGGCTATGTGATCAAGCTGCTGGGGATCGCCAAGCAGAAGGACGGAAAGGGCATCAGTGCCAGGGTCCATCCCACCATGTTGCGGAAGGATCACCCCCTGGCCACAGTCAATGATGTGTTCAACGCCGTGTACGTGGAAGGCCAGCCCATCGGCGAGGCCATGTTCTTTGGCCGGGGCGCCGGACGGATGCCCACGGCCAGCGCCGTGTGCGGAGACATCATCGAAAGCACCCGGAACATTCAGGCCGGCTGCACCGGCCGGGTGGGCTGTACCTGCTACGAGCACAAGCCCATGCTACCGCCGGAGGAGATCATCTCTCCCTGCTACATCCGGATGCTGGTGGAAGACCAGCCCGGTGTCTGGGCCACCATCGCCAAAGCTTTCGGGGACAGCAAGGTCAGCCTGAACACGGTTGTGCAGAAACGGTCCCTGGGGAACCTGGCGGAAATCGTGGTGATCACCTACGGGGTGTCCGAGTTCGATCTGCGCAGAGCCTCCGAAGCCCTGAGCAAGCTGAGCTGTGTGGCACGGATCTGCAATATCATCCGCGTAGAAGACGACCAGCTGGCTTGACAGGAAGAAGGAACGACGGATGATGGAAAATGGGAAAGTGACGGTGCGGGTACCGGCCACCTCGGCCAACTGCGGCCCCGGCTTCGACTGCCTGGGACTGGCCTGCACCCTGTATAATGAGTTTACCTATGAACGACTGCCTCTGGAGCAGGGAGTCCAGGTGGTCAGCGAGGGCCAGGGATCCGGGCAGCTGCCGGAAGGACGGTCCAACCTGGCCGCCCAGTCCTTTTTCGCCCTGTGGGAGAAGCTGAAACAGCCGAAAACCGGGCTGAAGATCACCTGCAGGATCCGGGTGCCCGTTTCCCGGGGCCTGGGGAGCAGCTCCACGGCCATTGTGGCCGGGCTGACGGCGGCCAATGTTCTTGCGGGGAACCCTCTGACCAAACCGGAACTGGTGACGGAAGCCACCAAAATCGAGGGACACCCGGATAACGTGGCCCCGGCCATCCTGGGCGGCATCACGGTGAATGTGATGGAAGACGGCAGGGTGGAAAGTCTGAAGATCGCCCTGGCCAGGCCCCTGAAACTGGTGGTGCTGGTGCCGGATATGCCGCTGCCCACCAGCAAGGCACGGGCGGCTCTGCCCAGGACCGTGCCTCATAAGGATGCGGTGTACAACGCCAGCCGGGCGGCACTTCTGGTAGGGAGCCTGATGAGCGGAGATTATGAGTTTTTGACCACGGCGCTGGAAGACCGGCTGCACCAGCCCTATCGGCTGCCCCTGATCCCCGGGGCGAAGGAAGCACTGGAAGCTGCCCGGAAAGCCGGTGCCTACAACGGCATCATCTCCGGGGCCGGTTCCACGCTGATGGCTTATGTGCCGGAGGACGGCGACGCCCTGAAGGTGGGCAAAGCCATGGAAGAGCCGTTCAAAAAAAGGAATATCGGGACCACCATCCATCTGCTGGACATCGACAGCGAAGGAGCGAAGGTGATGTGAGAAAAGGGAGTGCGGAAGCACCCCCCTTTTCGTTGTCACACCAACTTATTTTTACGCATTTTCATCGTACAATGATTCCAGAAACAGAAAGCAGGTGGATGGAATGGAATTTGAAGCTGGCAAAGTTTTTTCGATTGCGGCGGCCAACCGGCCGGTGCCCGGTTGCACCATTTCTCAGGAAATCCATAAAGGAAAGAACCCTATCTGGGTGTTCTCCCTGGGGGCGGATACGGACATCAGTGCCGAAATCTTTCCCTATCATAAACTGATTTTGGTGCAGGAAGGCACCCTCGAACTGACCGGAGCCCCGGCAGGGACTGTCCTGACGGCCGGCGAAGGCATCCTGGCCCCCACGGATGTACCTGTGGGCATGGCGGCGAAAACCGATACGGTGTATGTAGAAATCGAAATCCAGAAGGAGGATATCATGAACAAAGTCATCGAAGCAGGCAAGGTATTCAAACTGGCGGACCTGGTACCCTACCAGGACGGGAAAATTGTGAACATGGACGTGGTGCACAACGAAAAGATGAAATTCGTGGTCATGGCCTTTGATGCCGGCACGGGCCTGAGCCAGCATGCAGCCCCCGGGGATGCACTGATCTTTGCTCTGGACGGGGAAGGAGTCATCGGGTACGAAGGGCAGGAACACGTGCTGAAACAGGGCGAACAGTTCCGGTTCGCCAAGAACGGCCAGCATTGGGTAAAGGCCGAAAAGCGGTTTAAGATGGGATTATTGCTGACGCTGGAATGAGGGCAATCATGGAAAACCGTAAACGTCCCAAGATCCGGATCACGGTCACGGACCGGCGGGGGAAAATGGGGTGTCACCGGGGGCACCATGTGGGTGAGGTGTTCGATTTCGACGAGGACCGGGGGAAGATTTGCCCCATGGCCATGCATTGTGCCTTTCCGTACATCGACATCCTGCGGTACGGGGGCAAAATCCCCGGCCAGCCCGAAGGCACAGCGGAATTCTGCTGCAGCGATGCGGATACCATCATGGTGTTCAAGGCAGAAGTGGTGAAAGAATAAGACCGTACAATCGGAGGACACCGAAACCATTTTCATAAATTATGGCTGCGGTCAAATTCAGACTTCTTTACAGAAACAAGGTGTTATGTCAAATGACACCTTGTTTTTTTCTGCTTGTGTATCATCATTTTTTCTTCGGTTTTGTCGATTCAGTCTTTTTGTCCATCCTTTTCACCACGGACAAGGATAATTTTTCTGTAATCAAATGGAACAGGAAGTGGCAGTGGAATGTGGGCGTGGATTGGACATTCTGAGCACTGGACACATTCTCCTTATCTGTTCTATAATAAGAACTACGGTTAGTCTTGGGGAGGGAAGCTTACATTGATTTGTATGGGAGGCTGTCCGGAAGACAGTCTCCTTTTTTCTTTCTTTCCCCCTTATAGGAGGAGTCTGTTTTGCAATTAAGTGATTTGAAAATCGGGCAGAGTGCGGTTGTGACCAAAATCGATCTGCCTTTCACCATTGAACGGCGGCTGCAGGCCCTGGGCATGACCCTGGGCACCCGGATTTCGGTGCTGAACCGGAAGGGCCGGGGCATCATGATCATCCTGCTCCGGGGCACCCGTTTCGCCCTGGGCTACAACATGACCCGGAACATCGGGGTGGACAATGTGGAGGTGGCCCATGACTAAGGATACGCAGCAGCCGAAGGAAAACACCCTGCATGATGCCCATCATATGACCATCGGCTTCATCGGCAACCCCAACTGCGGCAAGACCACCCTGTTCAATGCCTTTACCGGCGCCAACCTGAAGGTGGCCAACTGGCCCGGGGTTACGGTGGAAAAGGTGGAAGGGGCCATCCGCCGCCACGACATCGACATCCGCCTGGTGGATCTGCCGGGGACCTACAGCCTTACGTCCTACACCATGGAAGAAATCGTGTCCCGTGACTTCATCCTCAGCGATGAAGTGGACGTGATCATCAACGTAGTGGACGCTTCGGCCCTGGAGCGCAGCCTATATCTGACCCTGCAGCTGCTGGAGCTGGGCAAGCCCGTGGTCATGGCCCTGAACATGATGGACATTGTGGAAAAGCGGGGCATGGAAATCGACCTGCACCGGCTGCCGGAAATGCTGGGCATCCCGGTGATCCCCGTTTCGGCCCGGAAGCGCCGAGGCCTGGATGTGCTGCTCCATGCGGCCATCCACCACCGGGACGCCAAACACACGGACCCGCTGATCCACGAGCACAAGGCCGTGGGGGCCCACCGGCTGGATCACAAGATGTATGCCATGGTGTACAGCGACCCCATCGAGGACCGGATCGACCAGCTGATCGTGGCCCTGGAAGAGAAATATCCGGGTATTGTGAATCCCCGGTGGCACGCCATCAAGCTGCTGGAGCAGGACCAGGAGATTTTGAAGAAGTACCCGGTGCAGCGCAACGACCTGCTGGATAAGAACTATGAGACCCAGATCATCCGAGAAAAATATGACTTCATCGAAGAAATCATCCACGAAGTGCTGCTGCACAAGGAGGCCAGTGACAAGCTGACGGACCGGCTGGACAGCGTCCTGACCAACAAATACCTGGGCATCCCCGTGTTCCTTTTGATCATGGCCGTGGTGTTCTTCCTGACCTTCACCGTAGGCGACTGGCTGAAAGGCTACATGGAAGATGCCATCGACTGGCTCAGCGAAATCCTCAAGGCTGCCATGGCCGCCGGCGACGTGAACCAGGCCCTGCAGAGCCTGATCATCGATGGGGTGCTGGGAGGCGTGGGTACCATCATCACCTTCCTGCCCAACATCCTGATCCTGTTCCTGACCCTGGGCTTCCTGGAAGACTCGGGCTACATGGCCCGTGTGGCCTATGTGATGGAAGATGTGATGAGCCGGCTGGGGCTTTCGGGCAAGGCCTTCATCCCCATGCTGCTGGGCTTCGGCTGTACGGTGCCGGCCATCATGGCCTCCCGGGCCCTGGAGCACAAGCGGGACCGGTACAAGGTCATGCTGATCACGCCCTTCATGAGCTGCAATGCCCGGCTGACCATCTACATCCTGTTCGCCGAGATGTTCTTCGGCAATCATGCCATGGGCGTGGCCTATTCCATGTACCTGATCGGGCTGGTTGTGGCCATCCTGGTGGCCCTGGGCCTGCGGGGCCTGGAGATGTTCCGGAAGCGGGAGGATGAGGATTACCTGCTGATCGAACTGCCGGAATACAAGATGCCCGACATGCGCACCGTAAGCATCTACATGTGGGAAAAGGTGGAAAGCTACCTGCAGAAAGCGGGCACGGTGATCTTCCTGGGGACGATCATCATCTGGTTCCTGCTGAACTTCGGCCCGGCAGGGTACACCACCGACGCCGGGGAAAGCTTCGGCGCCCTGATCGGCCATGTACTGGTCCCCGTCTTCAAACCGGTGGGCCTGGGCTTCTGGCAGATCTGCCTGGCCCTTCTGGCCGGGATCAGCGCCAAGGAAGTGGTGGTTTCCAGCTGCGCCGTGCTGTTCGGCATCACCAACGCCAGCAGCGGGGCCGGGATGGCAGCCTTTGCCCAGAGCCTGGAAAGCATCGGGTTCACCTGGGTCAATGCCGTCTGCCTGATGGTGTTCTGCCTGTTGTACGTGCCCTGTGCGGCGGCCCTGGCCACCATCCACAAGGAAAGCGGCAGCTGGAAATGGACGGGCTTCGAGGCCGGGTTCCAGCTGGTGACGGCCTGGGTGGTCACCTTCCTGTTCTACCATGTGTTGCGGTAACTTCTGCAGGAATGTAAACAATTAAACACTTTTTGAATTAAGAGGAACCAAGTTTCTATGAAATTTGATTCCTCTTGACTTTTATTGGGGGATAGGGTATAAATAGGGTGTAAAACGATTAAACAATATTTTAATCGTTAAGACAGAAAGAGAGGACCTGAAATGACCAAAAGCTATAAGGTGGACGTGGACTGTGCAAACTGTGCAGCCAAAATGGAAGAAGCGGTGAAGGCCACGGAGGGCGTCAAGGATGCCGTGCTGAACTTCATGCTGCTGAAGCTGAAGGTGACCTTTGAAGAAGGGGCTGATCCCAGGGAGGTCATGGACCGGTGCAAGGCCAACGTGGAAAAACTGGACGACGATTTCAAAATCTACTGTTAAGCAGCTGCTGAATCATAGAAAGGGGAGACCGCAGGGATGAGGCCCCGGGCCCACCCTCCGGAGAGGTGACACAATATGGAACAGGAACAGAAACACATGATCGGGCGGATCGCCGTCAGCGCCTTGCTGACCATCGGAGCAGGCTTTTTGCCGGACAGCTGGAGCGGAGCCGGGGTGGACACCACCACCCGGGTGCTGCACCTGGTGCCGTACCTGGTGGCGTATGTGATCATTTCCTACGATATCCTGCGCAAGGCGTTGAAGAACATCAAAAGGGGTCAGGTGCTGGACGAGAACTTCCTGATGGCGGTGGCCAGCCTGGGGGCTTTCGGCCTGGGCATCTACGAAAACGCCGATTTTGCGGAAGCCGTGGCCGTCATGCTGTTCTATCAGGTGGGAGAACTGTTCGAGGATTATGCGGTGGACAAAAGCCGGCGGAACATCAGCGACCTGATGGACATCCGGCCGGACTATGCCAACATTGAAAAGGACGGCCAGCTGGAGAAGGTGGACCCGGATGAAGTGGCGGTGGGGACGGTGATCACCGTGCAGCCCGGGGAAAAGGTACCCATCGACGGCGTGGTGGTCACCGGCCGCAGTACCCTGGAGACGGCGGCGCTTACCGGGGAGAGCCTGCCCCGGGAGGTGGAACCGGGCAGCGAGGTGATCAGCGGCTGCATCAACCAGAGCGGCGTGCTGACCATCCGCACCACCAAAGAATTCGGGGAATCTACGGTTTCCAAAATCCTGGAGCTGGTGGAAGATGCCAGCAGCCGGAAGGCGAAATCTGAAGTGTTCATCAGCAAGTTCGCCCGGGTGTATACCCCGGTGGTGTGCGGCTCGGCCCTGGCTCTGTTCCTGCTGCCCCCGGTGGTACGGATGGCCATGGGCCTGGCACCTTTGTGGTCCGTCTGGATGTACCGCAGTCTGCTGTTTTTGGTGGTGAGCTGCCCCTGCGCCCTGGTGCTTTCCATTCCCCTGAGCTTCTTTGCAGGGATCGGGGGCGCCAGCCGGCAGGGCATCCTGATCAAGGGGTCCAACTACATGGAGACCCTGGCCCATACGGCCTACGTGGTCATGGATAAGACCGGTACTCTGACGGAAGGGGTGTTCGAGGTCAGCGCCCTGCACCACAATAAAATGGCCAAGGAACGGGTGCTGGAACTGGCAGCCCTGGCCGAATGTGCCAGCAGTCATCCCATCAGCAAGAGCCTGCAGAAGGCTTACGGCAAGCTCATCGACCGCAGCCGGGTGACAGATATCGAAGAAATCGGCGGTAAGGGTGTGCTGGCCAATGTGGATGGGCACAAGGTAGCCGCCGGCAACTACAAGCTTATGGACCAGCTGGGTATTCCCTATATGGACTGCCATATGGTGGGGACGCTGGTGCATGTGGCCGTGGACGGCGAATACCAGGGGCATATCCTGATCGCCGACCGGATCAAGGCCCATTCTGCACAGGCCGTGCGGGCCCTGAAGGAAAACGGCGTGAAGGAAGTGGTCATGCTCACCGGAGATGCGAAGAAACCGGCGGAGGCCGTGGCGGCCCAGCTGGGCATTGACAGGGTGTACAGCGAACTGCTGCCCCAGGGCAAGGTGGAGAAGGTCGATCAGCTGATCCGCCGCAAGGACGAAAAGGACAAAGTGGCTTTTGTGGGCGACGGGATCAATGACGCACCGGTGCTGGCCATGGCGGACGTGGGCATTGCCATGGGGGCCCTGGGCAGTGATGCGGCCATCGAAGCGGCGGATGTGGTGCTGATGGACGACGATCCCCTGAAGATCAGTACTGCTATCCGGATCGCCCGGAAGTGCGTGGGCATCGTGTACCAGAACATTGTGTTCGCCATCGGGATCAAGGTCATCAGCCTGGTGCTGGGCGCCCTGGGGTTCATCAATATGTGGTTTGCCATTTTTGCAGATACAGGGGTGCTGATCCTCTGTGTGCTGAATTCCATGCGGTGTCTGGTGGGCAAAAAAAGCGCGTAACGGCGCTTTTTTTTTGTCTCGAAAGGCAGGACTATAATAGATAGGTCAGGTGTACAACCCCCCTACCCGCTGAAGCGGGTCCTTTCCCCCTTTCAGGGGGACACAAGTATTTGTCCTTCCCTGAAAGGGAAGGGGGACCAGCCGTATGGCTGGTGGATAGGTTCTTACACCGACCATACGATTTATCCGTAACCTTTTCACAGTATCTGGTTCTTGTCGTCAGTCAGGCGTTCTAACCCCCTACCCGCTGAAGCGGGTCCTTTCCCCCTTTCAGGGGGACACAAAGCCCTTGTTCTTACACCGAAAAATGCACAGATTCTCATTATTTATGAATTTTTATGCGTTTTTACCAAAAAATCCCTATACCCCGGCCCCCTTGTGTGTTATAATGTTCCTATTCTAAACCATATGATACATCTGACAACACAAGTGAGGGGTGGTTTGACATGTTTAAAGTATTCATCGACGGCGGCGAGGGAACCACGGGCCTTCGTCTGGCACAGCGGCTGAAACAGCGCAGTGACATCGAGCTGCTCACCATCAGCAGCGACCTGCGCAAGAACCTGGATGCCCGGCTGGAAAAGATCGACCTGGCTGATGTGGCGTTCCTGTGCCTGCCGGACGCCGCTTCCCGGGAAGTGGCCGAAGCTGCCAAAAACTGCGATACCCGGATCATCGACACCTCCACGGCCTTCCGCTGCGATCCGGACTGGGCCTACGGATTCCCGGAACTGGGTCCCCGGTACCTGCATGCCATCCAGAGCAGCCGCCGCATTTCCAACCCGGGCTGCCATGCCACCGGTTCCATTGCGGTACTGGCACCGCTGGTGAAGGCCGGGCTCATCGAAAAGACCGGGCTCTATACCCTCACTTCTCTCACCGGATATTCCGGCGGGGGCAAGAAGATGATCGCTTCCTATGAAAATCTCCACGACAAGGAGCTGGATGCGCCCCGGATCTATTCCCTGGGCCAGAAGCACAAGCACCTGCCGGAAATCCTGAAATACACCGGGCTGGAACAGTCCCCGATCTTCCTGCCCATCGTGGCTCCCTACTATGCAGGCATGCTGGTCACGGCCGGGTTCCTGATGCCCACGGACCTGAGCCTGGCCGCCATCCGGAAGCTGTACCAGGATTTCTACCGGGACCAGGCCTTCATCACCGTGGAAACCTCCGAGGAACAGCCCAAGATGCTGGGCAGCAACACCCTGGCAGGCAAGGACAATCTGAAGATCTACATCTGCGGCAACGAGGAACGGTTCACCGTCAGCGCCCAGTTCGACAACCTGGGCAAGGGGGCCAGCGGCGCCGCCATTGAGAACATGAATATCGCCATGGGGCTGGATCCCGCCACGGGACTGGAACTGTAAGGGTCCGGCCGGCTGACGCAAAAGTTGTAAAGAAATGCCTGTGCCTTTCTTTACAACTTTTTTTTATTATGGTACGCTTATACTGCTTATTCCATTTTGATTACAGAACAGGGGGGGCCTTCTTATGGGGAATTTCTGGATTGCGGCGGGGGCTGTTCTACCGCTGATGATCTATATGGGTGTGGGGCTTTTGGCCAAGAAACGGTACGGGTTCACGCCCCAGATCATTTCGTACTTCAACAAACTGGTCTTCGGAGTGTTCCTGCCCACCAACATGTTCTACTCAGTGTATTTCACCGATGTGAGCAAGGTGGTGAAGCCCTCTTTCGTGGGTTTTGCCGTGGCGGCCCTGCTGTTGGAATACATTGTGGGTTTCGTCCTGGTCACCACCCTGGTCAAGGACAACAAGAAGCGGGGTGCCATGATTCAGGCCTTCTACCGCAGCAACTTCATCCTTCTGGGAGTCCCCCTGGTGGAGAACCTGTATGGGGCGGAAGCCATGGCGCTGCCGCTGATGCTGTGCGCCATCATCGTTCCCATCTACAATGTGCTGGCCGTGTTCACCCTGGAAACATTCCGGGGCGGTACCTTCAACCCGGTCAAGATCCTGTGGGGGGTCCTCAGGAATCCCATGATCCTGGGGGCCATCGGCGGCCTGCTGTTCAAGCTGCTGCCCTTTCCGGCACCGGAATCGCTGCTCAAGTGCATCAAGGCCATTGCAGGCAGCACCACCCCCTTTGCCCTGATCGTGCTGGGGGCCTCCTTCACCCTCCAGGGCGCCATCAGTGAGATGCGGGAACTGGTCTTCACGGTGCTGGGCCGGCTGGTACTGGCTCCGGCCATCGTGCTGGGGGCTGCCGTGACCCTGGGGCTGCGGAATGTGGAACTGGCTTCCCTGATGGCCATGAGTGCCACTCCCTGTGCAGTGGCTTCCTTTGCCATGGCCCAGCAGATGGACAGCGACGGGGAACTGGCAGGGAACTGTGTGATCTTTTCCTCGGCGGCCAGCTGCCTGACCATGTTCCTGTGGGTACTGGCTTTCAAGAATCTGGGATTGCTGTAAAGGTGGGAGCATTCTCCCAGCACCCCGGGCCCGGTGCATCCAGGGGCCTCTTTTTGGGTTATATGGCAAAAATGTGAAAAACCAGGACAACCATGATATAATAAAAGAATGACAAGATCAAAAATTGCTGAAATACCAAGAATTGTTGTAGGAGTGAGGACCCCATGACGAACAAAACAGCCACCGACGATATACCAAAGGACAAACGGATCCTGAAAGCTGCGGAAAAAGTCTTTTCCCGAAAGGGCTATCACCAGGCCACCCTGGATGAGATCATCCAGATCGCTGATACCGGGAAGGGAACGGTCTATAAATATTTCAAGAATAAGGAAAACCTGTTCTACACCCTGGTCCAGGGTAAGAACAAGCGGCTGATGAAAGCACTGGACGCAGCCGTGGGGAAGGAGACCACCTTCGAAGGCCAGTTCCAGGCCTATGTGTATACCTTCCTTCATTTTCTCTATACCAATGATATCCTGTGGTCGGTGATATTGTTCGAACTGCTGAACCAGCAGGCAGGCTGGCGCCTGCTGTGGAACCAGGAAAAGGGAGAGCATGTGCTGGACATGCGCTGGGGACGGAAGCCCACAGAAGAGGAAGTGGCCGTGAAACGGCGGTACGCCCAGCTGATTGGCGGGGAAGTGCGGCTGCTTCGGGAAATTCTCCAGCAGGCCATGGATGCCGGGTATATCAAGGAGTGCCAGGACAATCTGACCCTGATGAGCCAGAATTTCTACTTCAGCATCTTTATGCTGTACAACCAGGGCGCCATCAACAGGGACAACATCCACAAGGTGGTGGCCGGCATGGTGGACCGGTTCCTGTACGGCCACATCCGGAAATAACCGAAAGATACAAAATAAGGGACTGTTGCTTCAGCAACAGTCCCTTATTTTGTATGCTTACAGTCTGTGGGAAGAGTTCAGCACATCCCGCATCTTGTGGGCCACCATCTTTTTGATGGCTTCCCGGCCCTTGCCCAGGTAGGAACGGGGATCGAAATCTTCCGGATGTTCGTACAGGTACTTCCGGATGGAAGCGGTCATGGCCAGCCGCAGGTCCGTATCGATGTTGATCTTGCAGACCCCGTAGGTGCCGGCTTTCTTCAGCATGGGTTCAGGGCAGCCCTGAGCGCCGTCCAGCTTGCCGCCGTACTTGTTGCATTCTTCCACGAATTCAGGGATGACCGTGGAGGCACCGTGCAGGACCAGAGGGAACCCCGGCAGCAGGTTGGTGATCTTTTCCAGACGGTCGAAGTCCAGCTGGGGTTTGCCCTTGAACTTGTAGGCACCATGGCTGGTCCCGATGGCGATGGCCAGGGAATCCACTCCCGTGCGTTCCACGAATTCCACGGCCTGATCCGGATCGGTGTAGGTGGCTTCCCGGGTATTGACCTTTACAGCGTCTTCCACGCCGGCCAGCTTGCCCAGTTCGGCTTCCACCACAACGCCCTTGTTGTGGGCATAATCCACCACCCGTTTGGTCAGTTCGATGTTTTCTTCAAAAGGATATTTGGAACCGTCGATCATGACGGAGGTGAAGCCACCGTCTACGCAGGCTTTGCAGATATCGAAATCGGCGCCGTGATCCAGGTGCAGGGCGATGGGCAGGCCGGTATCTTCCATGGCAGCCTCCACCAGGTGCAGCAGGTAGTTGTGCTTGGCGTATTTCCGGGCGCCGGCGGATACCTGCAGGATCAGCGGGGACTGTTCTTCCTTGGCGGCTTCCACAATCCCCTGGACGATTTCCATATTGTTGACGTTGAAGGCACCTACAGCATAGTGGCCTTCATAGGCTTTCTTGAACATTTCCGTAGTTGTTACGAATGGCATGTTTGAAACCTCCTTGAGTTCTCTATGGATTCATTATACCATATCCGTGATTTTTTTCCATACAGCGGTAAAATCTTCCGGCACCGGGGCCTCCAGGGTCAGGACCTTTTCCGTAAAGGGGACCGTAACCAGGAGCTTCCAGGCGTGGAGGCAGTGGCGGCCCGGAGCACCGGGGGCTCCGTACAGGGTGTCTCCCAGAAGGGGGTGCCCCAGGGCGGCGCAGTGGACCCGGATCTGGTGGGTACGGCCCGTTTCCAGGGTGAACTGGACCAGGCTGCAGCCTCCCCGTTCTTCCAGCACCTGGTACCGGGTACGGGCAGGAAGGCCTCCGGGGTCGATCTGCCGCTCCACAATGGAGCCAGGTTTCCGGCCGATGGGCAGGTCGATGAGGCCCTCCGGCTGTTCCCAGTGGCCCCGGGTCAGGCCCAGGTAGGTTTTGCGCAGGTCGCCGGTACTGAGCATATGGTGTACACAGGCGTTTTTGGCAAACAGCACGATACCCGACGTTTCCCGGTCCAGACGGGACACGGGGTGGATGCCGCAGGGGAGATTGTGCTGGTGGTAGTACCAGGCTACCCGGCGGCTGAGAGAAGGGGTCCGCTCCTTCCCGGCGTTGTGGGTCACAAGGCCCGCCGGCTTGTCCACAGCCAGCAGCAGTTCCGTTTCCAGCAGGATATCGAGGGGCGCTTCTTCGGGCAGCAGGTCCGAGTGCTCCGGCAGGAAGTGCCAGCGGACGATGTCACCGGGCTGCAGCAGAGCATCCCGCTGGAGGACTTCACCGTTTACAGTCAGGGCCCCGGCCGCCTTCAGCTTCTTCCAGTAGGTGCCCGAAAGGCCCAGCTGCTGCAGGAACGTCTTCAGCCGGGTGGGAGGCGCCGAACAGGGCAGGGTGAAGTCCATTACACCACCTTCTGTCCGACGATACAGGCCAGGATGCCGAAGAACAGGGACAGGCCCATGTACAGGGCCGCCGTGACTGGGGAACCCTTATCCACCAGCTGCTGGCTTTCCAGGGCAAAAGAAGAGAAGGTGGTGAACCCGCCGCAGATGCCCACCTTCAAAAACAGGGCCAGCCGGGGCGACAGAGAAGAGCGGCCGGCCAGAGCCGCCACGGCCCCGATGAGGAAGGCCCCCAGGATGTTGATCAAAAACGTCTTCAACGGAAAGCCGCTGCTGTGTTCATAGGGCAAAAGACCGATCAGGTATCGGAGGATTGACCCCACGAACCCGCCCAGGCCCACAATGATACAGGAAGTCATCGTATCAGCTCCTTTGGGCGACAGGATCAACGATTTTCCTAAATATCTGATGATCCTTCAGTGCGGCCCGGGCAATGCCGATCAGATCAGCCCGGCCTTCTTCCAGGAGTCTTTCCGCCTGTTCTCCTGTGGTGATGCCGCCAGCCAGCATCACCGGCAGCGCGGTGGCGGATTTGGCGGCCCGGGACAGTTCGGCGAAATATCCGGGTTCCGTGTGGCCGGGCCGGAAAAAGGCACTCATTCCGCCGGAAATGCTGAACCCGTCCACACCGGCTTGCTGCAGCAGGGAAATCGCCCGGGGTACCTCTTCCACAGTGGCGCCGCCCGGCATGTAATCAGCGGCACCCAGGCGCAGGGTCACCACAAAGTCGGAGCCCACGGCCTGGCGTACTGCCCCGCACACTTCCTGCAAATATCGGGTGCGGCCTTCCAGGGTGCTCCCGGTATATTCATCCGTGCGGTGGTTGGTGAGGGGAGAATAGAACTGGTCCAGCAGGTAGCCATGGGCGGCGTGGATCTCCACTCCGTCATAACCGGCCTCTTTGGCCCGCAGGGCAGCGTCCACGAAAGTCTGACGGATCCGGTCCAGGCCGTCCTGGTCCAGGGCTTCCGGCAGGTCCGGGCTGACGCCGCCTACCGCCGCCACTTTGGCCGGACTCTTCACGGCGCTGGGGCCCACCACCGGCAATCCGGTCACAGCAGTATGGGCCGCACTGCCCGCATGGCTCAGCTGGGCCAGAAACGGTACGCCGCAGGCATGGACAGCAGCGGTCAGTTCTTTCAGGGCGGCCATGTCGGCAGTCCCATCCATCCCGATCTGGTGGGGGCTGGCTTTGCCTTCCGGAGACACATAGCAGTGCTCCTGGATCACCAGAGCAGGGCCGCCCTGGGCCATTTCCCGGTAATAGGCGATGAGGGCCGGGGTGATCCTGCCATCAGCGGCCTTTTCCGTGGCCATGGGGGGCAGCACCAGGCGGTGCCGCAACGTCAGGGAACCCAGTTGCAGGGGTTTGCGTAAGAAATCGTACATAGTTCATGTTCCTTTCCAAGATAACTGTATATGATTATAAAACAGGTGGAACAGAAAGAAAAGAGGAAGGGGGCAAGTCGTTGTCCTTCCTGCGACGGCCGTGACGAACAGGAACAGCCTGGTCCCGGGGAAAAGGGAAGGGGGACCGTGCGAATGGACGGTGGATGGGTTCGTACAACGACCATACGACTCTTTACTACCATTTTGGTGGTGGGTTCTTATATCTTCTTGTCCGTTAGTCAGGTGTTCTAACCCCCTACCCGCAAGCGGGTCCTTTCCCCCTTCCAGGGGGACACAAAGTCGCGTAGGGCACAAATCTTTTGTCCTTCCTGCCACGGCCTGGTCCCAGGGAGAAGGAAGGGGGGACAAGCTTTTGTCCTTCCCTGGAAGGGAAGGGGGACCGTCCGCATGGACGGTGGATGGGTTTTTACAACGACCGTACGAATTAATTATACCGTCTGTAAAAGATCGGCAGGTGTTCGAATCCCCTGCCCGCATGGGGCCTTTTTTCCTCCTTATAAGACCCCGCTGCTGTCCGTCTTCGTAATGTACTGGGCCGGAATGGGATTGTCCAATTTGTAGAGAATGGTCATGGGCTGGCTGCCCCAGGCCTTGACCATTTGGGCCGGGCCCAAAAAGGTATAATTCTGGGACCCTCCCTGGGGGTCCTTTTTCTGCTCCCGTACAAACAGCAATACAATGGATCCGTTCTTGCGCTGGTTCAAATACCGCTGGCCTGTTTTGGATTCCGGTTTGGTGGCATTCTGGCTTTGCCAGTGAAACAGATTTTTATTGATGGAATAATCTTCATACCGGGTGGATTCGGAAAATTCCTTTTCCGACTTGTTCAGGGTTACCAGAAACACGTCCGTATCCCGGGTTACCACCTGACTGTTTTCAGGATGCAGGTACTTAACCCCTTCCCGTACACTATTGGGCTTTTCCAGACCCAGTGCTGCAAAAATCTGGTCCCGGGAATAATTGCAATAGACTTCTAGGGCACAGGGATAGGGGAGCCTGGCTTTTTGGGGCAGTACGTTGAATCGGCCAAACTGGAAATCCAATACTTCTTCCAATTCCCTGCGCAGCTCCGGCCGTTTTTGCCACAGGCTGATGGCTTCCCAGGGCTCTGTCAGGGACGCTTCCTGCCAATCTTTGCCCCACAGGGTAAACTGCCACATCCGCAGGTATTGTTTTTGAATCGGGTCCCATGCATGGGGCTTATCTCCCGTGGGCAGAACTTTTTGTAAAAAACGGAGCCACTGGGGAGAATCCATGCCCAGCAGCCGGGGCAGTGCCCGTTCCAGCAGGCTTTCTTCGTCCGTTCTTGCAAAATCGGCAATCACCCCTGCATTGGCGCACAGCCGTGCATACGTCCGCTTGCCATTGTAAAAGGCCTGGGGAGTTACCTTGGCAGCCTGGAAAAATTCACTGATTGTGGGTAGCCGATGCCCTGTGGTTTCATACAGTTCCTGGATACAATCCTGGTAGAACGCATTGCCTCGCAGCTGGGCGCGAATGGTATCCAGTACCCGTTTCTGGGCAATTTCTTCCAATTGGATGGAACAGCCTTTGGGTACGTGGGGGAAGCCCTGTTCAATCTCCCGTTTTACTGGCACATCACTGCGGCCTACCAGAGCCTGGAAGCGGCTGGCAAAATCGTAATGGCGGTTGGCCTGAGCCACAAAGTCCAGTACGGTCAGGCAATCCTTCCCTTTATCCAGTCGCAACCCACGGCCCAACTGCTGCAAAAATATCGTCATACTGTTGGTCGGGCGCAGAAAGAGCACGGTGTTGATACAGGGAATGTCCACCCCTTCGTTGAACAGATCCACTACGAACAGGAAGGTGACCGCACCACTTTCCAGCTTTTGACGTGCGCTTTGTCGTTCTTCCTCACTGGAGTTGCTGTCCAGGGCCAGGGAGGGAATGCCCTTTCGGGCGAAATACTCTGCCATAAAATGAGCGTGTTTCCTGGAAACGCAAAATCCAACGCCTTTCACATCCCGCAAATCAGCGGTATAGTTATCCAGAGCCCGTAAAATGGCGTCTGCCCGCTTGCTGGCCGTATGGCTTTCCATCACGTACAGATTGGTCAGGGCCCCTACGTCGTAATGGCCGTTGGTCCAGTTTACATGGCGCAGGTCCACCGTATCTTCCACACCGAAATAATGGAAGGGACAGAGCAGACGCCGTTCAATGGCAGCCGGCAGCCGGATTTCGGCGGCAATGTGGTTGTCAAAAAAGCCCAGGATGCTCTTGCCGTCCATTCGCTCCGGAGTCGCCGTCAGGCCCAGTAAAATTTTTGGGGTAAAGGTGTTCAGCAGTTTCTGGTAGGAAGGCGCTGCCGCATGGTGGAATTCGTCCACAATGATCATGTCGTAGTACGCCGGATCCATTTTCTCCCACAGTTTCAGGCTGTTACAGGTCTGGATGGACATGAATACATGCTCCATGTGAGCGGGATGCCTGCCGCCAACTGCCAATTCTCCAAAAGAAGGATCCTTCAGCACCTGACGGAAGCAGGAAAGACTCTGCTCCAGGATTTCTTCCCGGTGGGCAAGGAAAAGCAGCCTGGCCCCTTGGGGACGGGTTTGCAGGAATCGCCGGTAATCAAAGGCTGAAATGGCCGTTTTCCCGGTCCCCGTAGCCGCAACAATCAGATTCTTCCAGTGGTTCCGTTCCTTCCGCTCTACTTCCAATGCATCCAGAATCACCTGCTGGAACGGATAAGGGTGGATGGTAAAGGTATAGGGCAATGTCACCGTGCTTTTTGTGTCCCGGCCTCTTTCCTGGTCGATGGCCTTCTGCAGTGCCGGCAGATCTTCCTTATGGTAGGCCTGAAAATCTTCGGAATGCCAGTAGGTTTCAAAAGTGGCCCACATTTTATCCATAATTGCCGGCATATCCTGCTGGGTGACCTTCATGTTCCATTCCAGACCATCGGCAATGGCGGCATGGGACAGATTGGAAGAGCCCACGTAGGCAGTGGAATAGCCGCTGTTCCGGTGGAATAAATAGGCCTTGGCGTGGAGACGGGTTTCCTTTACGTTATAGGAGATCCGGATTTCCGTGTTGGGCAGTTCCGCCAGTTTGGCAATGGCTTTGGGGTCTGTGGCGCCCATATAGGTGGTAGTCAGGATTCGCAGATGGCCGCCCGCTTGGGTAAAGGTGCGCAGATAGGGAAGAATCAGGGACAACCCGGAAAATCGAATGAACGATACCAGAAAATCAATCCGGTCGCTGGAAGCAATTTCCCGTTGCAGCTCCGTGACCAGGGATACATCCTTGTGACTGTTGGTGAACAAAAACGAGTGAGAAAGAGAGGTCTGGGGTCGAGGACGGTGGGCTGGCTCCAGATGGTTCAACCGGTGCTGCAGTTCCAAAAGCAGGAAATTGGGCAGGTTGATCTGGTTATCCGTTCCCATTTCCGGCAAGTGTGCTCGTAGTGTATCCACCAGGCCATTGGTCAGTGCCAGTTCCTGCTGCAGCAGGGTATCATCGTCCTGATCCGCCAGGTCCTTCAGGCAAACCTGCACCAAATGACGTACATATTCTGCCAGGTACTGTACCGCATCCTGGGGATCAATGGGGTCGCTGAGGGTATACCAAATTTTGTTTTCGGCAAATTCCTGCCTGAGCTGTTTTTCCAGGCGTTGTGAAACTACCTTTTCATAGAGCCCATCTTGTAGTTTGTCCATATCACGGCCTCCCTTTCGTACATAAGGGTATTATACCATGGAGACCATCAACGGGGGCTGAGGATAATATCCTTTAGTCCTTTCCACGACGGTCGTGACGAAGAGGAACAGCCCAGCCTTGGGGAAAAGGGAAGGGGGTAGGGAAACTAAGTAATTGTCCTTCCCTGAAAGGGAAGGGGGACCGTTGCGCGTCAGCGCAATGGTGGATAGGTTTTTACACCGACCATACGAGGAACACCGTCTTTAAAAGGCAGAGAGGTGTGCGAACCCCCTACCCGCCAAGGCGGGCCCTTTCCCCCTTTTCCACAGGACTAGGAGACTCCTCTTCGTCGTCTCCGTCGCGGGGGACACAAAGCTTTGTCCTTCCCTGAAAGGGAAGGGGGACCGTCCGTATGGACGGTGGATAGGTTCGTACATCAACCATACGACTCTTTACTACCATTCTGGTGGTGGATTCATACCCCGACCCTGCGAGTAATATCGTCTTTAAAATTCAGAGAGGCGTGCGAACCCCCTACCCGCAAGCGGGTCCTTTCCCCCTTTTTCCGCCGGACTGGGAGACACCTCTTCGTCGTCTCCGTCGCGGGGGACACAAAGCTTTGTCCTTCCCGCGACGGCTGTGACGAGAAGGAACAGCCTAGTCCCGGGGAAAAGGAAAAGGGGACCAGCCGAATGGCTGGTGGATGGGTTCCTACACCGATCATACGATTCACCTCCCATTCCTTGTTTTGCGGATCCAGGCTGGGTGCAACCGCTGCCACCATTAGAAAAACCGCAGGCCAGAGGTCTGCGGTTTTTGTATCTTCTTTCAAGGATAAACGATTCTCTTTTCCTTACTGCCAGCCGATCATCAGGGCCACGGCTACGGTGACCATCTGGGTCAGAAGCAGCAACAGGAACAGGGGCACGAACCATTTCCACCATTTCTCCACCTTGACTCCGGCAATCCCGGCGCATACCGGTGCCATGGCCGTGGGCCACAGGATGTTGGACAGCCCGTCACCGTACTGGAAGCACAGTACCGCCAGCTGACGAGGAATGTGGAGCAGGTCGGACAGGGGTGCCATGATGGGCATGCTGACTACAGCCTGACCGGATCCGGACGGAATCAGGAAGTTCAGCAGGGTCTGCACCAGCAGCATGCATTCGGCAGAAATCACTGTGGGGAAGGAGGCCAGGGGCAGGCTGAGCCCGTACACGAACGTATCCATGATGTGTCCGTGCTGCATGACGATCAGGACGCCTCTGGCAATGCCGATCATCATGCAGGCTTCGGCGATGTCGGTGAAGTTCCGGCTCAGCTTCCGGGCGATTTCATTGGGGGTCCAGCCCATGATGAAGGCAGAAACAAGGCCCATAATCATGAACAGGGCACTGAGCTCGGTAAAATACCAGCCAAAGTTCTTGGTACCATACACCAGGACGATGATGCCGGCCAGCAGGACCAGCAGCACGGCTTTTTCCCGCACACCGAAGGGATGGCTGGCCACTTCCTCCTGGCTCATGCTGAATTCGGACGGGTCTCCATAAACCAGGCTTTTGGTGGGATCCTTTTCGATTTTCAGGGCGTAGCGGATGGTGTAGATGGAGGCCACCACAATCATGCAGATGTGGCAGAAAATCCGGAAGCCGGATCCGCTCATGATGGGCAGACCTGCGATGCTCTGGGCCATGCCTACGGTGAAGGGGTTCATGAAGGCCCCGGCGTAGCCCACCGCAGCAGCCAGGGAAACGATGGCCATACCCACGATGGCATCATAGCCCATGGCAATGGAAATGCCCACGAAAATGGGGATGAAGGGGAAGGTTTCTTCGAACACGCCGATGGTGGAGGAGGCGAAACCGATCAGGGTGATGAAAATGGGGATGATGGCCACTTTCGTTTTGCCCTTGAAAATCCGCAGCAGACCGGCTACCAGACCGTTGAAGGCGCCGGTGGCGATGATGAGGCCGATGAAAGCGTAGGCCACGAACACGAACATGGTCACGTTAGCGGCGTTACACAGACCTTCATAGATGCATTTGAACATTTCGAAGATACCCACTGGATGGGCGTCTACCAGATGGAAGGTACCGGCCACTACGATCTTCTGGCCGGTGGCATTGGTGACCCGGTCGAACTCCCCGGCGGGCAGGATCCAGGTCATGAGCGTACATAAAATGATGATACCAAACAGCAGGGCATAGATGTGTGGTAACGCAAATTTCTTCTTGCCGGTTTCTTCCGGCAGCACGGGAATCTTTTCTTCAGCCATGATGCTTCACCCCTTTTTTCTGGCTACGGCTGCCTTGAAGTCTTTCTGGACTTTTTCCCGGAAGGCAGCATCATTGAAAATCGCAAGTACTGTGTCGGCGATGACAGCGGCTCCGGCGGCCATCTGGTCCCGGGCGTGGTCCGTCAGCGTGGCATCCCGCAGTTCGGGTGTATGCAGGGAATAGGGTTCCTCGGTAATGCTGATGATGGGCTGGATGGTAGGGCAGCAGTAGCTCACATTGCCCACATCCGTAGAACCGCCGGCAGGAGCAGCCGGTTCGATGGGCTTGCCCAGTGCCTGGAATTCTTCCGTGATTTTGTCTTCCAGGGCCGGTACCCGGACCATGTCGTTGAAATCCGGGAAGCCCAGGGTGAATTTTTCGGTACATTCCAGGGCGATGGCGGCCCCTTTGGCGCAGCAGTGGACGATGTGATCCAGGTTTTCCAGTTCACCCATGGAGGGAGAGCGGAATTCCATGCGGAGCTTGGCGTAATCGGGGACCATGTTGGGCTGCTTACCCCCGTCCAGGATGATCTCGCTCATGATGGTACCGGGATGGAACCCGTCACGCCGGGCGTCCAGCAGGTCCATGAACTTGCGGGCTGCGGTGAGGGCGTTGTGGCCCAGCCAGGGGCTGCCAGCTGCGTGGGCACTCTTGCCGAAGAATTCCACAATGTAGCAGCGCAGGGCGGTGGCATCCATGTTGGTCTGGCTGCAGTGGCCGCTGCCGCTGTGCATCATGATGGCCAGGGACAGGTGGTCGAAGATGCCGGCCGGAGCCATGTGCAGCTTAGCCCCTTCTTCTTCTTCTGCCGGTGTGCCGATCACTTCCAGGGTGCCGGAGAACAGGTCTTTTCGTCTGGCCAGAGCCAGGGCAGCCAGGACGGACAGAGGGCCGTGGAGGTTGTGCCCGCAGCCGTGGCCGATCTGGGGCAGGGCGTCATATTCTACCAGGATAGCGGCAGAAGGGCCCGGGCCGTTCTTCAGGGTGGCCCGGAAAGCGGTTCCGTATCCCAGTTCTTTTTCCATAAATGGATACTCCACTTCATAGCCGGCTTTCCTCAGATCGTCGACGATGGCCTGGCTGGAAAGGACCTCCTTATACGCAGTTTCCGGGTGGTCGTACAGATACCGGACCAGGTGGGATGCTTCCGGAAGTTCTTCCTGGATTGCCTGTAGGATTTCTTGATTCATGGTACTTACCTCCCCTTTATCATAGTAAATTCATTGTACCGCAGAATCGTCGGTTATATGACAAAATTATGTCCTGCACAGAGAAAAAACAGAAATAGATTGGAAAAGTGTTACAAATGGAAAAGACGTGAGAAAATGGCACGGACGTTTTATCAGCCAAATCCTGCTGCTTTTTTGTCCAGAATTTTGGACAGGCCAGCAAGTATAATATAAGGAGTAAAGAGACAAAAGTTTAAATTTTAGATATAATATGAATATCTTTTGGCGAGACTGGAAATTTTGGAGAGAACGACAATCTGACGTGCCGGAGGAATGGATATGGATGGTGCACTGCTTCTTGATTTGATCGGAGATTATCAAAAAAACAATGAACTGACCTACGAGGCGTTCGACCAGGTCTTTGGAAAGCTGCTCAGCCGCAAAGAACAGTATCTGGCGGCGGAGGAACTGGAAAAGCTGGGAATCACCTTGGTGGATGAGCTATCGGAGCAGCCGGAAGAAATGCTGCCCGAAAAGGAGGAAGCAAAGGGCCAGCCGGAAAAGCCGGCGCCCATGCCTCTGGTGGTCCATGACCATACCGCGCAGACTAACGCCATGCTGTGTCGGCTGATCCAGCAGGGAGACCGGCAGGCCTGCCAGGATCTGTGCACGAAGAACAGACCTCTGGTCCTGAAATTCGCCTTCCAATATCAGAAAATGGTGAAATATCTGGATGAGTTCGACTTGGAACAATTGGGCTTCATGGGACTCATCAAAGCAGCGAAGCGGTTCGACCTTTCCCGGGACAACGAATTTAGTACCTACGCAGTACCCTGGATTCAGCAGTCTATTACCAGAGGTATTTCTGACACGGACTTGCCCATCCGGCTGCCAGTGCATATGATTGAACGGATTCGAAAAATCAATAAAATAGAAAACAGATTGATAGGAGAAGGCGTGGAAAAACTATCAGACCGAATTCCTCTGATCGCTCAGGAATGTGAACTGCCGGATACCGAGGTGGAAAAGGCGCTGACCTGGAGAAATCAGTTCACGTACATCACCTCTCTGGATTATCCCATCGGGGAAGAACAGGATACGCCTCTGGAAGCCTTAATTGCGGATACTGAGACTCCATCTCCGGAAAATCTGGTCTGCAATCAGCTCATCCACGAAAAATTCGAAGAACTTCTGCAGGGACTGACTCTCAGAGAATGCGAAATCTTGAAACTGCGTATAGGATGGGACGATGATCGTGGGCATACGCTGGATGAAATCGGGAAAATGTACGGTGTTACCCGGGAGCGGATCCGTCAGATTGAAAAGAAAGCAATAGGAAGACTGAAACGTAAGACAGAATGGAAAGAGATTCTCGAGTTCTGAACGGAGGAACATGGTGAACATAGCTGATCGAGTGAAACAGGAACTGCAACAGGGAAATACCGTCGTCATCCTGGATGGTGTCACTCCCGAACAGGCGGGCGTGGAAAAGGAAATGAAAGGTGCGGATCCGGCCTTCCTGAACCGGGATCCCATGGGCTATTTCAGTGCAGCAGTGCTGCAGCAGAAACGGCGGGTGTTCTTCTATGAGGAATATGCCGTCCTGCGGGCCTTCTTTCTGGTCCAGTTCCAGCGGATCCTTCTTCTCCACAACAACCTCTATATGAACCTGCGGCCCATTTCCTTTCCTCTGGAACCGGATATGGAACAGGCTCTGCTGGCTCATTTTTCCACGGAGGAAGGAAACGGCGATGACAAAATCTCCCTGGAACCGGTGAGCAAACTGATTGGAGCCTACAGTGGCTATACGAAGATACAGGGACAGCCCTGGGGTGTCTATTTTGAGGATAATGATGATGCCAGCCAGGTGGTCCACGAGAACGTCTATGATGAGACGAAGGCGGCCAGCCGGAAGAATTTCCGCTATCAGAAAGCCCAGGCGGTGAAGCATATCCTGGACGAAGAGGATTATGTGGAACTCCTGCTGGAATACCAGCGAACCGGCCAGCTACCGGTCCTGCGGATCGCCGACTATACAGGAGATAAGGACCGGCTGGAACTGCACCTGCATATCCTGGAGCTGGCCTCAGGCCTCCAGGTCGTCCTGGCGGAAGAAGCTTCGCCGGAACCAGGATTTGAACACCGGGAGGCCTATACGGATATCCTGAAGAAATACTGGAAACATCCTTCTTTCCGGGAGTTCCCGGTCTATGACCTGAAGGCGCTGCAGGATCCGGTTCAGCCCCACAAGGCAGTCAAGCTGGTGTCCCAGGAGGCAGTCATCGCGGATCTGGTGACCCAGGTGGAACGCTGCGGCAAAGGGGAGCAGCCCCGGGATCTGTTCGTGACGGCCTCCACCGGGGCGGGGAAATCCGTCATGTTCCAGGTACCAGCCATCTACCTGGCCCAGAGCCGGGAAAAATTGCTGACTCTGGTGATCTCGCCCCTGATCGGCCTGATGCGGGATCAGGTGGAGGGACTGGAACGGCGGGGCTACCACGGAGCCCGGACCATCAACTCGGACATTTCGCCGGTCATCAAGACAGAGATCATGGAAAAGGTGAAAGAAGGGGAATACGACATCCTGTACCTTTCTCCGGAAACTCTGCTGGCCCGCAGCGATGTGGAGCAGCTGATCGGGGACCGGACCATCGGCATGATCATTATCGACGAAGCCCATATCGTGACCACCTGGGGCAAGCAGTTCCGGCCGGATTACTGGTATCTGGGGGACCACATCCGGAAGATCCGCAAACAGCAGCTGCAGAAGAAACAGCGGGACCTGGTCATCGCCACGTTCACGGCCACGGCCATCTACCACGGTCGGGAGGACATGTACGGGGAGACTATCGACAGCCTGCACATGATCGACCCCATTACGTACCTTGGCTATGTGCGGCGGAAGGATATCACCATCCAGGTGGAACGGAAGCCGGTCCGCACCGGGCGGCACGAGTACGAACTGGATAAGTTCGATGCGTTGCTCAAGATCATGACCAGGGCACAGCTGCTCCAGGAGAAGACCCTGATTTATTTTCCGACGGTGTCTCTGATCACCCGGTTCGATGAGTACCTGCGCAGTGGGACCGGCCACAAGCGGCTGGCGGATGTCACCACCACATACCATGGACAGCTGGAAAAGCTGGAGAAAGAGGAGCATTACCGGCAGTACCTGGCAGGAGAACGGACCATCATGCTGGCCACTAAGGCCTTTGGCATGGGCATCGACATCGAAGACATCGTAAATGTGATTCACTTTGCACCCACGGGCAATGTGTGCGATTACGTGCAGGAAATCGGACGGGCGGCCCGGAAACCGGGACTGCAGGGGAAAGCCATCTATGAATTCGATAAGGGAGACTTCAAGTTCATCAACCGGCTGCACGGGCTTTCCACCATCCGGCCGGATCAGCTGGTGAGCATTATCAGCAAGATCCGGAAGCTGTACAGTGCCCAGGTGCACCAGAATCTGGCAGGCTACACCCGGAAACGGAACGCCATGCTGCTGGATGCAGGGAACTTCTCCTATCTGTTCGACAACCCCATGAACGATGAAAGTGATACCATCAATAAGGTCAAGACGGCGCTCCTGATGATCCAGAAGGATTTTGAACGGGGCCGGGGCTTTTCACCCATCACGGTGCGCCCGGTACCCATGTTCGCCATGGGCTATTTCCAGATCCAGCCGACTGCCCAGCAACGCCTGCAGAAAAAGTTCCACCAGGTCTTGAAAGAAGTTGACTCCCATCAGCACATCTGTCGGGTGAACCTGGAAAAGATCTGGAACGAGGGTGAAAACCAGCGGATGTCCTTCCCGAAATTCAAATATCTGCTGTATTCTGGGGATAAGAGCCTGGATTTCAACCAGCAGTACAATCTGCAGCCGGCTTGCCATATAAGGGTCCAGTTGAAAAAAGACGGGTACGCCATTTTTCAGACTAGCTGGAAGGCTGTGAAGGACTTTGCCTATGCCCATAGTACGAAGGATGATTTCGTATCCATGGATCAGCTGGTGGATGCCCTGGGACAAAGTGGCCTGATGGATGGCCACCGGTACCGGCTTCAGAATTTCTGCGAAGTATTGCTGGCTTCCATAAATACATACCGGCGGGAATTCACCAAAGAGTTGCAGTCCATCATGTCTATCCGGGTAACTCGCAGCGGTCGGGAAACATTTCAGTTCCGCAGCGCCATCCGCCATTATTTCCAATGGGTGGAAAAGGGAAAGAATCAGATCTTCGGGCAAACGGACGGGGACCTGTATCTGGTGAACAGGAAGGGCAGCAGCGACCTGAAAGCCATCAGTACGGTGCTGGGCATCCTGGAAGCCATGGGAGTGCTGGATTTCGAAATCCTGGGCGGCGACAGCGACCAGCTCTACATCTACGTGAACCAGGAGCAGGCCCTGCGGAACATCGCTAATAAACCGGAAGCGTACCGAAATGGCCTCCTGGAAGAAGTGCAGCAGCGGCACAGGCTTTCCGTGCAGTTGCTGACGTATATGTTCGAGAATTCGTTTACCAGTGAGGAACTGTGGGATATCATCGAAGATTACTTCTTGGGGAAGCTGCCTGACGGATTGATACAGTCAAGTGTCGGCAGGAAGTAATCGGTAAAATTATATTTTCTATTAAAAAGATATGGATGGTGTTGAAGGGCGGATTGACAATCTGCATGCCCAGACAGAACCGGGGATGGGCCGGTGGGGTGTACACACCGTTTCTACATTTACATAGGGTGTGCGAACCCCCTACCCGCAAGCGGGCCCTTTCCCCCTTTCAGGGGGACACAAAGCTTTGTCCTTCCCGCGACGGCCGTGACGAAGAGGAACGGCCTAGTCCCGGGGAAAAGGGAAGGGGAACCGTTGCGCATCAGCGCAATGGTGGATAGGTTTTTACACCGACCATTCAACTCTTTACTACCATTCTGGTGGTGGGTTCTCACACTGGCTGCACGATTCATCCGCAACGATTTTCCCGTTCTTGTCGTTTGTCAGGTGTGCGAACCCCCTACCTGTTTCTTCTCTTCTGTCCTGAAAAATGGATGGTTCTTATTGTATAATAAAAGAAAGAGAAGTTATGGATGGAAAGGTGGGGATGGGTATGTTGAAACGGATTGTGATTTTCTGCCTGGTGGTGATTATGGGGTGTTTCGGGATGAATGCCCAGGCTGCGGACCGATGGAAGTGGTATTATTCTTCGGATTATTACGGGCATTATTATGATACACAGACGGTGAAATACAATGGGGCACGGCAATATGCCACCATATGGACGAAGACGCTGAAGCAGGATGGATCTTTATTGGAAGAGGACCACATCATCCTGGATTACCAGTACAAGGCCACAGGGATGGTTGAATATGTGACTTATCATAATGGGTATCCCCGTCGCCACTCTTTTTCAAAGCCCGTCATTTCCTTTGTGGCACCCGATTCTGCCAGAGAGACCCTGTCTCGTCTGGTGGCTGAGCAGCTGGGCATTCGTCCCATGTATCCGGGCGGAGCGGATCGTTGGAAATGGGTCCATGCCACGGACCGGTGGAGTGTGTATGTGGCGAAGGATACGTTGATTGATCTGGGCAAGGGAAATCTGTATTCTATTTGGGCAAAAAGGGTGTACCTGAATGGAGGAGAGAGCAAAATTCAGTATTTCTGCGATCCCACAAGGGATATTATCCGTACCCGGTATTCTAAATGGCGCAGTACAGTGCCGGACAGCGATGAAGAAGCTGTGCTGAATGCAGTAAAGGCACTGAACGTGGGGGCGTAATAAGAGGGGGAAAGAAAAAGACGCTGTGAAAAAATCATCCACAGCGCCTTTATTTTGCTAGCGTCAGCTGGCTTCCATCGGCTAGTGACTAGAGACTAGTGACTAGTGACGGGGTGTGAAAAAGCATTTTTTCACACCCCCTTTCTGTTCTCGAAACGATCACCTGTTTTGTTATGATTCTTCCATTTCAGCCAGGGTCCTGATTTCGTCGGCGGAGAGACCAAGTCCATCAGCAATCTCCTGAATGCTTTTCCCCCGTGCCAGCATCCGTTTGACAAAGACCGCCTGCCCTTTGGCCATTCCTTCGGCCATCCCCTTGGCCATCCCCTCTGCTGCTGCTTCTTCCTGGCGTCTTCTGATTTCGTCACTTAGGATCATATATTCTCGCCTCACTTTTTCCAGGCTCTTCACAAACTGCACTTCCTGATCCAGGCTCCGGACGAATTCACCCTCTGCTGACTTGCCGTCCACATAGCGGAGAAAGGCAGCAATTTCCGGATCCCGGGCATTTTCGCTGCCCTTGCAGGGGGACACAAGTATTTGTCCTTCCCTGGAAGGGGGACCAGCCGAATGGCTGGTGGATGGGTTCGTACACCGACCATTCAACTCTTTACTACCATTCTGGTAGTGGGTTCTTATACCGACCGTCCGAGGAACACCGTCTTTAAAATTCAGAGAGGCGTGCGAACCCCCTACCCGCAAGCGGGCCCTTTCCCCCTTCCAGGGGGACACAAGTTCTTTTGTCCTTCCCTGAAAGGGAAGGGGGACCGTTGCGCGTCAGCGCAATGGGGGATAGGTTTTTACACCGACCATACGACTCTTTACTACCATTCTGGTGGTAGGGTTCTTACACTGACCCTGCGAGTAACACCGTCTTTAAAAGGCAGAGAGGTGTGCGAACCCCCTACCCGCCAAGGCGGGCCCTTTCCCCCTTTCAGGGGGACACAAGTACCGGACTGGGAGACTCCTCTTCGTCGTCTCCGTGGCGGGGGACACAAATCTTTTTGTGCTTTCCGTTAACTTGCCTTTTCCCTTTCTGCCGGTTGTGCTACAATGGACCGGTATGCAGGTCAGGTGACTTGACAATCTATGAAGGGGAGAGAAGATGCGATGGAATATACGGAAACGAAACAGCTGGAGGAGGCTGCGCTGGAGGAGGGGGCCCTGGAAGTCCACCGGCTTTCTTTTACGGAAGCGGTGATGCTGGTGGTGGGGGCCACCATTGGCTCGGGGGTACTGGGCCTGGCGTATGCCAGCCGGAAGGCAGGATGGCCGGTGCTTTTGACCTGGCTGCTGGTGGCCGGGTTCCTTTCGATTGCTTCCATGCTCTATGTGGCGGAAACGGCCCTGCGCACCCGGCAGCCTCTCCAGCTTTCCGGGCTGGCTGAAAAATATGTGGGGAAGGCCGGCTCCTGGCTGATTTTCTTTTCGGTGGGGGCCACCAGCTTCTGCAGCCTGATCGCCTATATCACCGGCTGCGGCAAGATACTCAGCGCCTTTTTCGGGCTGCCTGTGCAGGAGGCCAGCCTGCTGTTTTCCATCGGGGCCACGGCTGTGGTCTGGCTGGGGCTGAAGGTCACCGGTACGGCGGAGAAGTTCCTGGGCCTGGGGATGATCCTGATGCTGCTGGTGCTGGTGGGGGCTTCTTTCCTGTGGGCCCGGGTCCCTGTGGAAGAAATCCTGTACGCCCACTGGACCTGGGGAATCCCGGTGTTCAACATTGCGGTGTTCTGTTATGCGGTGCAGTACATTGTGCCCGAACTGGCCCGGGGCTTCCGGGACCGTCCGGAAAAGCTGGTGCCGGCCATCCTGGGGGGCACGGGGATCTCGTTCCTGATCCTGGCCCTGGTGCCCCTGGCGGTGTTCCTGATGCTGCCGGGTTCGGAGATTACCCAGGTGGCTTCTCTTTCCTGGGGGCGGGCCCTGGGGAATCCGCTGTTCTATCTGCTGGTGAACTTCTTTGCATTCTGTGCCATGCTCACTTCTTTCTGGGCCATTGCGGAAAGTTTCCTGACCAACTGCATCGAACGGCTGGGGTTCCGATCGGAACGGGATTTCCGCAGCCGGGCCCTGTGCCTGGCCTTCATCGTCCTTCCGCCCGTCTTCCTGGCCAGCAGCGGCCTGGTGGGCTTTGTCAGCGCCATTTTCAGTGCTGGGACCTTTGGGGGCATCATCATGTCGGTGCTGCCGGTATTCATGCTCCGGAACGCCCGAAAGCGGGGGGACCAGGTACCTGTCTGGCAGTGCGGATGGCTGGCCGCTCCCTGGATCCAGCATCTGGTGCTGGCGGTGTTCCTGGGATCCGGTGTGTATGCGCTGCTGAGCATCGGGGGGATGCTGCCCGGGGGATGGTAAAAAACAGGGGGTGTGAAAAAATGTTTTTTCACACCCCGTCACTAGTCTCTAGTCACTAGCTGATGGAAGCCAGCTGACGCTGGCGAAATAAAGGCGCTGTGAATGATTTTTTTCACAGCGCCTGTTTTTTTGTATTCAGTTTCTGCTTTTTTCTCCGGCCAGTTCTCCAACCGTTTCTTCCTGCCCGTCTTCTTCGTCCCTGCCTACACAGTAGGAGGCGAAAAGGGAGCCGGAAACGTTATGCCATACGGAGAAGATGGCACCGGCAATGCCTCCCGCTGCGGTGAAATACATCAGCGCCAGCGTGGAAGCCAGACCGGAATTCTGCATGCCCACTTCGATGGTCATGGCCCGGCACTGGGCTTTATCCAGGCCGAAACGGCGGGCGAAGAAACCGCCCAGCAGCATCCCGCACAGATTGTGCAGGATCACCACGCACAGGATCACCAGGCCATTATCCACAATGGCTCTGCCGGACATGGAGACCACACAGCCTACGGTAAGGATCACCACCAGGGCCGAGAGCATGGGCATCACCCGGATGACCCGGCTGACCTGGCGGGGGAAGAAGGAATTCATCCCGATGCCCAGGATCAGGGGCAGCAGCACCATCTTCACAATGGAAACCATCATGGCCACAAAATCGATATCCACCCAGGTGCCGGCAATGAGCCACACCAGGAAGGGGGTTACAAAGGGCGCCAGCAGGGTGTTCACCATGGTCATGGATACCGACAGGGCCACATCCGCATGGGCGATGTAGGAAATCACATTGGAAGCGGTTCCCCCGGGGCAGCAGCCTACCAGTACCACGCCGATGGCGATGGCGGGAGGGAGCCGGAACAGATGGATCAGTCCGAAGGCCACGGCCGGCATGATGGTGAACTGGAGCAGGGTCCCGATGGCCACGTTCCCGGGCTGCCGGAAGACATTTCGGAAATCAGCCGGTTTCAGGCTCATCCCCATGCCGAACATGATGATGCCCAGGAAGGTGGGAATCTGAGGAGCCAGGGGCTTCATGAGCCCCGGTTCCAGGATGCCCAGGAATCCGATGAGCACTACACCGATGGACATGTACCGGGTGCAGAAATGTACGATTTTGTCCACCATGGGCTCAGCCCTCCAGCACCACGTTGTCGATCAGACGGGTGGTGCCGAATTTCACCGCCACAGCCAGCAGCACACGGCCGGAAATGGGGCCGGTGACTTCCGTCAGGCCCGGCATCCCGTACAGTTCCACATAATCGATGTTGCTCATGGGTTCTGCCTTGATTTCTTCCGTGACCTGGTCCACCAGTTTCCGGGGATCCCGCTGGCCGGCGTCAAAGGATTCTCTGGCATGCTTCAGGCTCCGGGAAAGGACCAGAGCGGCCTTCCGTTCCTCCGGAGACAGGTAGACGTTCCGGGAACTTTTGGCCAGCCCGTCGGCTTCCCGGACGATGGGCATGATACGCAGTTCCACATTCATGAACAGGTCTTCCACCATCCGGCGGAGGACTTCTGTCTGCTGGGCATCTTTCAGCCCGAAATAGGCCCGGTCGGCCTGGGAAAGATTGAACAGCTTGGTACATACCGTGGCCACACCCCGGAAATGGATGGGGCGCGTGCGGCCGCAAAGAACCTTGGTGATATTGCCCGTCACTTCCACCCAGGTCATATCCTTGTGGGGATACATTTCAGCCGGCGAAGGGGCAAAGATGGCCGTGGCACCGGCAGCTTCCGCGACTTTTTCGTCGGCGGCCAGTTTCCGGGGATAGGCATCATAGTCTTCGTTGGGACCGAACTGGGTGGGGTTTACAAAGTCGCTGACGATGACCACGTCATTTTCCCGGGCAGCGGCTTTGATCAGAGAGGCATGGCCTTCGTGGAGGGCACCCATGGTGGGCACCAGGCCGATGGTTTTGCCTTCTTTTTTGGCAGTGCGGACAAAGTCCTTCAGATCTTTAACGGTACGGAACAGTTGCATAACGACAACACCTTTCAGTGAAAGTCCTGGAACATCCAGTACCCATATGAGAGAGGGGCACCTTGCCGTCCCAGTCTTTCGATATATTGTAGGTTCCGATTCCGAAGGGATCCAGACCATGGATGGCCATGGACTGCGCGCGCAATCCAGCATCGGGAAACCGTTTTGGGATGGAACCCTAAATTTATCTCCTGCCAGAAGCTCCATCATTCGGGTTTTTATTATACTCAGATAGAGGCGTTTGTCAAGACAATGGAATAAAGGTTAACCCAAACTCCCTCCGGATCCGCCATAACCTATGATCCGCACTTTTCAGAGGGACCAGCCGTCCATCATGATATCCGCCCTTTTCAAGGGCGGGGGACCAGCCGAATGGCTGGTGGTGGGTTCTGACACCGGTAGTACGAGTAACACCGTCTTTAAAAGGCAGAGAGGCGTGCGAACCCCCTACCCGCAAGCGGGCCCTTTCCCCCTTTTCCACGGGACTAGGAGACTCCTATTCGTCGTCTCCGTCGCGGGGGACACAAGGATTTGTCCTTCCCTGAAAGGGAAGGGGGACCAGCCGCATGGCTGGTGGATAGGTTCGTACACCAACCCTGCAACCTGCCCCGTCTCTGCCCGGGGTGGATTTCCTGTTACCATTAGAAAAACCGCAGGCCAAAGGTCTGCGGTTTTTCTGCTTGAAACGATCACCTGTTTTGTTATGATTCTTCCATTTCAGCCAGGGTCCTGATTTCGTCGGCGGAGAGACCAAGTCCATCGGCAATCTCCTGAATGTTTTTCCCCCGTGCCAGCATCCGTTTGACAAAGACCGCCTGCCCTTTGGCCATTCCCTGGGCCATTCCCTGGGCCATCCCTTTGGCCATTCCTTCGGCCATCCCCTTGGCCATCCCCTCTGCTGCTGCTTCTTCCTGGCGTCTTCTGATTTCGTCACTTAGGATCATATATTCTCGCCTCACTTTTTCCAGGCTCTTCACAAACTGCACTTCCTGATCCAGGCTCCGGACGAATTCACCCTCTGCTGACTTGCCGTCCACATAGCGGAGAAAGGCAGCAATTTCCGGATCCCGGGCATTTTCGCTGCCCTTGCTGTTCAGGAACAATCGAGTTTCTCCGTCCTTTAATTTTATCGTGTTTTCTTCTTCACAGCAATGGGTAAAAGTGTACATGGGCAGATTCCTGCCGAAGGGGTCGAAGGTGCAGATGAAGATGATGTAGGAGGCGTTCAGATTTTCGTATTTTTCTCCTTTTTCCAGCAGCTCCATATCAATCATGGACTGGTAAAAACGACTCCGTTTGGCCAGTCCTTTTTGAGGGAATTGGGTACACTGCATCTCGATATCGTATACTCGGCCCTGTTCATCTCTCACATAGACATCCAGCCGGATTCCTTTGCTGGCAAGGCCCAGGTTAATGTTTTTTTCGAATTCCTGATAGTGGAGCTCCTTGACGGAAATCTGCAGGATTTTCTCGATCAGATGCTTGCACAGACGGGGATTTCGCAGGACACATTGGAACATGAAGTTATCCAGAAATGTTAATTCATCAAAAGATTTCAAATTTTCCATAGACAGTGCTCCTTCCGGTATTCTTCTCGAGGATACTATACCATAAAAAGAAGAGGGGATAACCAGTGACCGTCATTAAGTGCAAAAAGACCGTCATAAACGGTAATCGGGGTGATGAGGGAATGCGTGTTTCTTGTCGTTTGTCAGGTGTGCGAACCCCCTACCCGCAAGCGGGCCCTTTCCCCCTTTTCCATAGGACGGGGAGAATCCTCTTTGTCGTCTCCGTCGCGGGGGACACAAGTCTTTTGTCCTTCCCTGAAAGGGAAGGGGGACCGTCCGAATGGACGGTGGATAGGTTTTTACACCGACCATACGACTCTTTACTACCATTCTGGTGGTGGGTTCTTATATCAATCATACTAGTAACACCGTCGTTAAAAGGCAGAGAGGCGTGCGAACCCCCTACCCGCTGAAGCGGGTCCTTTCCCCCTTTTCCACGGGACTAGGAGACTCCTATTCGTCGTCTCCGTCGCGGGGGACACAAAGTTTTGTCCTTCCCTGGATGGGAGACTCCTGCTCGTCGTCTCCGTGGCGAGGGACACAAGTGTCATAAAAAAGGGTTGTAATTTTCCATATAATTATGATAAAATCTAAATCAATAATAATTCTTAAAATAAGGAGGATGGACCTGATGAAAAAATGGACAATTGTGGGTCTCACCACACTTTTGACGCTGGCTGCTTCGGCCGCATTGGCATCGGTACCTCAGAAATCCCTGTACCTGGGCGGCATCGGAATTGGCAGTGAGGGATCCTATGTACGGCAGATATACGGTGCCCCAACAGAAACGGAACGGGAACATTCTGCTTCCCATCCGTCGGGATCGGTGGTGGAATACGAATATGGGGATGGGGTCTCCCTCCATCTGGCGGAAGACGTTGTCTATCAGGTAGAAGTGTCTGCCAACAACGGCTGGGCAACTCCGGAAGGGATCCACGTGGGGATGGACGCTTCCCTCCTGGAGGGGACCTACGGAAAGCCGGACATGGTCCGTGGGGATAAATCCTTTTACAGGGCGGAGGGTCTGCCCGGGGTGGGTCTGATCTTTGAAATCGAAAAGGGAAAAATCGACGAAATCGAAATCGGCCCCATCGAACCGTAACGAACATGTTTGGGCAAGGGGGTGTGAAAAAATGCTTTTTCACACCCCGTCACTCGTCACTAGTCTCTAGTCGCCAGCCGATGGAAGCCAGCTGACGCTAGCGAAATAAAGGCACTGTGGATGATTTTTTCACAGCGCCTTTATTTTTTTGAATGACTGGAAGAAAAAAGGGGAGAGGAGTACAATGGACGGAAAGGAGGAGAACCCATGAACAAGAAAAAACTGGCTGGGCGGGCCCTTTTGCTGGCGGCGGTTCTGGCCCTGGCCGGCTGGCCCGGGAGCCCGTTTCCCAAAAATTGCGCCGGAGCGGAACCGTCAGCCCGGGAAAGCGGTGCATGGCAGCATCCTTCCCCGGAAAAACCGGCCATGGCGGTCCATCCCATTGCCTTTACGGACCTGCGCCGCCGGTTGATGAGGGACTATGCCCGGATCCACTACGGACAGGAAATGGAAACCATCGTTCCCCGGGCCGTGGTGGTCCATTGGACGGCGTCCAGTTCACGGGATGGGGTGTACCGGTACTTTTATCCTGAGGAGAATCCCCAGCTTCGGAACGGCACCCTGAACGTGGCTTCACATTATCTGGTGGACCGGGACGGGACCATCTGGCAGCTGACCCCGGAAACGGCCCTGAACCGCCATGCCATCGGGCTGAACTGGTGCTCCATCGGCATCGAGAACGTGGGAGGGGTGGAGGGCCGGGAAGATCTGACCCGGGCCCAACTGGAAGCCAATGTGAAACTGATCCTGTATCTCCGGGGAAAATATCCCACCATCCAGTGGGTGCTGGGACACTACCAGCAGGATCAGGCCCGGCATACTCCTCTGTGGAAGGAAAACATCCCCGGTTATTATCACGGCAAAACCGATCCGGGGCCCCGTTTCATGAAGGGCCTGAAGGACCAGCTTGCCAGAGAAGGAGTGAAGTTCTTTTGAAACCAGTCAATCAGGGAATCGGTCTGGTGCTGGCCGGATTGCTGCTTATGCCCGGGTGGAGCCTTCCCCGGACCGCTTCGGCCAGTACCCCGGCTGCAGCTTCTGCCCGAACGGCTCTGAGCCCCCGGATGCAGAAAATCGGGAAGATCATCCAGGGGGCCGGCCCCTTCCAGATCTATTTCACCAATCTGTCCACCAACCAGAGCATCTACCGGGGCAGCGAGACCATGCCCGCCGCCAGCATGATCAAAGTCTTCATCCTGGCCAAAGCCTATGAGGATATCCAAAGCGGCAGTCTGCGCCGGAATGAAACGTTTACCCTCACTCCGGATAATGTGGTGGGAGGAGCCGGCATCCTCCAGGGCCGGGGGTACGGAACCCGGGTGTCCCTTCAGGAGGCCATGGACCTGATGATCACGGAAAGCGACAACACGGCCGCCAACCTGCTCATCGACCGGCTGGGCATGGACCGGATCAATTCCTACATGCAGAGCCACGGGTACACCCACAGCGTCCTGCGTCGGAAAATGATGGATACGGAGGCCATGAAAGAAAGACGGGAAAACATGACCAGCACCCGGGATATAGCGCTGCTGTTCAAGCGGTTGTACCGGGGACAATGTGTGGGTCCGGCCCAGGACCGGGAAATGCTGGAGATTTACAAACGCCAGACTGACAACGACAGCATCCCCGGAGCGCTGCCCCAGGGGACGGTGGTGGCCCATAAAACCGGAGAGGTCAGCGACTTCCGCCACGATGGAGGGATCGTCTACACGCCCAAAGGGGATTATGTGCTGGTGATTTTCACCGGGAACTACACCCCTTACGAAACCATGGCTGATTTGTCAGAGCAGATTTATCAGGCGATGGTGGAGTAAAAGAAGAGGGTGTTGCACAGGACGTGCATGATGTGACCCCAAAAAGTTAGACCTTAGTAACGAGATGGTTTTTACTGTCTCGTTACTTTTTTATGCTGCCAGCAAAGAAAGCCTGTATTGAACAGGACTTTTCCAGCCCAGTTTTTCCTTG
>Ga0256406_1001192_pt1 | contig 42939 bp, 39 predicted proteins | sample RumenRJG_03DNA_FD_185986 | JGI IMG/M metagenome (GOLD analysis project Ga0256406, IMG submission 185986) | Bovine rumen microbial communities from Lethbridge, Alberta, Canada - RJG_03 | ecosystem: Host-associated > Mammals > Digestive system > Stomach > Rumen | place: Canada: Alberta | collected... | reverse complement strand
GCTCCGCGGCTTCCTCGTCCAGCATCGTGTTGAGGGTTTCCTCGATGGTCTTTCTAATGACTCCTTTCAGGTCGTTCTTGAGATTTTCCTCGTCAATTTTGATTATATTGTTATCCATAGGATGCTCTTCTTTTAGGTTGATTTGTGGTTATTTCAAATCTAAAAATTGGAACATCCTATTTTTTTTACCCCCTTAGAGGAATTTGCGAAAGAAAATATACGTTACCGATTCCAGCAAGCATTTTTCCAATAAATGTTCTCATCATGCGTTTAATATACAAATTAATTTGAAAATGGGATGTTTTTTGTCGAACTGGTCTGTTCAATCTGGCGCCTAAGATACAAGAAAAGCCCCCAAAAGGGGGCTTATCTTGTATCGGGGTAACCAGATTCGAACTGATGACATTCTGCTCCCAAAGCAGACGCTCTACCAGGCTGAGCTACACCCCGAGTGTGTGCAAATATAGCAAATTATTTTGACCTTTTGGAAAGTTATTTATAGTTTTTATTCGGTCCTGACGGACCGGGGTAACCAGATGGCCAAAATACTCACTTCATTTCGTATTTTGCCCTTCGGGCTTACTTGAACTTCGTTCAAGTTAAGGCCTAGAATCGTCATGTTCGCTTCGCTCTCGACGATTCTAGTCGAACTGATGACATTCTGCTCCCCAATAAGACTGCAAAGTCCTACAGACTTTGCTCTCGCAACCACCCTCGGTTTACACCCGAGGGCGTGTTGGCTCACGACAGACGCTCTACCAGGCCGAGTCTTAAAAAGAAAAACCGATTCTAGAAAATCTAGAACCGGTTTCCTGAGCTACGAAGGGCTCGAACCTTCGACCCACGCCTTAAAAGGGCGTTGCTCTACCAACTGAGCTAGTAGCCCGAACGCACCCAAATATATTAAACCTTTCGCCATTTGTAAAGGCGAAACTCGCCTTTACCTCAAAAAAACATCGCATTTTTCTGCACATTTCACATATCCGAACCACATTATTTGTAAATTTCAACCATGAATTTCAAACACTTTTTGACCTCGGCTTTCGCGCTGCTCGCTATCCCCGCAGCAAGCCACGCCTACTTTACCCAAGGCGATGCCGGACAAGAAGTATTTTCCTTTATCAACACGTTCGATAGCCCCCGAAACGCCGCCCTCGAAAAGTCAGCAGGCGCAGGTCTTTCGAACGACCCGACCATTACGCAGCTCAACCCTGCCGCCTTTGTCATGCCCGAAAACAAGGACCACGTGGCATCGGCACACTGGCAAACGGGTGACATGGCCGACAACCAAGGAAGCCTGTTCTACACGGGACATTCCGGTAAGTACATTTACCAGATTTCCTACAACTGGCTTTCCTACGGAACCATCGACGGCTACGACGAATATGGCGAAGCGACGGGCAAGGAATACGAACCGTTCAGCCAACTGGCGACAGCGACGTTCGCCATGCCGTTCAAGCATTTCAGGTTCGGCGCCACACTCAAGTTCGCCGCGGACAAATTGACGGACGATTCCGGCGACCGCATGGCCTTGGGCGCCGCATTTGACTGGGGCATCGTCTGGCAAGCCGAGAGCAAGCTTTACGGTTTGGCCCTTATGGCTCGCGACTTCGGTTGCCTGTTACGTGACTATGTCGACGATGGCGATGACAAGTACTACCCGATGTCGCAAACATTTGCGATTTCGTCCTACTTCCGCCCCAAGCTTCTTCCCCGACTCACGGTCTTTGTTGACAGCGACTTTCCCCGCTACCAGGAAGCGTTCCTCAGTCTAGGTGGAGAATATGCCATCGGGCAGCATTTCTTTGCACGCGTTGGTTTCCAGCGCACCTGGCTTGACCTCTCCCGCGACTTCAAGGAACTGTTCGCCTCCGAAGACCGCCCCGACGAGACCAACAATGCCCACATGCTGAGCGCAGGCCTCGGTTACGCCATGGACCTTTTCGCACTGGACTACAGCTTCTCGTACCTTGCCGAAGGAATGGGACACGAACACCGACTCGGTTTACGGCTGAATTTCTAGGCAGTCAAGATGCGTCAATTCGACGTTTTTGTTTTCGAAAAAGACTCTCCCCGCTTTGAGCAATGGAGCCCATCCTTTGAAGATCCGGCGCTCGGCTGGTTTCACGACTCCGACTGGAACCGCCCGTTGCAAAACATCGACGCCGAATGGGTCGTTTTCGCCCACCCCGCCGTCACGATTGACCGCGACTTCCTGAACAACCTGGCTCAAGTCATCGAAGGATTCCCGATGGTGGACGCCTTCGCGCCAAGAGTAAAATCCAAAGCACATTTTCACGGGGGCCTGCTGCTCAACAAGAGCAAGGGTTTCGTGCCTATCTCGGAAAACGAGACGATGCGATTTGTCGCAGCACCGAATCCGACAATAGCCGTCTTTTCAAGTAGGATTATACAACGCACGGGGCTTTTCGACCTGGATCTGCCACCTGAATTCAGGCTCCTGGATTACGCACTCCGTATGGCACATGCGGGCGGCAAGATGTTCAACGTACCGTACCTAGTAGCCGAAGCAAGCTCCGTCAACCTTTCATCCAAAGAACTCGTCAACAGTCAATTTTTAATTCAAAAGCAATCCGTCGTTCCGCTTTGGGAAATATTCTACAAGTCACTTCCCGTTTCAAGTCTCACGGGATTCACCTTACGCCACCCGACCCAATTATTCAAGTTCCTGGGACTCGACAAGGACAAGAAACACCGACAATTCAAGCGCGACAAGGCCACGGCACTGTCGAAACTCAATGTGAATTACCTGAAAGAAATATCCTTAAAAAATGTGTAATGAATAATGTGGGATGAAAAATAAATCACCACTCATTCCACATCGCCCATTCTAAAAGAACACCCAGACGGCAATCCAAAACACCATCAGGCAAAATTCCATTTCCTTCGATATTCTGGAAAGGAACGTACTGCAGAACGTCATGCCAAGGATTGCCAAGATTCGCATCCAGGCAATATCAAATCCACGATAAAAAAGTGCAATTCCGCCAAAGAGTTCCACCCAGAACCATAGCGCCTGCGCAAGTACCAGGTAACGCCTGCGATATAGCGTAAGCGATGTCGTCGAAAGGCAAAGGCACAACGCCATCATGCGGAACGGATAATGTTCCAGCGTCGGATCCACAAGCCGCGCGTCGAACATTTCACCGCCGAAATAGGTGAACACGCAGAACAGCAGCAAGGCTCCAACAAGCAGGGCTCCGTTGCGGTACGGCGAAGAGCCCTTCTTCCACAGGAACGAGGCACAGCCAAGGGCAATCAGGCAAGCAAGCGCATTGACCAGCGGAATCATCTTGCACCCTCCCCTGAATCGCGAGCCGCAAGCGACCGCATGTAATTTACCAGCCCATATGCTTCGGCAGGAGTCAACCGGTTCGCATAAGCGCTCATATTGACGCGACCATTCAAGATAACCTTGACCAGGGAATCCGTTCCCAGGCTATCAAGTCTCGGCAAATCCAATTTCGGCGGGACCGGATAATACTCGCGCACAAATCTTTCGTTGAATTTTCCGTCGGCACCATGACAGGTAGCACACCGGGCATTCCACACCAAAGCCGATTGAACTAGGTCCACTGTAGCACTTTCATTGAGACCAGCCACATCAACCGAAGCACCCGATACTTCAGAAGCTCCCCCCGCAAAGAAAGCGCCTGCGCAAGCACCCGCCAAAATCAGGAAAAGCACTCCCATAATTTTTTCACGGCGATACAGCTCAAAGGATTTTTCTACAAAGTAAATTCGCGCAAGCAGCGTCATCACCGTCGCCAAGGCCATAACCGGATAAACCAAGGGAAGCACATTGGCAAGCGAAAGCTCCACATTCACAAAAGGCAACTGTCCCCAGGCCCAGACCACAAAAATCAGCGCCACCGCAATTCCGACAAGCAGCGGAAACCGCAGAATACGGTATTCCTCGGAAGACCACGGCTGGATGTAAAAACCTTTCTTTGATTTCTCGATGCCAAGTCCAGAAGCGGCAACGCGTTCCGCATCTTCCGCTTCCTCGACCTTCGCCATATCGCTGCCGTCCACTTCGCCAAAGTAGGCCCCCGCGTTTTCCGCATAGCGGTTCAACAGGCGACGCACTCCGAAAAACAGCAACATAAATCCGCCGACAGAAAAGGCGACGAGTCCCAGGTCAATCCAGCCGAACGATGACGAAGTCCCATACTCCGGCGATACAAGGTAGAAGCGTTCAAGGAACAAGCCGAAAAGCACACTCACCGAAAGTGCGGCTCGTCCCCAACGGTTTTCGCGGAAAATCGATACCAGGCGAAGCTGAGGTAGAACACCCGCAAAAATAAAAGCCGAAGCAAAGAAAGTTCCCTTGAGCAAAAAATCCCAGAACCAGATGGCGCAGAGAATCCAGGAACAGATCAGCTGCAAGCGTTCCAGAAGACGCACGCGGTAACCTTCGGTACAAAGGAGCAAGTTCACGAGCGCAATTCCCGAGAAAATTGCTCCCGCAATAAAGTAGACCGGGAAAAAGGCACCACGCCACTCGGGCACGAATGTCGTCGCAAAATCAAGGCTCACCACCGTATGCACCCAGAGCACCAGCGGGAATAGCAGCCAGGCCATTGGCTTGCGGTACTTATCGAGAGCGGGATTCACCCGCGCCTTCAGGTGCATCACAAAGAAGAGCAACGAAAGGATCGCGTAGACGGCAATGCAGCAGAAGTCCCAGACGAGCGGCGAACCCACATTCGCGAAGTTTCCCCGCGCATCGAGGAATGGCGCCACCATGTAGAAATTTTGAAGATACCCCAGGTGCATGAGCGGGAAGATTCCCGCAAACACAAGGCTAGCAAGAGTCGAAAGTTCCGCAATCAAGGCCGTGCGGCGGTCCAGTTTGATATCAAGCGTCAGGAACACGGCCGACAGGAGAGTCCCCGCATGGGCAAGCCCCACCCAGAATACAAACAAGCTAATCGGCGTACCCCAGAAGGTTCGCGAATCGAGCATCCACGCCGAAGGTCCTTCGTACAGCGAATAGCCCAAGGCACAAAGCCCCGGCAAAAACAGCGCAAGCCCCGCAAGCATCAGGTAACGGAACATCAGCGCCTCCCCCGCATAAACACGACGGACGGATCCAGGTCGGCAATTTCACGCGGCGCATAAAGGACGCGGTCCTTTGTCAACTGGACCAGCGGAGACTTTTCGTCGAGCCAGTTGCCAAAGATGATCGCACGCCTCTTGCAGGCGTCCGAGCATGCGGTGGTCACACCGCGACCGCGCCATTCCGAGGCGTTTTCCGCGGCATTCTTCACCGACTCATTCCCAGCTGCAGCAACCGCAACCGAAAGCTGCGTCTTGAACTTAAGTCGGTCATTCTGCAGACGGTGCAGGCAGAGGCTGCATTTTTCCATGACGCCCTTGTCACGCAGCGGAACTTCCTTGTTGAACTTGCGGGCAAGTCCGAGTTTCTGGGCATCGTTAAAATTAAACTTGCGGGCCTGCACGGGGCAGTTCGCTCCGCAGAAGCGGCTACCGGCACAGCGCTTATACACCATCGCCGAAAGTCCATCGGGCGTATGGTTTGCCGCCCCCGTCGGGCACACGCGTTCGCAAGGAGCCTTACCGCAATGGGCGCACATAAACGGCGCACCGCTACGCATATCGACCCAGTGCATAAAGCGACCGCGGGCCGCATCGTCTTCGGGCACCAGCGGCACGTTATTTTCCTTGTTGCAAGCAAGAATACATTCGCCGCAACCATCGCAAAGGTCCAGGTCTATCGCCATCCCGAAACGGTTCAACGGAGAGGCTCCCGGAATACTCAAGGGACCAGGACGCGAGACCTTCACCAAATCCAGTTGCTTTTTCGCCTGCGAAACCGCAAGCTTTACCTCGTCCTCGAATTGCTTAAGCGTCGGGCCATCGCCCAACCTCGCCATCTCGTCGAGCGGCAACTTGCGGCAGCCATACAGCAGTCCCATCACCGCCACCAGCGAGCAACTCTTGATGAATTCGCGACGATCCATACCCATAAGATACCTTCACGCCTCAACGGTGGCAAGCGGCACAATAAGTCGCCGCCGGTTTAAAGTCTCGATCCTTGAAGGTTTCACCCCGATGGCACCGAATACACGACTGCATATCGAACTTTTCGCCGCCATAACGGTTCTCTCGATAGCCCGTTCCGTGGCAATCTGCACAAGCGACTCCCGCCGCCGCGTGAACCCCATGATGGAACACGACATGGTCAGGCAAGTGACGCTTATGCGACCAGGGCTTTTCAGACAGGTCCACCTGCATTTCTTCTTCCGCAAGCTTGTCGTTCATCGGGAGCCGGTGGCAATCCATACAGTCCGCCATCGAAGGCATATACGCATTCGCCGAGGCACGTGCCCCCGTATGGCAGGCGGAACAGTCCAGGCCAATCGAATCACCGTGAATGGCGTGGTCAAAAGGAATCGAGGACATTCCCCGTTCAGGAACTGCAGGTTCTTCCAGCAGAAAATCAGCGAGGAACATCGAGAACACAACAACGAAAAGGACGACCACCCAACGGAACAGTCCTCCCTTCAAAAGCCCAGGCATTTTAATGCCCGAAAACCTCATATAGGCGAAAACAGAATACCTTTAAAAGGTGACTAGAGCAGTCCCTTCTTGGCGGAACGCATCAGGTTCTTGATCTGCTTGTTGTTCAGCTTGGGAACCTCGGCATCCTTCTGTGCGCGAGACTTCGGAGCACAGTCTTCACAAAGGTGCTTCGTCACCGTTCCGAAACTTGCGGCGCCGTTGCTCACGGACGTTTCCTTGAAGCGGTAAGAACGAAGCAGGGCTTCCTTCTTGCACTTGTCGCAAATGCCCATCTTGGGAGCGGCAGCTTCGTGCGAGCGTTCCTTCTTGGGAGCATCGCTGGTTTCTTCCCAGGCCTTGCTCTGGGCGGCAATCTTACGTGCAAAATGATCGTCTGTCAAGCTCATATTAACCCTTCCTTTTTTATTTCAACTCTATCTTTATAAAATCATACAGGAACAGCGAGAGGAACGTGTTGCAGATCGATGTCGGCAAGCCCTCGTCGGTATACAGGCTTCGCCCGAACTTTCCACGCTGCAGCTGCTTATCCTTGAAATCCGCCACATAGGCGGCATAATCCATAATCCGAACGCGCTTGTCATCCTTGGCGGCAAGTCCCCGAATCAAATCGTTCAGGGCGACCACCTGCGAAGGGGCCTGCGGAAACATGTCCTCGGGAATCGTCAGAAAATGAACCGTCGCAATCGTCTTGTTCAGGATTTCGTGGGCAAGAGCCTGGTACAGGGTAAAGACCCCGTTGTAATCGGTTCCGCCACGCTTAAGTTCCTTGAGTCCAAGTCCAATGATAATCCGCCCCGCCTTCTTGCCGATAATGTCAGCCGAGGCTCGGTCCAAAAGCTGACGCAAGCTCTGGGGCGCGGGCGCGTTGATCGAAAACTGTACAGGTCTGTTGGCATCACGACAAAGGAGGATTTCAGCAAAGCGGTTGGCAGCCTCGCCCTGTTCTCCGAGAAGTTCGTCGCCGATAATCAGAATCCTGTTTTCCATTACCTCTATAATCTACACTCTTGAAGAGCGTTTGACCACTGAAAGTAACCAAAAATCCTCTTTTTTTTGCCTGTTTTTGACAATATGGCCATCCGCGACCAAGGCGCCAGGCACATTTTCTATGGGGGAACCGTCATCCAGATAAATGTCGAGGGACGCCCCTTCCGGAAGCCCCGCCATCACCAAGCGACTCCGCATCGCATTATTCGGACAAACTACTCCACGCAAGTCCAGAAGCTTCGGAAAATCACCCTTCAAGGCCTCCGGCAAAGGCAAAACCTTCGTTTTTTCGCAAAAATCGGCAATTTCGGGGGCAAACCTCGCAGGCGAGTCCAACCATTTTCCAAGAGGATATTCAGGCATATCGGTCGCAAGGACACGCGCAAGGGCCTCTTCCGGGGCATATGCAACCAAATTTTCGCGACGGAACCATTCCGCACAGGCGTACGAAACCAGCTTCCGAAGCGCCACCTCGAACCCAGGATTTCCCTTTTGGGCGTCAATCCACTTTTCGAGGGGGCTTTTATCCATATCCATAGCCTATAACCGATTTTATTTGATAATTTTTTGTGAAAACTCAGTTAACAATGTAGCAAACTTCACCTTGGGTTTCTATATTTGGCCGCAAGTTCCGAATGGGACATTGGGTTTTAAAATAGGTTATACGGTTTTATGGCAATCAGTACAATCCTACTCGACATTATGTTCGTCGTCTACGTCATCGCAGGCATCGGACTGGTCATTTACGGTTTCAGCTGTTACTATAGCATCTATCTCTTCCTGAAGAATAGCCGCACCACGCGACTTTCCGACCGCAAAAAGATTCTGCAGTTCTATCGTGAACACTCCATGGCGGATCTCCCCCAGGTCACCACACAACTCCCCGTCTTTAACGAAGCCAACTGCGTCGAGCGCCTGCTCGAAGCCGTCTGCGCCATCGACTACCCCAAGGACAAGCACGAAATCCAGGTGCTGGACGACTCCACCGACGAATGCTACGAAGTCGCCAAGAAGAAAGTCGCCGAACTCGCCGCCAAGGGTTACGACATCAAGCTCATCCACCGCACGAACCGCTCCGAATTCAAGGCTGGCGCCCTTAAAGAAGCAATGAAAGTGGCCAAGGGCGAATTCCTCGCGATTTTCGACGCCGACTTCGTGCCCGAGAAGGACTTCCTCCTCAAGACCATCCCCTACTTGGTGATGGACGAAAAAATTGGCCTGGTCCAGGGCCGCTGGGGCCACCTGAACCGCACCGAGTCCGGTCTTACCCTCGCTCAGTCTATCGGTATCGACGGCCACTTCGTGGTGGAACAGTCGGCACGCAGCTGGGGTAAGCTCTTCATGAACTTCAACGGTACCGCCGGCGTGTGGCGCAAGCAGGCCATCTACGGCGGTGGCGGCTGGGAAGGCGACACCCTGACCGAAGACATGGACCTTTCTTACCGCAGCCAGCTCGCTGGTTGGAAGATGAAGTTCGTGTTCGACGTGATCGTTCCGGCCGAACTCCCCAACGACATCAATGCCTTCAAGGCACAGCAGTTCCGCTGGGCAAAGGGTTCTATCCAGACCGCTATCAAGATTTTGCCGCGCGTGCTCAAGGCCAAGGTTCCTCTCCGCGTAAAGATTGGCGCTATCCTCCACACGACGCACTACTCCATTCACCCCTGCATGTTGTTTACCGCCCTCTGTGCTTGGCCATTGCTCGCCTTCTTTGAACCGGTCGCGCACCTGCCGACCTGGGCCTACACCGTCGGTTTCAGCTTTATCTTCCTCGCCGCAATCGCACCTTCTGTTCTTTACTTTGTGGCACAGCGCTGCTCCGGCTACACCGGTTGGAAGATCCGCCTGCTCAGCCTCCCAATCCTCATGGCTCTCGGTGTCGGCATTGCAGTGAGCAACTCCCGCGCCGTGTTCTCTGCCGTGATCGGTGCCAAGGGCAGCTTTGTCCGCACCCCGAAGAGCGGCGGCTCCAAGAAGAAGGCCAAGAGCCACTACGCCCAGAAGTTCCCATGGATGGCCATGCTCGAGCTCCTCGTCGGAGTCTACTGCATCTTCGGTCTCCTGGAATACATCGGTGCGCAGAAGTTCATTATCGGACCGTTCCTCGCCCTCTATTCCGTCGGTTTCCTCTCGGTGAGCGTGCTGAGCTTCATGCACTACATTGGTAACCTCATCGAAATGCACAAGGCCCGCGCCGCAGAAAAAGCTGCTGAAAAGAAGGCTAACGCCTAAGGCAAGGCCCCGATTCATACGGATTTATCCGCCGCAGTTCCTCGAGAATTGCGGCGGTTTCTTTTTGGTAGCCGCCGTACAGTTGCAGATAGAGCCTGTAGTAGCCCGAATAGACACCAAACACTCCAATCGAAACAACAGAAGCCGCCACGACGGCCACCAGGAGTTCGGCCAGCGTAAAACCGCAGTTCATCCGATTTTTCGCAGGGCACAGCGGATTTTTTGACGGTTTTAGCGGATTTTTTCGCACCGGACAAGCCTCCGTAGTTTGACCTCGGGCAACGACACCGAAGTCGCCTCGACCCACGCTAGCGATTTCGCCCCAGGGACAGCATTTAGGACAACATTCACTTCGTTACGAACAAAAGAGGAATCCTTGCACCAGGGCGGGTTTCGAACAAGTTCTTCTATGGTTTCACTCACGGCAATCACGGATTTCGCCTTCGTCCGCTCCAAGGCCTGCAAGCGATTGAATCCATCCAGGAACCGCCCAAACACGAGTACCCCCGCTGAAAGGACGGCAAGGGCGACACAGACTTCCATCAAGGTAAAGCCTCTTTTCATTTCAAGCTCCATTCAAAAGGTTGCAACTGGCCTGAAATGAACGCGGGTATCAGCATCGAATCCGGCTCCGATCTTTCTGCATTTTCAAGCGACATTACGAACGAAGGATACCTACGACGCACCTTTTTTACCCCGTTCGGGAACAGCACCTCATGAAGCGCCACGATAACACCTGAAAACTCAAAGCCCTGTGAAATTTCGATGCGGTCTTCGCTAAAAGCTTCTAGCCAACGCACCCGAACATTTCCGCGCAGAGAAATCGGTCCCCGAGCATAAATCCGCAACGTATCGAAGCTCACGCTCCCCCGCACTTCCGCGGAACCATCGACTCTAAAACACCCCGACGAAGTATTCCCATCCAAATTCAGAGTCAAATCACCCTCCTGCACCCAAAGCGACATGGGCTGCATCCGCCCCAAAAAGCGACGGTTTCCCGACTTGACCTTCAAGGAGAGCGGAGGTTTCGCCATTGAGATTTCACGGAGCAGTTCCTGACGAAAGCCCTCGTAAATTTCACGGCGACGCTCATAGGAATTCAACAGACTGCAGGCGCTATCGCAGGGAACACCCGCCAAGACTTGGATGGCCACCGCATCGCCCGCGCAAAACGGCTTAGCCGCCGAAAGTAGGAGCGCCGACAAAGTCGCCCAGGGGCCGAGACGCCCCCGCTCTACTTTTGGAAGCGCCCTGTTCCATGGCGGACACTCAAAGAAATCCGCAGGCAATCCCGACAGGTTCGTAATCAGCGCCGATTCCGCATCATAAATCCGCTGCTGTTTCTGCAACTGCCGAAGAGCAACGCGCCGCACTCCACCCGGCATCTGCAAAAGAGACGTCAGCAGGAGTGTCACCGCCAAAAGAATCCCTAGAACCAGCGGCAAAACGGCCCCGCAACGATCCTTTGCAAAACAGAGCGTCCCCTTATTCATCACCCACACCCCGAACCACAACCGAATCGCCACAGACAAGACGAACGCCGGCACGGCCGATGCTTTCCACGGCAAAATCACCGAGAGAATCTCCCAACGAAACGACACGAGATTCCGTCGCCACAGTAAACATCGCCAACTTTTCGCCAACCACCCCATTCAAGCGGAATTCAGGCAACGAGCATTTTTTTCGCACAACCGCCGATTCTTCGGCGAACAGTTTTTCGACATAGTCCTTTTCTACGGGTTCCGCCGATTCAAGCGTTTCGGGGGCCGGCAGGAGTTCCACCGGAGCGGCCTCTACGCAATCCTTGCACGACAAGGAATCCTTTTCGCGATACACCCATAACTCATACAAAAGCGCCAAGCATAAGAGCAACACCGTACCGAGCATTTTCCAGGGAACCTCCAAATGGGAGCTTCTGCGGACGCCTCGCAAATTCACCTCTTTCCAGAACGGATTCCGCGCGGACTTCTTAAAATTCCGCCTATCAAAACGGAACTGCAGCTCCATTTCCGCAAAATGGCCTATCCGCGAAAAAAGCACATCCGTCTTCAGGAAACACCGAATGCGGCGCAAATAAGCCTCCAGCGAAGCGCTCTCTCCACCGACGCCGCGCTCCTCGGACCAATACACTAATCGTCCTTCGCAAAATACCAGCGAATAAAGGCCCCCTTCAACCAACGCATAGCACCAGAAATTGCCTCCATTATCTTCTGTAGTTGCCTGCCGAACAGCCTCTTCTGCAACAGAATACAAAGCGATTTGCCGCGGCAAAAGACGTCCCCAATTCGGCAATAGTTGCAATACGCGCCCATGGCACAATCTGCAAGCCCGATCCGTCACCGAACTCGCAGCGACTAGGCATCGCGAAACTGTTTTATGCGACTCCTGGAACGAGACCAGCGGCAAAACGGCAAAGTTTCCCCCATTCGATTTCAAATGCCAACAGGTTTCAGGAAACTCCTTCGCAAAAGCAATTTCAGCATCCCTCGGCGAAAAATCGCCACCATATTCCGTCGGACAATCCCAAGTGAATATCTTTGCATTTATCGGATACGCGCGCAACATCAGCGCCCCGCCTTTTCGACATGCGGCGTAATGAATATCGCCAGTTCATTTTCTTCTTCCTGTTCCGAAGTGTAGCTGAAGAGCCGCCCCAGCAGCGGAATGCTCCCCAGGAACGGCACCGCCGAACGCACCTCGGACTTGCTTTTACGAATAAGACCTCCTAGGCAAAGCGTTTCGCCGTTTTCCAGCACCACGACCGTCTTCAGGTTACGCGTACTGATGTCACGGGGGCCGTCACCGGAGCTGCGCCCCGCTGTCTTGATTTCAGGAGAAACCTCCAGGGTTATGCGGCCATCCTGCGTCACCGACGGAGTGAGTTCCAGCGAGATGCCGTCGTTGAACGAACGGTAATCCGTAATCGGGTAACCATCGGCAGAAACCTGGCTGACTAGATAGTAGACAGTATTCGTCACATTGAGTTCCGCCTTGTTGCCGTTGAGAGTCGTAAGGCGAGGACGTGCCAAGACTTCGGCCACATTATTTTCTTCCATCGAGGCAAGTTCCATTTCGAACCGGTCGGGCAGCAAGCCGATTTTTCCGAACGCCCCCGACACGGAGAAATCCTTACTCATAAAATCAAGATACCCGCGCGCCCCGATATCGCGTTCGCCCGTTTTCCGCGTCGCACCGCTGTGGAGGCCAATTTCAAAACCGTGCCCTCGCTTGAATTCCACAACGATACACGAAAGCGTCACCTGCATCGCGGGGATATCCACCTGTTTCAGCAAATCGACCGCCATCTGAATTTCGGAAAGCGAACCCGCCAAAAGCAGGGCGTTCTGTTCCTTGACTTCCGTCGAGACGAAATTCGCACTCGGCGAGACCTTTCCCAAATATGCCAAGGCCCGCTCCGAATGGATATGGCGCAACGGATAAAGCCGCGTCGTAGAAAGGGCATTGCGCATTCCCCCTTCAGATACATACAAAGTATTGCCATCAAGTACATAGCTGTAGCGACGCCCCCTGAAAAGCGACTCCACCAACTTTTCGAGAGTCACCCCCTCGAACTTGAGGCGAACCAATTCGTGGACATCCCCGTAGACCGCCAAGTTGAGCCCCGAAAGATCCGCCAGTTCGTCAAGCACTTGCAATAGCTCCCCTTCTGCGATTTCCGCCGAGTACAAGTCGCCGTCGCGTTCCAGGCGAATGTTACCTGACGGAGTTCCGCCGCGGTCATTCGCCCCGGCTTTCGCGCTCTGACGGAGCCTTTCACCGACACGGAGGCATTCCCCCTCGCGCCACACGCGAAAGCCGTGCGCCCCCATCAGGGCGCGGAACGCCTCCTCCGCAGGCATTCCCTTAAGATTCCCCGTAATGCGCCCCTCAAGTCCCGGCGACGCCAAAATGTTCAGCCCCGAATTCAGCGAAAATTCTCGCACGAACTCGTTCACCTCCTGCCCCTTGACCGAAAGCGTCACCAGCGAATCCTGCATACGGAATTCTGACTCGCCGCGCGCTCTCGCTCGCCGCACATGAAAAACGGAACCTTCCTGCACGACCTCTAGGCCATGCGCCGAACAAAGGGCAGTAAGTCCCTCCATGACGCCCACGCCGTCCAAGTGGAACGTCACCCTGATATTAAGCGAATCGTCCACCAGCATCGGCGTATCGTAAGCACGCGACATCGCACGCACAACATCCGCCAAGGGCGTATCTACGAAATCAAGAGTCGCCCCCCTCAAGTACGAAAGCGGGAGCAACAAGTAAACGAGGATTTTAAGGAATCCCAAAGATCTGGACAAAAGTCTCTCGGGATAGGCAATGACCCTGCCGCGGGATATACCAATAACCACCGATTTGGCGGATAGATCTAATATACAAAAATTTCTCGGTCAAGGCAAACGAGCTTTTTTCACGAACAAAGTCCATACGTACGCAATCACGATTTACTTGAACAAAGTCTATATAATTGTCATTGCGAGCAACGCGAAGCAATCTCTATTTAAGGTTGTTAAAATCTTTCAGACAGGTCAATCCATTGAGGATTTAAAGATTCTATCAAATCAATCTTCTTTTTCCTATTGCCAGCCTTTATTTGCTTTTCACGTTGTATAGCATCCTTTATATCCTGAAAATATTCACAATACCCCAATTTTGTAACATTGTACTTGGCTGTAAAACCATGCAATTTTTCCTTGTGTTCATTTATTCTTTTGGCTAAATCACTAGTCACTCCCGTATAAAGAACACCATGCGGCCGATTAAAAAGAATATAGACTGTTGGCTTCATAAAATACCAAATAGAGATTGCTTCGGGGAAAACTCCCCTCGCAATGACAAGTAAGGCGGTATTAGCAAGAATGAACGCTCAAACACTTTCGAAGGGCGTTATCAAACAAAATCAAAATAGGAATTCTTTACACGTGCTTGAACCACGGATCAAATCCTCCATTAGCCTCTTCACGGGCGCGCTGATCAGCCATGCCGCGTTCATAGGCCTCTTTAAAAAGTTCATAATTCCGTAAACGACGGGCTCGAACTTCAGGAGGTTCCGGGTGTCGCTCCTGCATACGGGCTAGAAACCGGCGAGCATCCTCACCGAACAAAATAGGAGTTTCTCGAATTTCGCGAGCCATATATCCTCTTTTTGTCGTTTCTATTCAACAGACAGCGATCTTTCAGTTACAACTAAATATACTCTATTCCACCAGCAAAAACAAGGCTTTGAACTTTCCGCCCTTCATTTTGCAAACAACTGTTTGCAAAAAACATGTTTTTAGAGCATTTCGCATTCCAAATTCAGTTTTTCATTTGCGAAAACTGATGGAGACTTTGTATACTGTTCAAAAAAACTATTTAATAGGTTTTTCTACAAAACGACGAAGTGAATCAGAAATGCGTTGCACATCCTGCAACGTGATTTTTTCAGTCTCTTTTTCAAACAATCTTGCGAAAGCACCATCATTAACAATCCAATACTTTGAAAAATCTTTATCGACATTATTTACGAAAGCGCCAATCATTATGCCAGTTCTATATACAGGATATTTTTTTCCAATCCATTCATAAATTTTGCTTTCCAACCATCGTCCTTGGGATTCTACTTTATACATTAAATCGCTTTGCAAAACTCCAGTACTATCAATAAGTTCATTGTCCTTAAAAATAAAATCGGCTTGATTGTATTCTCTATCAGCTAAACTCCAATTTTTCGCATCAACCGTGAAAATACCCTTTGTGCTAATAATGACGTGATCTATATTAAAAGGCGTTGCTTTATTTTGTGTTTCGCAAACAATGTCGTGAAAAATAAATGTTTTATTGGAAGAAAGTTTTTCCAAATTTGAGCCAACAAAACGTTCTCCATCCAAACCTTTTTGACAACGATGTATTTGCTTATGGATTCCTCTGATTTTGAAAAACGCCCTTATAGAGCATATAATCAAAAGAGATGTCATAAATACAGCGGCAAGGACATTTACTTTTAAAAAGCCTAGAGCAATCATCCAAAAATATACAGACGCAACAAGTGTTACCGTCGGCAAAATCAGGTATTCATACATTTTATCAGACAATTCTTGAATTCGCCACTCAAGAGATTCTCCCTGTACATGGGGTCTAAAATGCTGTTTACGATTCATAATTCACGTCATCCCTTTGCGAACGTTCCCTTTGAATATATACCAAACCGACAAGGATTGCAAACTTTTGTCCACATTTTTGGTTAAAAAACGCAAAAAATATTACTTTTAACAAAGTAAATTTGAGCAATTATCACAGTTTAGCAAATCGGCAGCCATCATGAGAAAAATTCTATATATCTTATTTCTAATCGCAACCACCTGTTTTTCACAAACAGATATTGCACCCGCAACAGACTCACCCACTGACTCCGCCACATACTACAAGCAATTATACCAGTACAATCTGGACAAGTACAATTTTGACAAGAAAGCGGCTAACATTGCTTTGATTACAGCAGGGGTCTCTATAGGACTGGCGATGGTGTCAGGATTTTCAATCACCTTTTACGTTTTCGAACAATATTCCGAAGACAACAAAAGTCCGCTTTCCATGTCACACCCATGGGCAGTCACAACATTTATATTATGCGGCATCGGGGCCACCTCTGCCTTTGTTTATGGCGGATTTGAAATTGCGGCCGCGGTACGAAAGGACAACTACTCGAATTACAATATACGGCGAAAAAAATACTCCGTACGGCAAGCTACAAAAGTAGGTTTCGCCCCGATTGTAGACCCGATAAACAAAACTTACGGCGGAGCATTAGCTCTAAATTTCTGAAATAACCACAACAATTTACTGCTTACTACCTACTGCCTACTGCCTACTTTTATATATTTACAGCACTATGCAAATTACTAACGCTTCTCAACTTACTGGTGTTTTCCCCGCGTTGTTCACCCCGCTCAAGAACGACGACCCCAAGAACCTTCGCAATTCCATCGACTACAAGAAGATGGGTCAGATGATTGACGACGTGATTGCCAACGGTGCAAGTGGCGTGCTCCCTGCCGTGACCACGGGTCAGAGTGCGACGGTCTCTCCGCAGCAGCACCTGGATATCATCAAGTTTACGCTCGATTATGTGGACGGCCGCGTGCCCGTGATTGCCGGTGCCGGTTCCAACTGCACTCGTGAATCTATCGAAATGATTGAAAACGTCCAGAAGATTGCCCCGGTGGCAGTCCTCTGCGTGACTGGCTACTACAATAACCCGCCGCAGGAAGGCCTCCTGAAGCACTACCGCACGCTCAGCAGCGAAACGGGTGCCAAGATCGTGATTTACAACGTTCCGGGCCGCACCTCCAGCTACGTGCACCCCGACACCTTGATTGAACTTGCCGAAGACAAGAACATCATCGGTCTGAAGCAGGCTGTCGAATTCGGCTTTGGCGAAAAGTTCCACGAAGACACAATGCGTGTGATCAAGGAAACCAAGGGCAAGGACTTCGCCGTCATGAGCGGTGAAGACGGCCTGTTCGCAGACCTCCTCGAAATGGGCGGCACGGGCCTCATCAGCGCTTCGGGCAACATCCCCGAAGCCACGAAGACCTTCGTGGACCTGTACAAGGCTTTCCAGGCCGGCGACAAGGACAAGGCTCACAACCTGCAGAAGGACGCTCGCGACTTTATCGACATCACGTTCTGCCGCAAGAATCCGATTCCGCTGGGCACGCTGTTCAACAGCCCGCTGTTCCAACCGCTCGTAAGCGTGAAGGACACTGCTAACGGCGCCGACGCAGTCGCCCGCATCATGAAGTTGATTGAAGAAAAGGCCCCGAGCCTGAAGAAGTACCACGTTTAATTTTACCAGGAGATTCACATGGCAAAGACACAGAAATCCATCAGTGACGAAATCTGCGACTACCTCAAGAAGCAGAAGCTCTCCCCCATTCCCGTTCAGACACTGAACGAAGACATGGAAACCACCCGCTATTTCGGTGGCGACCTCAAGGAATTCATTGCAGCCGCCAAGACGCTCGGCGCAAAGGGAATCTTTGTTGAGACCCTTTACCTCGAAGAAGACGAATTCTACTACGACAGCGGCATGGACGACGAAGAATACATGGCCCTGTACGGCAACGACGAATGCTGCGACGGTCAGTGCAAGTGCGGCAAGTGCAAGGACAAGAAGTCTAGCAAGAAGGCAAAGGACGACGATAGCGATGTCGACGCCGTTTACTTTGAACCCGAAGACCTCGACGGTCTCGACCTGACGCTCCTCAAGCCGCAGATGGCCAAGTACCTCGACCGCGTGGGCGAAGCCTGCGGCGCACGCCTCACTGTTCCGGGCGTTGACCACCTCGAAGTGGAAATCTTCGCTGACTGGTACGATGACTTCGCCGAACTCGTAGACGAAGCCTCCGAAGCAATCGAAATCGACCCGACCGACGCACTCCGTCAGGCCCAGGCAATTTTCGAAGCCGAAGAAGCTGAACTCGCCAAGGAAGAAGACAAGGGCGTGAAGAAAATCGCTGTTCATCCGCCTAAAAAGACCGCAAAGTCTAAAAAGAAGTAGTAAAAGTCGATAAGACTTTGCTCTCGCCGACACGACTCGTTGATACGAGTCGCTTACGGCTCACAAGGGTGGCAAGAAGGCGTCCAAGAAGAAGTAATTCTTCCAAGCAAACGAAGTAATTGCATACAAGCTAAAAAGGTCGCGACAGTGTCGCGACCTTTTTTCATATTAAAACATTTTCCTAGAACGTTGGATTAGCGAGCATAGCAAGGTCCTAATCACTATCTTGTAGCGGAAACAAGTTTCCGACAAGATAGGATTACGACATCCTTCGACGAACAATGAGCAGAGCTCATTTCCCGCACTAAAGTGCGGAGTCTCAGTAGCCGCAGCCCCTAATTAGCCGTGGTACAATTTGCTTGTCTGATACGTCGGTTCAGTTGTCAAGTTAACACCCAGGCGGCGGAACACGCCCACATCCACCTGAGAAAGGATCACGCTGGAATGCACTTCGCAGTGACGGAGTTCCGGCAACTTTTCAAGCGCAATCTTTGCGTTGTAATCGGTGAGGGCGCAAACAGAGAGCGCAACCAGGACTTCGTCCATGTGCAGGCGCGGGTTCTTGTGGCCGAGCTGTTTGGTCTTCAAGTTCTGAATCGGTTCGATCACCATCGGCGAAAGCAGACGCACTTCGTCGGGAATTCCGGCCAAGTGTTTAAGGGAATCCAGAAGCATTGCAGAAGAGGCGCCAAGTAACGAAGAAGTCTTACCCGTAATAATGGCACCGTCGTTCAGCTGGATCGCCACCGCCGGACCACTAGTCAATTCAGCCTTTTCGACAGCGGCAGCAATTACCGGACGGTTTGCAGTACTGATCTGGGCCTGTTCCATAATCAGTTCCTGCTTGTAAATTTGGTCCTTGTCAGCATTGCCCTTGCGCACGTCGCAAAGCGTATTGTAGTAGCGGCGGATGATTTCCTGACGGGCGGCTTCGCAGACAGCATCGTCATCGACAATGCAGTTACCTGCCATATTCACGCCCATATCCGTCGGGCTCTTGTACGGAGACTCACCGAGAATGCGAGTAAACAGCGCATTCAGCACCGGGAAGATTTCCACGTCGCGGTTGTAGTTGATGGTCGTCTTGCCGTAAGCTTCCAGGTGGAACGGGTCGATCATGTTCACGTCGTTCAAGTCAGCCGTCGCGGCTTCGTACGCGAGGTTCACCGGATGCTTGAGAGGAATGTTCCAGATCGGGAAAGTCTCGAACTTGGCGTACCCCGCCTTGATTCCACGCTTGTTTTCGTGGTAAATCTGCGAAAGGCACACGGCCATCTTTCCACTTCCCGGGCCCGGTGCGGTCACCACCACGAGTTCGCGGGTGGTTTCAACAAATTCATTCTTGCCGTAACCATCGTCGCTCACCACCAGCGGAATGTTGCTCGGATAGCCAGCAATCGGATAATGACGGTAAACCTTGAGGCCAAGATCTTCAAGTTTTTTCTGATAGGCAACAGCACTCGGCTGTTCCTGCCAGCGGGTCAGCACCACAGAGCTCACGTACAGGCCATAGCCACGGAAGGCATCAATCAGGCGCAAGACATCTTGATCGTAGGTAATGCCCAAGTCACCACGGACCTTGTTCTTTTCGATATCGCCGGCGTTAATGGCGATAATGACTTCGGCCTTGTCCTTGAGTTTTTCAAGCATGCGGATTTTACTGTCGGGCGCAAAGCCAGGCAACACGCGGGATGCGTGATGGTCATCGAACAGTTTTCCACCAAATTCCAGATAAAGTTTTCCACCGAACTTCGCAATGCGCTCGGCGATTTTCTCGGACTGCGTCCTCAGGTACGCGTCGTTATCAAACCCAACTTTAAACATCTTTTTGTCCATCTAAAAAATATCTGCACAAAAATAAAAAAAAGAAAGATCCCCGCATACGCGGGGATGACATTTTAGTGGAGATGCAGGCCGAGCATAAAAGGCTCTAAATAGTCGTTCTGGCTCCAATCGTTCGAATAATCGTATTGATGATTTCGTCGCGACCGCCCTTCATGGTTATTTTGTTCTTATACATCAGGGCATCGGCACGTTCAAAGACGGCCGATACGTTCTTGTCGTGAGTCTGGTCAAAAACGGAAATTCCACAAGCCACCGAAACCTTGTCGCTTTCGGAATTCGCCTTTACCTTTTCAACAAAATTATGTTCCAACTTTTCGCGATTTTCGAAATCGGAACCGCGCAGAATTGCCACAAATTCGTCACCACCCACGCGGAACACGGGACTGTGCTTGAAGGTCTCGCACACAAGTTTCGAAGCATCCCTGATATAAGAATCCCCCGCCTTATGGCCCCGCGTGTCATTCACAAGCTTTAGACCATTCACATCACAAATAGCAATGGCAAATTCTGGAGCTTCACCTGACTGGATTTGCTGGTTAAGTCTCGTTTCGAACTCGCCGTAGGCATTCTTATTCTTGATGCCCGTCAAATCGTCACGACGCGCCTTTTCGTAGTTGGCACTAGACTCTTCCCTAATTTTCTGTTCGCGGCGCACATAGGCATCCACGTTCGTCACACTGATGACCACATGGTTCTTGTCGGCATAAACCGCCACCAGGTTCACATACTGCGGACCCGTCGAAGTGTTCAAGCGATACGTCAAAGAGAACATGCCGTGTTCATCGAGTTCCCTCAAGAGGGATTCCCTTTCCAGCCCAGCTGCAACCAGAGGGATATCATCCTTATAGATGACGGTCAATGCATCCTTCTGCAGCTGGTTGAAGAAATCTTCACCTTCGAAAGCGACACTCAATTCGCAGAACAGGCGTTCGCTCTTATACAGAGCGTAATGGTCCGTGACAAGATCCACCATATAAAGGGCGTCGTAGCGTTCAGCAAGAGCCATCACGATCTGGCCGAAGACTTCTCCCTTGCCCGCTTTCTTTTCCAGTTCAATGCGTTCGCGTTCACGCTTATCGACATTGTTCACGCCGATAATCAAGTATTCGCGCCCCTGCGAACGAGCCTGGACAGCCTTCATCTGGAACCAGACGGGTTCCCCTTCTATCATCAGGCGGTACTTGAAATCAAAGACCTTGTCGTCTTGAATAGCCTTTAGCAGCGACTCACGGTTGATACGCTCCCCAAAAGCCTTTTTGTCTTCTGGATACACGACCGCTTCCATATTGACCTTGGTATCGGCCCAAAAATCACGGGTATCTTTCAGCTCTAATTTTTGGTGTTTACCACGGAAAGCGAACATTTCATAATTATTCGTTTCAATATCAACAAAGAAGACGCACTCGTAGTCAAGCGAAAGTGCCGAAGCGACATCTTCAAAGGTGAGCTGCATATTCATATTTTCTTCCCAAACTTGTGTCTATGTAAAATTAACCATTTTTTTAGGGAATGGCAGTTTTTCACAAAATAAAATAAGAAAATCGTCACTTTTTTGACACTTTAGGCTTTGTCTGACCTCCCTTCGGTCGAGGAGGACTTGGGAGGCGAGGAGAAGCAGAAATGCCTAATTTCATAAAAAAGAGGCATTTTCAGCGTATTTTGAGGTTATTCGGCCCACAAAATACAGTTAATTTATTCGTAAAGAACGGAAAAATTTTACATTCCGTCCTTTACACACAAGATTTTTTTTGCTATCTTTGGCCCAAAACAATAAAAACAAACCCCATTTTCCCGAAAAAACGGGAAAATAAACAATTAAGAGGTTAAAATGGCAACCGTTATCCGTCTCGCTCGTTTCGGCAAGCGTCACAACCCCATCTACCGCGCCGTGGTGATTGATTCCCGCAAGGCTCGCGACGATAGCTTTATCGAACAGGTGGGCTTCTACAACCCGAACACCAAGGCTCCTGAAATCAAGTTCGAACAGGAAAAGGTGCTCAAGTGGCTCCAGGTCGGCGCTCAGCCGTCCGACACCGTCCGCAGCCTCCTGAAGAAGGTCGGCATCATGGACCTGTTCCACGAAATCCGCGCTGGCCGTTCCATCGAAGGCAAGTCCGCTACTCCGCGTGCTGAAAAGGCCAAGAAGGCCAAGCTCGGTCCTAAGGCTCTCGCCAAGATCGAAGCTGAAAAGGCCGCTAAGGAAGCCGCCGCTGCTGAAGCCGCTGCCGCCGCTGAAGCTCCTGCAGAAGCACCCGCTGCCGAAGCATAATTTTCGCTTGAAAAGAAACCTCGTGCCGACCACACAAATTGGCACGGGGCTTTTTTATCTGGCAAAATCCGCTTGAACCAAGGCAACCACCTTCCGCTGATTCAAAACCCCACTAAGTCTTTCATGTCTGAATCCGAAGAATACATCACCGTATGCCAGCTCATGCGCACGCATGGCGTAAAGGGCTACATCAAGGCGATGCCGTTCACTCACGACCTCACGCGTCATGAGAAGCTCAAGGATGTGATGCTAAAGAAGACCAATGGTGAACAGGTACAATTGACTCTGGAAGATTCCAGGCTTGCAAACAATCTGTGGTTACTCAAGTTCAAGGGGTACGATACGCCGGAATCCCTGACCCATTTCGTGAATGCAGATGTAATGATTCCCGAATCGGAGAGGCTCCCCGCCCCCGAAGGCGAATATTACCTGGACGACCTGGAGGGTTTCCGCGTAAAACTGGAAGACGGGCGCGATGTAGGCGAAGTGCTCGAAGTCGAAGAGCTCCCTACCGTGAACGCGTTTCACGTCAAGTTCGAAGCCCCATTCCAGAGCGAATTTTCCACAAAGACGATCCTCGCCCCCTGGATAGACGACTGTGTCTTGGACGTGGACGAAGATGGCAAGAGCATCATTTTTAGCGCAGACTATTTAAAGAGCCTGTGCCCGGAGGAAAGGTGAAAATCGACTGCATCACCATTTTCCCCGAGATGTTCACTCCCATGAAGCAATCAATCATGGGTCGCGCCCAGAGCAAAGGACTGATGGAATTCAACACCGTCTACCTGCGCGACTTTGCCATCAACGATTACGGCCAGGTGGACGACGTGCCGTATGGCGGCGAACCGGGAATGGTCATCAGGCCAGAGCCTCTCGCCAACGCTATTCGCAGCACGGGTGTCAAGGAAGATGGCGGCAAAGTCATCTACCTGACGGCAGACGGCGTTCCCTTTACCCACAAGATGGCCAAGGAACTTTCCAAGGAAAGCCACCTGGTACTCATCTGCGGGCACTACAAGGGAATCGACGACCGCATCCGCCAGTCCGAGGTCGACCTGGAAATTTCTATCGGCGATTTTGTCGTGAGCGGGGGTGAACTCCCTGCCATGCTCGTGACGGACGCCGTGGTGAGACTCCTGGACGGGGCTCTCGGCAACAAGGAATCCGGCGAAACGGACTCCTTTGCGCAGGGGGTACTGGGGTGGCCGGTCTATACCCGACCCGAAGTTTTTGAAGGAAAAAAGGTCCCCGAAGTGCTCCTTTCGGGCCACCACGCGAACATCAAAGCCTGGAGGCGCCAAGAATCGTTAAAAAGAACGCAAGAAAGACGCCCAGACATCTTTAAAAATCTTGAAGAAGATACTAAATTTGGCATCAAATAAAAACGAGGTACACAAATGTCCCTGAACATTGAAGCAATCCACAACGAAAATTTGAAGACCGACCTTCCCGAACTCCGCGCCGGTGACACCGTTACCGTGAACGTGAAGGTGATCGAAGGCACCAAGGAACGTATCCAGCCGTTCAAGGGCGTCGTGATCCAGAAGAAGAACACCGGTATTTCTGCAACTCTTACCGTCCGCAAGATGAGCGGCGCTGTGGCCGTGGAACGTATTTTCCCGCTCCACTCCCCCCGCATCGACTCCATCGTGCTCGACCGTCCGGGTAAGGTTCGCCAGGCTCGCATCTACTACATGCGCGACCTCCGCGGTAAGGCTGCTCGTATCGACGAACGTCAGGCTTAATTAGCCTTTCATCGAGGCGTTTGCATTCCTATGAATATGGGAAATTCAAATCAGCCCTCGCGTCAAGAGATTATCCCGCCCACGCACCAAAGCGTGAAGGCGGGTTTTATTGTATACTCCCCCAAGAGCGAAGAACGCTGCATCGTCATTCTCGAAGAAGGCGAACTCGTCGCCCGTGAGACCACTCCGCCCCATTCGGTCGTGTTTACCATGCGTCCTGGAGACCTGGTCGGGGTGGCGTCGCTTTTGGAAAGGGAACCGTTCAAGTACGAACTTTCGGCAAGCAAGGATTCGCGCATTACCATCGTCGACGAAGACTGCATGGAATCGGAACTCAAGCGGCTTCCCCTCTGGCTGTTGGCGCTTATCCGCAAGATGTCTTCCAAGACGCACCAGCTCAAGCGCGCCACTGTGGAGACCCGTGTCAAAAACACGCTCAAGAGCCTCACCGAGTACCTGTGCCACAAGCCCGAAAAGGTGAATTTCAACCTCACCGAACTGATCCGCGAATTCCGCTTCTTGACCAAGATTCCGGCGGCAACCATCCAGGAAGACGTGAAGGCGATTTTCCGCAGGCACCTGATCAAGCTTTCGCAAAAGGACGAACGCATTTACTGCAGGGTCGTTGACTCCGAACTGATGCGGATTTTTGCAGACTACCAGCAAAGCATCGACAGCGGAAAGGACTTTATTCCTTACAAATTAAGTATCCTGCAAAAGAGGCTCCTGATATTCCTTGCGCCCCTCGAAAAGACCGAGCCCAAGACCAGCCCCGAATGGATTTCATTTATCCAGGAGAAGTTCAAGGATGTCGAAGTATCGCAGTGGATTAACCTGCTGAAGCTCGAATGGTTTCGTAAGGTGGACGGCAACAATGACCGCTACGAAATGGACAAGAAAACGATCCGCTACTTTTTGAAGGCACTCCGTTACGAGACCAACATTCGGGGGGTGCTATGATTCTTAGCGAAGGACAGATTCTTTTTCATGAAGGCGATAGCGGCAACAACCTTTACGTTGTCCGTAGCGGCATCCTTCAAGGGCGCAACACCCGCGGCGACAGCAACACCTACGAGGCAGGAGACCTGATCGGAGAGCTTTCGCTCCTGAAAAACGAGCCGTGTCCCGAGACAGTGATCGCCATGGAAGACAGCGAACTTCTGGAAATCACGCCCGAGAACCTGAACGAGACCCAAGAACAGGAACCCGTGTGGTTCAAGTCGATTATCCAGTTCATGACGGGACGGCTTTCCATCGCGCAAAGCAACAAGCACAAGAGCGACAAGATCAAGGCGCTGCCGAGCCTGCTCTACATTCTGGATTCCAAGGCGACCTTCGCCGCAAGCAACGAAATTGCGCTGGACGAAATTCTCCAGGCGGTCCACAACCTTTTCAATATCTCGCGCGACGACATCAAGGACGTCCTGTTACTTCTCGAAGAACTCGAAATACTCAAGGTGCAGGGCGACAACGTGCTTTTCAAGAACAAGAATGTGGTGCATCTGCTGTACGAAACCATCCGGTACCGCGCCCGCTACCAGAAGATGCCTCCCCAGATTCTTTCGATGACCGAACAGATGGTGCTGAACGCCGTCATCAGGACCGTGCAGCAAAGCAACGAACCGCTCAAGAACGGCATGTTCACCGTGATGACACCCGACCTGCTGAAGGTCTCGCGGCGCGCCATGTACGGGGCGACACTCACGACGCGCACCCTGCTCCCGCTTTTGCAGCGCAAGCTGCTGAACGCCTCCATTACACTTGGAGACGGGAGCGCACTACCCGAAATCGAGGCAGTTCCGTTCTTCTTCGGCGACTTTGACACCATCCTTGACCTGATGGAACTCAACCGCATTTACCCGCTGTTAGACAAGAAACTCGTCTAATTTTTCTATATTTACCTCGTAAAATCAAACAACCCTTTTAAAGGTAAAAACATGAAACTTTCTGCACTTCTCGTGACCCTCTCCTCCATCGCCGCATTCGCCCAGGAAGCAGCCCCCGAACAGCAACAGGGTGGCATCATGAGCTTCTTGCCGCTCATTCTCCTGTTCGTGGTGATGTGGCTTTTCTTCATCCGTCCGAAGAACAAGGAAATGAAGAAGATGGAAGAAATGCGCAAGGCGCTCAAGAAGGGCGACAAGGTAATCACCACCGCTGGCATTATCGGCACCGTCACCAACATTGACGAAACCGGCACGAGCATCACTGTCCGTACCGCCTCTACCACGCTGATTGAATTCGAAAAGTCCGCTATTCTCCGTGTTCTGAACGCCGAAGCCGCTCCGGCCGCTGCCGCCAAGACCGAAGAAAAGAAGTAAGGAGTAGCCGATGGCTCTTCTCGAAATTAAGACCTACGGCGATCCGGTGCTCCGCAAGAAATGCGAGCCGGTCACCGAGATTACGCCCGAACTGCGACAGCTCGCCAAGGACATGCTCGAAACCATGTACGACGCTCCGGGCTGCGGCCTTGCCGCTCCGCAGATTGGCAAGAACATCCGACTGGTCGTCATTGACACAGCCATTCCCGGCGAAGAGGAACCGCGCCCCTACATCATGTTCAATCCTGAATGGGAAGCAGAACCCGATGCGAAGCCGGTCCCTTACGACGAAGGCTGCCTTTCGGTACCGGACATTTTCTGCAATGTGATTCGCCCTGACAAGGTGTGCGTGCGTTTCTTCGATATCAACGGGGAACCGCAGGAACTGCATGACTGCGACGGACTCTTTGGCCGTTGCATTCAGCACGAGACGGACCATCTGAACGGCGACCTGTTTGTCGACAAGATTTCGACGGCCGACCGCACCATGAACCAGTCCAAGCTGCGCAAAATGGCCAAGGAAACTCAGGCGAAGTTGAAGAAACATTAATTCTGAATTCGGAGTTCGGATTTCGGAATCATTCTTCAGTAGTCAAGTCGAATGTTCAAAAGGGAAAAAATGGATTGTAAGAAGCATAACCTAGCTGCATTTATGCTAGAAACTATGCGACAAAGCAATCCTTTTTTCTTTTTCCCTATTTTTGTTTTCTGCGCATCGTTTGCATTTGCAGACGACGATTTTGGCTTACCCGATGATGTGCAGAAAGCGGAAGTCCCAGCAAGCGTTGAAGACGTAGCCGACATTCCCGTCAATTTCGCACCGATTGAAGCGACAACGACCGTGACTACGGATTCGTCTAAAAAGGAGAACCCGGCAGCGTTCAAGGAGCACCAGATTCCCGAAGAACTGAACCGTCCGCTCCGCGTAGGGATTTTCACGGGAGTCAAGGAACTTTACTTTAAGTACCAAGGCGAAACTGTCCATGTCACCGCATCCAGGAACAAGGTTAAGTTCGAAGCCGGGGGAAATTCCACCGAAGATATTTCGCGCGAATTCAACAGCGAAGAAGGCGGTTGCCTCGCCGTCGCCCCCGACACGAAAACCCTCGGCAAGGCGTGTTACCCCGGAAGCATCCTGTTCCGCAACACGAACGGCAAGTTGGATGCCATCAATTCGGTCGATGTCGAAGACTACTTGCGCGGAGTCGTACCTTACGAAATCGGGAAACTGGACAGCAGCCGCATCGAGGCCCTAAAGGCCCAGGCCGTAGCCGCGCGCACCTACGCGTACAAGCATTTCAACAGCCGAGAGGCGGTCGGTTTCGATGTCTTCGCCGACACCAAGGATCAGGTGTACAAGGGACTCGAATCGGCAACGCCCCTGACCGACGCAGCCGTCAAGGCAACAGCAGGCGTCGTGATGACCTACGGCGGAGAATTCATTATCGCCTACTACCATTCCACCTGCGGGGGCATCACCGAGACGCTCGCCACGTGGAACCGCGCCGATCTCCCTTATTTAAAATCCGTCCCAGACAGGCGCCCCAACGGAAAGCCCTGGTGCGACGAATCCAGCTACACAAAGTGGGAGCGCCGCTTTGCGGACAAGGAAATCGTCAAGCTTTTCAAGACGAATGCTAGCGAAGCCAAGGCGACCTTCAGCAGTGCAAACGGAAAGGATTTCAAGAAAATCAAGTCCATCAAGATCAAGGACAAGCTAAAGAGCGGGCGTATTATGACGCTCCGCGTCGAAACGGACAAGGGACATTTTGATGTATTGACTGACCGCACGCGCTGGCTATTCAAGAAAGCAGGGACGATACTCCCCTCCTCATTCTTTACCGTGAAAAAGGAAGGCAAGGAATGGGTGCTGACGGGGACCGGATTCGGACACGGCGTAGGGATGTGCCAGATGGGCGTTCGCGCCCGAGCCCAGGCAGGGCAGAGCTACCAGGAAATTTTGAGCCATTACTACCAGGGAATCACTCTGGAAAAATTCGATCGGTAAGGCCGTGGATTATTCCAACGAAAAACCGCTACTTGCCGTGATTAGCCAAGGTTGCGCAGCCAACTTTGGCGACGGTGAAAAGATTGCCCGCGTTTTCGCTGAAGACTACCGCGTTGTCTTTGGAATGCCTAAAGATACGACTGGCAATGACGCTGAAAAGCCCGCGGCCTTTGTGCTGAACGTATGCACAGTTAAGGGGAATTCTGGAGCATTAAAGCTGCTGCGAGAAGCGATGAGCACGGCCCCCGAGGCGAGATTATTTATTACGGGATGTGCGCCTAAAGATTTTCGCGAAGAAGTTTCGAAGATTACAGATAAAGTAGTATACACTAGTTTAAAGGAACTGTTGCAACAAGGGGATAACAATCCTACCAAAGTCATCCTCGACCCTGGAGTGCGTAGCACGATAGGGAAGGGGATCCATCAAAGAAATCATTTCTGGATTCCGTCGCCACTCCGTGGCTCCAGAATGACAGGAGTTCTCCGGGAATCGCCGCTGGTGGGTATCGTGAACATTGAGGAAGGTTGTCTCGATGCCTGCGCCTACTGTTCCACGCGTCTCGTAAAAGGCCGCTTGCACAGCTACCCTGCCGCAGATATCGTGCAACAGGTCAAGAGCCTCGTTGCAGACGGATGCGTCGAAATCCAGCTGACAGGGCAAGACTGCGGCTGCTACGGGTTCGATACAGGAACAAACCTCGCCGAACTTGTGGCGCAGATTCTCGACGAAGTTCCTGGAAACTACAAGATGCGCCTCGGCATGGGCAATCCGCGTCACATGCTGCGTTACACCGACGCCCTCCTGAAATGTTTCGAGGACGAACGCGTCTACAAGTTCATCCATCTACCCGTTCAGAGCGGAAGCGAGAATATCCTCAAGGCAATGAACCGCAAGCATTCCGCCCAGGACTACGTCGACCTCGCCGAAGCCTTCAACAGGATTCCCCAATTCACGCTCAGCACCGACCTTATCGTCGGTTTTCCTGGCGAATCGGAGCGGGACTTTCAGGACACCTTGGCCATCCTCGAAAAGACCCGCCCGACGGTCTGCAACATTACCCGCTTCGTGCCGCGCCCGAACACCCCCGCATTCAATATGCAAGGCGCCGTTCCCGACAGCATCAAGCACGAGCGTTCCGCCGCCCTTGCAGAAGCCTTCCAGCGGATTGCCGCCGAAAACAATTCCCGTTGGATTGGCACTACCGAAACGGTCGTCATCGAAAAAAACGGCTACCGCAAGGGCACCTACATTGCCCGGAACGCCGCCTACCGCCCCGTCGCAATCACCAGCGAGGCACCGCTACAGCCGGGCGAAAGGTTCACCGTCACGATAACCGCCGCAGAACCCTTCGCCCTTATCGGCAAAAGAGCCTAATTTTCTAAATTTGTCCCCAAAATAAAGGGAAAAAAAATGAAAAACTCTAGAGACAACTGGGGTTCCAAACTCGGCGTCATCCTCGCAGTCGCAGGTTCTGCCGTCGGCCTTGGAAACTTTTTGCGATTTCCTGTTCAAGCCGCTACAAACGGTGGTGGCGCCTTCATTATTCCTTACCTCATCGCCTTTCTGCTCCTGGGCATTCCCCTTTCGTGGATGGAATGGACGCTTGGCCGCGCCGCAGGTAACAAGCACCATGGTACCGCTCCGGGAGGATTCCACTACATTCTGAACAAGAAGCCCTGGGCCAAGCATCTCGGTTCGCTAGGACTTCTTCCCCCACTGTTCATCAGTTTCTACTACATCTTTATCCAATCTTGGATTTTGGCGTTCACCTACTATTCTGCCACAGGGAAACTGATGGAAGTCGTCGCCGGTGGTTACGAGCCCATGAAGGAATTCTTCGGCAACTACATCATGCTGAATACCAAAATCGGTCCAATTCCTGCGGCCATTCTCTTCTTCTTGCTCACGTTCGCCTGCAACATGGGACTTCTCTCCTTCGGCGTACGCAAGGGCATTGAACGTGTAAACAAGATTACCATGCCGATTCTCTTGATCATGGGCATCATTCTTGTGGTGCGCGTGCTTACGATTACCGATATCGGTAAGGGACTCGCTTTCGTGTGGAACCCGAACCTTTCCGAAATTCTCAACCCCACGGTTTGGCTTGCGGCTTCTGGCCAGGTATTCTTTACCATGAGCCTCGGTATGGGCATCGTTTTCTGCTACGCCAGTTACCTGAAGCCCAAGGAAGACCTGGTGCTTTCGTCTTTAACGGCAAGTGCCACCAATGGCTTTGCCGAAATTATCCTTGGCGGCACCATCGTGATTCCGATGGCCGTACTCATTGCCGGCAACAACATTGAAGAATGCGCGAAGCTCGGTACCTTCGGCCTCGGTTTCCAGACCATGCCGTTCGTATTCGGCCAGCTGCCCTTTGGCGGATTCTTCCAGACGCTGTGGTTCGCGATGCTCTTTATTGCGGGCGTCACCAGCGCCATCTCGATTATCCAGCCGCTGATCAGTTTCTGTGAAGACGACCTGAAGTTTAGCCGAAAGGGCTCCATTACCGCCACGGGTACCGTGACCTTCTTGGGAGGCCTTGTGGGTATTTTCGGCCTTGCCGCGGGTGCAGTTGACGAGCTCGACTTCTGGGGAGGCAGCTTCCTGCTGGTGGTTCTCGGCACCATTCAGGCGTTCATTTTCTCGTTCGTACTCGGCCGCCGCAAGTCCGACGTGATTGGCGAAGACGGCAAGCCGGAATGCGAAGCTTTCGCCTTGATGAACGACGGCGCCGCCTTGAAACTCCCCCGATTCTTTAGGCCGATCATTATGTACGTGTGCCCGATTTACCTGGCTGTCGTGCTGGTCGCCTGGATCATTCACGACGGCATGGGCGTGCTCCTGTTGAGCAACGTTCCGGCCGATGCCAAGGTGACATTCCTCGGCAGCGAATTCTCGCAGATTGGCTTTACCTGGGGCGTTCGCGGATTCCTGCTCGCTCTCGTGGTACTCTTGAATATCGCCATCTACTACGCCTGGAAAAAGAACGGTCCGGCCAGAAAGATCACCGTTCTCCACAAGCAAAATATGTCTGTCGGTGATTCCGACAGCGAGGAGGCATAATATGGAATTTTCTACTAGTGGCCTGATTTTTATGTTGCTCTCGTGGGCAAGCATTATCGGGATGTGCGCCTTCTGCTTCTATAAGGTGTTCAGGAAGAAATAAGTTGGTAGAACTTAGACGCTTCGCTTGTAGAACTTAGAGAATATTCTAAGATCTAAGCCCTAAATTCTAGCTTCAAAGCTCTAAGTTCTAAGATCTAAGTTCTAACTGAGGATTTATGAAACTTACGAAATACAAGAGTTCCGTTGCATACCTGATTTTTGTTTTCTGTAGCATTTTTGTGCAAATGGGCCTGTTCGTCCACTTCCAGCGGTGGCTGTCCTTCTCGTTCGAAGGGTCCGCCTTCTGGTGGCGCAGCATGCTGTTGCAAGTGGCCATTTTTGCGCCGAGCATCTTTATGCTCCCTGCTGCGAGCTACTTTGCAGGCCGTTTTCACAAGGGCCGCGTCATGGCATGGTGCTCTGTGGGGATGCTTGCCTCGGTGATAGCCGTCGTTGTCTGCTACGTGGCGGGCGCCGAATGGGTCGCCTACGGTCTCCTTGGCTTGTACGGCATTTTCCTTGCGGTGCTCAGCCCGGCCAAGCTCGGCATCATGAAAGAGATGGTCGAAAGCGAAGACCTCGTGAAGGTGAACTCCTGGTACATGGCGCTTTCTGTTCTCGGAACCGCTGCAGCCGCCTTCTTTGCCATGGGACTTTCGGGCCGCCCCGACGCCCCCGTAAGCATTGACCTTACCCTGTGGATTTATCTAGGTCTAAGCGTCGTGACAACCATTGCAGGCTTTTGCATCAAGGTCGGCGAAAGGCACGACAACCTCAAGATGCGTTCGCCCATGCGTAATTTTTCGGCCACCTGGAGCCATCCGATTGTACGCCTCTCGATTCTCGGTCTTGCCGCCTTCTGGGGAGTCACGCAGATTTTCTTGATTCTTATCCAGAACATGACCGACATGCTGAACACCGCCGTCATTCCCGTTTCGATGTTCATCGTCACAATCGGCTATGTCATTGGAGCGTTCTCGGCTAGCAAGGCATCGAAGGGCTTCGTCGAAACAGGCCTCATCCCGTTTGCCGCCGCAGCATCCGCCATCACCATGTTCGCCCTCCCGTTCGTGCATAACGCCTGGTTGCAGGCAATCCTTTACGGTATCATCGGCTGGAGCACGGGCTGCGCCTTCGTGATTTTGCGTACGGTCATCCAGAGCTACACCCGTCCCGATACGGCAGGCCGCATCCACGCTGTTGCAAACTGCATCCAGATGGCCTTCCTCGTGCTCATCATGGGCGGCCAGACGCTCCTCCTGATCTTTACGCCGATTACCCTCGACTACTGCTTCATGATTCTCGCGGTCATTTTTGCGATTTGCTTTATCGCGAACCTCAAGAACAACCCGATGGCCCTTCTGCGTGCAGCGCTCCGTTTTGCATTCGCCTTCGTATTCCGCTACAAGGTCAAGGTGATGGGCGTGCAGAACATTCCTGAAAGTGGTCCGGTGCTTCTCGTGGGTCCGCACTTCAGCTTTATTGACTGGGCGGTCCTCCAGATTGCATCTCCCAGGCCGCTCCGCATCGCAAGCAACCGCAACACTTTTGCCGACTGGTACCAGCGCTGGCTTTTCCACGGCAAGTTCCTGATTAGCATCAACCGCCGCGACCCGGCGCCCGCCATGGAAGAAATCCACAAGGCGCTCCTGAACGGTGAAGCAGTCGTCATCTTCCCCGAAGGCGAAGTTTCCAAGACCCCGTTCGTCTCCACCTTCTCGCTGGATTACTCCAAGGCCATCGAAGGCACCGAAGCCCAGATTATTCCGTTCTACATTCAGGGCCTCTGGGGCAGCCGCTACAGCCACGCCAGCGAAAGCGTGAACCGTCCGCAGTCCTTCAACCGCGTCATCAGTGTCGGCTTCTCCAAGCCGCTCCCGACGAACGCCACTGAAAAGGATATCCGCCACGACCTTGAACTTCTGGACACCGACATCTGGAACGCCGCCATGGACTGCTCCGCATCCATCGTTCCGCTTTGGTTCAAGGCCATGCGCAAGCGCCGCTCCCGCGTGATCCTGATCGACCCCGCCGGTAACCACGTGAACGGTTACGGCATGATCCGCCTGTGCCACTATTTCGGTAAAATCATCAAGTCCGCCGCGAAAAACGATCGCCACGTGGGCTTTATGCTTCCCACCAGCCGCGACGCCGCACTCGGCATTATGTCGATTCTCGGCACCGGCAAGACGACAGTGAACCTGAACTACTCCGCACCGGTCGACACGATTCTCGGTTGCATCGAAAAGGCGGACCTTACTACAGTCGTCACGACTCACGCCTTCTTCGACAAGCTCTGCGGAAAGAACGCCGCCTTCGCACAAATCGCAGGCAAGTGCCAGATGATTTACCTGGACGAAGAAGAAGCAAAGATGTCGACGATATGCCGCTTTGTTTCGGCATTCATCATCCACTTCTGCCCGGCCGCAATACTTCGCCGTCTGTGGTTTACCGCCGCGAACCTGAACGACGACGCAGTCATCCTGTTCAGCTCGGGTTCCGAAGGTACGCCGAAGGGTGTCGAGCTTACGCACAAGAACGTCATTTCGAACGCCCAGCAGGGCGACCACATTATCAAGCTTCGCCGCACCGATGTGATGACAGCACTCCTCCCGCTGTTCCATTCGTTCGGCTTTACCATGACCTACATGATGCCGCTTCTGGACGGAGTCCCGATGGTGCTCTGCCCCGACCCGACGGATATCAAGACGCTTGCCCGCGTGTGCGCCCAGTACAAGACCACCATCATGATGGGCACGCCGACCTTCCTCCGCGCCATCGCCATCAACCGCTGGGTTCACCCGATGTGTCTGGATTCGCTCCGCTACATTATCGCCGGTGCCGAAAAGCTCCGCCCCGAAATGCGCGAATCTTTTAAGCTCAAGTTCGGCAAGGACGTCTACGAAGGTTACGGTTGTACAGAACTTACGCCGCTCACGACGCTCAACGCCCCGAATGTCCTGCTCGACGACTTCCTGACCATGGAAAAGTGCTCAGACACCTCGAGTATCGGCATGTCCGTGCCGGGCTCCATCTGCGCCATCATCGACCCGGAAACCAACGAATTCCTGCCGCAAGGTGAAGAAGGTATGCTGGTCGTTACCGGTCCTCAGGTGATGAAGGGCTACCTCAAGGACAAGGAAAAGACGGACAACGTCATCCTTGAAATTGATGGACGCCGCTGGTACAAGACCGGAGACAAGTGCAAGATTACCCCGGACGGATTCGTGCAGATCCTCGGCCGCTACAGCCGCTTTGCTAAGCTCGGTGGCGAAATGATTTCTCTCACCGCCGTGGAACTCCGTATCGCCGAATCCAAGATTATGGACGACCACGAATTCGCCGTGACCGCCGTCCCCGATTCCGCCAAGGGCGAACGCATCGTTCTTTTGGTAAAGGACGGCGATGCCGAAGAAATTTCCCGCAAGCTCCGCAAGTCGGGCATTCCGCCGCTCATGCAACCGGGTGCCGTATTCAGTGTCGATCAGATTCCGAAGCTCGGATCCGGCAAATGGGACTTCAACGGGATGAAAAAGCTCGCTTTGCAACTGGTAGACGAGAAAAAATAACCCTTCTCTGCTAAAATATTGTATATTAAGTTGTATAGGAGCAGAATAAAAAGGAGTCTAAATGGATCAAATCGTCAAGAAAGTTCAAGAACTGGGGCTAACGCTCCCTCAATGTCCGGCACCGCTTGCCGCATACGTCCCGGCCACCCGCAACGGCGACACGATTTTTGTCTCGGGTCAGCTTCCATCGGTCAACGGGGATTTTTCGGCATTCTGTGGATCGGTCCCGAAAGATATTTCTGTTGAAAAGGCCGCCGAAGGCGCTGCCATCTGCCTTATGAACAACGTGGCCGCCGCCCTTACCCTGCTCGAAGAAGACGAAACCCTTCGACTTGTGCAGATGCAGGGCTTTGTGCAGTCCTCCGAAGGTTTCCATGAACAGCCCGCCGTGCTGAACGGCGCAAGCGAACTGGCCGTCAAGATTTTCGGCGACAATGGTAAGCATGCCCGCACCGCTGTCGGCGTTTCGAACCTGCCGAAGAATGTCGCCGTCGAAATCAGCTGCACCTTCCAGGTCATCAAGGCCGAAGCCAAGTTCACCGGCCGCTACGGTTGGATAGAAGGATAACCTCGATTAAATCTTATTATTACGCCCGCTCAACAGAGCGGGCTTTTTTCACACCGTAACGGTCTTTATCCATTCGCGCATTTCATAGACATCGACGTTTGCCTGCAAGGACTTGTGGGCGATTCTTGCCCCCGGCATCGTCGCCATTTTTTTCGGATTAAGCGACATGCCCACACGGCCGAGGTCTAGGCGGTCGGCGTCGTAGCAGGTATTGATGGTCGGATCATCGGTCTGATGTTCCTTGGTATGGTAGAAGCAGGCATGATACAGTTGGTCAAACTGTTCCTGCGTAATATCCAAGAGGCCCTTTTCGAAGCATTCCTTGGCAAAGGCTGCTCCGCGCTCGCCATGTTCGCCATCGTAGCCGTCATCTTCGCGCTTGCAGTCGTGAAAGAGAGCGAACAGTCGCACGACTGTCACGTCGGCACCTGTAATGGGCGCGAGAAGCAAGCCGTTGAATTCCACCTGCCGCCAATGAGAAAGTCCATGAATCGTCGAATCCACGATTCGATTGCTATAGACAAACTCTTGTAAAGCGGCAAAATCTAGCATAGAGGTATGAGCAATGAGGTATGAGCGCGGTCACCTACGGTGACCTTCGAGGTTCTTTGTAATAAGATATAAAAAACATTTCATGGCAAACATCTCATAGCCCAAAGCGACGACCCGTCGCGACCTCACTGCTCAGAGGTGCGGAGCACCGACCTATTTCCCATAATGCTCCTTCAGGTCCATCAGGCATTGGAGCGCCTGGATCGGAGTCATTTCTTCGGGTTTCAGGCGACGGATTTCTTCTTTAAGGAGCTGCGTGGATTCGTCAGGAGGCGCGAACAGGTCGACCTGCGGCTTTTCCATGAGCTTCTTGTGGGTAGCGCCATCGCTCGGGTCAATCTTCTGCTTTTCGAGACGCAAAAGAATTTTGCGGGCACGACGCAGCACGTTGTTCGGAAGGCCCGCCATTTCGGCCACGTGAATACCGTAGCTGGAGTCACAGGCACCTTCGAGAATCTTGTGCAAAAAGATGAGCTTGTCGCCCTTTTCCTGGACGCCCACCTGGAAGTTTCCAGCGTGTTCAAGGCTTTCGACAAGGCCCGTAAGTTCGTGGTAGTGCGTTGCAAACAGCGTGATGGCGGCGCGGGCAGGCTCATCATGCAGAGTTTCTACAATCGCCCACGCAATCGAGAGGCCATCAAAGGTGCTGGTTCCGCGACCGATTTCGTCAAGGAGCACCAGGCTGTGCGAAGTCGCATTGCGCAAGATGTTCGCCGTTTCGATCATTTCGACCATGAACGTCGAAAGGCCGCGGCTCAGGCGGTCGCTTGCGCCCACGCGGGTAAAGATGCGATCCACCACGCCGATGCGGGCACTTTCTGCCGGCACAAAACAGCCGATTTGCGCCATAAGCACAATGAGACCCGTCTGGCGCAGGTAAGTCGATTTACCGGCCATGTTCGGGCCCGTAATGAGCATGAGGCGGGTCGCTTCGGGCGAAAGATTCACATCATTCGGGATAAAGTCGAGGTCGGAATTCACCGCGACAATCACTGGATGGAAACCGCCCTTGATTTCGATACCCGAGCCTTCGAAGACTTCGGGGCGAACGTAATTGTACTTGCGTGCGGCGCGGGCAAAGCTGTAAAGCGTATCCACGTGCGCAATCGCATTCGCTATTTCCTGGAGTTCGGCACGCCAGCTGTTCACGCGTTCGCGAAGTTCGCAGAAAATCTTGTATTCCAGCGCATGGATGTTGACTTCGGCGTTACTGATGATGGATTCGCATTCCTTCATCTCGGGCGTAATGTAGCGTTCTCCATTCACCGTCGTCTGCTTGCGAATGTATTCATCGGGAATCGGGGCGGTCGCCTTCGCCATCTGCGCCTTGGTAATTTCGATGTAGTAACCGAAGACGCGGTTATAGCCCACCTTAAGGCTCGGGATGCCGAGGCGTTCTCGCTCGCGGACTTCCAAAGAGGCTATCCATTCGCGGCGTTCCTTGATGTCTTCGTTCATGGCATCGAGTTCCGCGTTTGCACCCGCGCGAATCATGCCGCCCTCGCGAACCGTCAGCGGCAAGTCATCGTTAAATTGCGAGAGGAGTTCTTCGCCGCGGCCACGGGCGGCAATGAGGGCCGCTCGCATCGGTTCAAAAATCGGCGAATTCAAGCCTTCCAGAACATCGGCCACCTTGGACGCTTGCGAAAGCGAACGGCCCATGCCCGCCAAATCGCGGGCATTCGCGCGGCCAGAACCGACACGGCCCATTAGGCGTTCCATATCGAGAATCGAAGTCAGCGATTCCTTCAATTCATCTAGCGCGACCGGATTATTGACAAGTTCTTCGACGGCCTCTTCGCGTTCCTTGATGCGTTCCACCGAAATCAGCGGGTGACTCACCCACTCCTTCAGATTGCGCCCGCCCATCGCAGTCACCGTAAAGTCGAGCACGTAGCAAAGCGTACTGCTGATATCGTCAGCATTCAGCGGACGCACCAGTTCCAAGTTACGCAGCGTACTCGGATCAAGCGTCATGTAATCGTCGAGATTCAGAATCTCGAGCGTCGTAAAATGCGAAAGTTCGGACTTCTTCTGGTCCATCAGGTACTGGAGAAGCGCCCCCGTCACCTGCGTTTCGACCACTCGCCCATCCAAGCCGAGACCGTCCAAAGCCTCGACCTTAAAGTGCGTAAACAGCACATCCTTCGCGGAATCTTCGCCGAACAGGAATGCAGGAAGCTCCGTCACCAGAATGTTTTCGGAGCGGATCAAGTCCATCACGCCGCTTGGAATCGAAGTTCCCTCGGGCACCACGACTTCTTTCGGCATACGGCGGCAGAATTCACATTCAAAAGCCTGCACCGAACTCTTGCAAGCGGCCAAGTAGCCAGTCGTCACGTCAGCAATCGCAAACGAGACAGAGTCCTTTTCGGGAATGAACGCGCAAAGGTAATTCGCCTCCTTCGCATTCAAGTTCGATTCGTCCATCGCGGTGCCGGCACTGATAATTTCCACAATGTCGCGCTTGACGATTCCCTTCGCGAGTTTCGGGTCTTCCACCTGTTCGCAAATGGCGATGCGGTAACCCGCCGCCACCATCTTGGGCACGTAGCGGTCCGCGGCATGGTGCGGGAACCCGCACAAGGGTGTAGCTCCCGAGGCGCCGTTGTTGCGGCTCGTGAGCGTGAGTCCTAAAATCTTCGAGGCAACTACAGCATCGTCTTCGAAAAGTTCGAAGAAGTCGCCCATTCTAAAAAACAAGATGCAGCCGGGATTCTGTTTCTTGATCTCGTAATACTGCTGCATTAACGGGGTTACAGCCATTAGGCATCTCCCATCGACAATTCAACCTGGTCCGGATTTTCTTCGGGTTGCTTGGGTTCTTCGGGGCTAACCGATTCGGGTTTCGCATACTGCGGCACCAAGGCGCCCGCTTCCAGAAGTTCGCTGAATTCGCGGAGTCGCGGCAAATCTTCCGGAATGCGGTTAATGCCGAAATACTTCATGAATTCCTGCGTGGTCACGTAGGTATAGGGGTTACCCACTGTATCGGCACGGCTACCCAGCGCGATAAAGCCCTTGTCGAGCAGGTTACGGATCGGGCCATCCACCGACGACACGCCACGCACCTGTTCAATCGCCGCCTTGGTAATCGGTTGCTGATAAGCGATGACCGCCAAGGTTTCGAGCGCCGCCTGGCTGAGCCTACGGGCGTTTGCTTCAGGGAACAGCTTGCGCACCCACGGGTAATACTTGGCGCGGGTCCTAAAGCGGTAACCGCCCGCTTGTTCCACGATTTCGAACGGGGAATTAATCTTGTTCAGCGAATCGTTCGCCGCAATCAAGGCATCGGACACCAAGCGCGCATCCAGAAAATCGCCCAGAATTTCACGCAGCTTTTTAAGCGTCACAAGGTCAGGAGACGCAAATACGAGCGCCTGGATAATGCGGGCCAAATCCTCTTGGCTCTCGACTTTCGGGAGTTCCGCCGATTCTTCGGCCAAATCGTCCAAATTCTGATTTTCTTCCATACATCCGCAAAATAAAAAATTTCACCGCGGCGAATACGCCGCCACCCCAGGAGACCCCTCTTTAGGGCGTTTCTCGGCTTCAAGAAGTTCCTTTTTTACTTCACAACAATCTTGCGGGAGAATTTCCCCACTTTCACGATATAGGTTCCAAAGTGGGCCACGGGAATGTTTTGGTTCTGGCTAGAAATTCTGCCGCGGGAAACGGATTTTCCTAACAACGTAAACACTCCGTACGGAGCGCCCACTTTCGCACCAGACACAAGGATGTTCAAGCCATCCGTTTGCAGGTTGAACGGTGCCGTAAAATTGCTCGGGAGCCTTTCAGGAATCGAAAGTTTTTCCTTGCCATCCTTCAGCAAGCCTTCCATGTCGGCGATAATCGGGTACGGATAAAGTTTGGAAAGCGTCCACACCTTGGAATTCGTATTGGTCGAATCGACATAGTTCAGTTCCTTCACGAAATCGCTGGACTGCATGTGAGCAGTTGTTCGACCATTATTATTAAATAAGCTTTTATACCACCAATTAGACTGCAAATCTTCGGGTTCCGTATTTGTTCCGTCATAAACATTCCAGTTATAGTAGGTATGGTAGAACCTGATTTCCGGAAACCCCTTATAATGCGTATTCTTATTAGAGAATGGATGTCCCTTGTAGACAGAATCTGTGGAAACATTTTTGATAACTTTTCCTGCGTTATAGGAATTGAAAAAATCCTCGTAGGATTCTCCGGCAAGGCCACCGATACTTTTGCATGTAGAATCCGTCGCAGTTACATTTCCCCAATTGGCCATATTCGTTAAATATTGTGGATCACGAGAACAATTTCCTGCATTCATAAAGCACCCCCCATGCAAAGCTCCGATGATTCCCCCAAGGTAAGTTGCCTTGTTTGCATTCACATCGGCAAAATTCATTACTTTCACGACATCGGCTTCGTCCAACATGCCAACGATGCCTCCTACATATTCAACAGATTCGGTATTCACCGTTCCAAAGTTAGCAGAATTTTCGATTTTTCCACCGATATTTCCCGCAATTCCCCCTACTCCGGTAAAATACCATAGGCTTTCTTCTTTTGGAGTTTTGTTTACAGATACATTGATTGTACCGACATTCATTGCACGTTTGACATATCCCGCAGAACCAACGACACCCCCAATTTTTATTGAGCCTCCACTTCCTTTAAAGTCTCCCAGATGAATATCAAGATTTCCCTCGTTGAGCAAGTTTTCTACAGAATCAGCTGGATGTGCAAAACAACCGCCTATATAATGTTCTCCATGATATCCTGAATATCCAGACCGATTGGCTAAGACGCTTATATTTCCGCGATTTTCTGCCTTTGCAAATTTCCGGTAGGTATGGGAACCTGAACTAAGAGAAAGCCCCGCAATATCAAAAAGGCCTATGGAATCTGTTTTTATCGATATATTTCCTTCGTTATAGAGCTCTAGAAGGCTATTATAGGATGTATCTCGATAAGCGCCAATACCTGCAATATAGATACCACGTGTGATGCTATCCTGGACATCTACGGTGATGTTCCCATAATTTGAAATTTTGTGCAAGTTTTCATTCACATTGCAACCACCATCATAAATGGGGCATACTCCATTCACCTTGATTCCTCCAGACCGTTTGGCCTTGATAGAAACATCGGCATAGTTGACCGCTTCGTGGACACGGGTGGAATCTATTCCATAATAATTCGGGAGCGCAACACCTGCAAAAGTGATATCGGCATAGTTCGCCTCTACCGTAAGCGAAGTCCTGTTTTCAAGCACTCCATCTATAAAACTTCCACCCAAAACATTAGCCGATACGGAATCTCCTGTTACCTTGATAGCCCCCTCGGCGACCACGTTCCCTTCGACATCACGGATGCAATTCCATCCCAAGCGGACCGCGGAAACAAAATGATTACTTTGGCTCCAAGAAGTATCCTTGACATGGATTTCAAAATTCTTAAAGCTTATATCCTTATAGCTTGTATTATATCCACAGATGATAAAAGGTTTTTCCTCAGTATAAGCCCCGTAAACAGAATAACCATTGAAATCCAGACTGCCGTAAGAAAAACTAATCGGTTTCATCAGGTGTTCCCGATGGACAGTTTTTTTGTCTTTCCCTAGAACGATATCCGAAACCAGTTTAAAACATCCATCGTACCGAACGTTCTGTTGCGAAGCCATCCAAGCGTATTCTTCGGGCGTACTGACTTGATAACAGCCTTCCACTTTTGCAGGGCGCAGTGTATCGCCGCTCCACTCCGCCAAGACGTTTGAAGAAAAAGCCAGAACTAAAAGTAGTAGAGAAAGAATTCGTTCGCTCATCGTGTATAGCAAACCCTTTGCGCTCGGCGAAGACGACCCGTCACCCCCGCAGCCGATAAACGCAGAACCAAGCACCCCCGCAAGGGCGCAGACCGTGAACTTTTTCGCGAATGTATTTTTCATAGGGAGACCTTTTGAGATTTAGTCCGAGTCCTTGAGACAGCGGACGGATAAATGGTAACTTTTCTTATTATTGAACAAGCTTCTTTGTAAATCACTGTAGTCTATTTTTAAAATCCAGGCTCTTTCATCATGATCACCGTCTGCTTCCGTGACACTCCAGATTTCCGTATATTGTTTCAAATGGTCGAAAAGATAGCTATAGACTCCTGTGCCTGCAGGAAGTAAAGAAAATCCTAAATCATCTGTTCCATTCCATCCGCTTTTAGACTTGAGCACATTTTGGGCAACGATTTCACCCCCCGCATAATTCAACAATACCGTCAACTCTGTTGTATCAGGCAAGTGCCAGCCAACAGGACAAATACCTCTATGTGGATTGTTGGGTATGCAAGGAACTCCAAAACCACATCCTATTTTGTTTGCATCTGACACAAGTCCCGCACTATCCATTGCAGCGGACCAAGTATACAGCCTACCATAAATGCCACAATTATCTAAATCATTTTTGTAGCACCAACTTGTAGAATCGGATTTGCCACCGCTAAAATTGAATTTTATGCCAGTGTAAGCGTAGTTCAAATTCTGTGCCATCCAAATCTGCTCGCCGATTTGAATAGTCTTGTAAACTTGTCCATCGCGTTCATCGGTAAACTCGCCATAATTAATGTCCGGATTCAAGTAATCCCA
>Ga0256406_1001191_pt1 | contig 42945 bp, 36 predicted proteins | sample RumenRJG_03DNA_FD_185986 | JGI IMG/M metagenome (GOLD analysis project Ga0256406, IMG submission 185986) | Bovine rumen microbial communities from Lethbridge, Alberta, Canada - RJG_03 | ecosystem: Host-associated > Mammals > Digestive system > Stomach > Rumen | place: Canada: Alberta | collected... | reverse complement strand
GGCGCTGCCCCCTTTGGAAACCCCCGCAACAAACAGGTGCTATGCACCCAGCCGGGAGCATAGCGCCGTTTGTTGTCAGCAGCCCGTTTCACGGTCTGCGTGTAGTTCCTTGTAAACTGACCTAAATAAAAGCCTAAGCAAAAGCGGTGAGAGATGGACCCGGTCCGTCTCTCACCGCTTTTTTCGTATCTTCGAATGGTTTGCCTTAATCCTGCTGCATCGAAGGATCCATGAGTTCCATGATGACGTCACCGCTGCTGTTCATCGCATAGAGGTAGTTGCCACCGGTTGCCAGGATCACCTCCTGCCCGGGGATGGAAACGTCGAGTCCCTCCGGCATCGTAAAGAGAATCTCACCGCTTTCCGCATCGACGACGATCTCCTTCTGATCCGTTGCGACGACAGAAATGCCGTCGGTCTCCCAGTTGTAGGCATACTCACCGGACATGTACAGCTCTCCGTCCTTAAAGACCATGCCCTCGCCCGGGGCATCATAGCCGTTTGGATAGCAGCTTGCGGTGAAGATCCCGTATCCCGCGCAGGTCATCTCGTCCGCAGCATCCGACGGATATCCGGACAGATCCATCTCCACCCGGTCCCCGTGGGTCATGCTGTCCGCAACAAATGTATCCCCGTTAAGGAACCCCAGGTAGAAAGCACCGTCGGAGGATTCCGCCGTCCCGTCGTAGGAGGTTTCCCCGCAGGACAGAACATACGTATACGGCGTTCCCTCCTCCGAGGTGAGATCCTGCGTATCCGTGTCCTCCCGCACATGCCTTGCGCCGTCCGCATCGGTCAGAGTGTAATACACGTGCCCGTCCGGTGCCACGTTCTGGCTGGAGATCGAATCACCTTTTTCCGTGAGAAGGGTGTTGTTCTCATAGTCCAGCGCAAAGTCCGCGCTCGACCAGTCGTCCGTATTCTGCACCGACCCGAACACGAGGTGCCTTGCCGGATAGACCGCATAGACGGAAAGGCCAAGGTTCTCCGGTGTCAGGCCATCCAGCAGGTCATAAACTCCATCCGGCAGCATCGAGCGGTCCGCGATCTTCTTCCCGTTCTCATCAAAGAGCACCTCCGAACTGCTGCCGTCCCATGCATGGAAGATACCCTCCGATGCATAGCTTGCCGTCAGCCCGTCGCTGTTCAGGTCGATCGTCCCGCTCTTATTTCCACCCGCATCAAAGATCGTGATGGCATCCCCGGTATCACAGACAAACACGTGGGAGCCCACAAGATAGACGGAGTCACCGGGATCATAGTTCGTAACCGCCCCGTCCTCATACAGTGCAAACGTCTGCGTCCCGTCATAGGAGGACGCAAGGTACCGGCCTTCGTCCTCATCGATCTCATCATAGGGGGGATCCAGGAGCCAGGTACCCTCTTTCAGGTCGTACAGTCCGTACCCTTTCGTCTTGGTGTCGTAGAGAATCTGCGGCTCTGTGGTATCCGCGACGGAAAGCCACCCGCCGGTTGTCGTCACGTGATCGATCGAGCCGGTTTCCTTCAGCTCCCCGTCAAGGATCGTGACCCCGTCATCCTCTCCGTAGGCCTGCCGCCTGTCGAGAAGGAGTGCTTCGTTATCTCCAAGATCAAAGGATCCGCTGTCCACTTCTTCTGCAAGAGGCTCTGCAGGAACAACCTCACTGCTGTCCACCTTCATCACCGGGACGTATCCAAGTGCCTGAATCAGTTCCTGACCTGCTTTCGTCTGCAGCCAGTCACAGATCTTCTTCGCATCTCCGGTCTCATCGCTTCGGATCGCCGCAAAGAAGTCATTGACGTAAGGATAGGACCCGTCCTGAATCGTGCTGTTGGACGGTGCGACACCGTCGATCGAGACGAGCTGCAGATCCGGCAGGTCGTTCATGCGGCTTACATAGAAGTACACGGAGTAGCCGAGTGCCGATCCCGAGTTGTCATAGCTTCGGACCACGTCGAGGAGCTCTCCCATGCCGCTGATCTGCTGATAGGAGGGTGCGTCCATCATCGGGGTATCCTTCATGACGAGCTTGTCCATGAGAGCCTGCGAGCCGGAGCCCTGCTCCCTCTGAAACGCGGTGATCGCCTGATTGTTTCCGCCAAGCTCCGACCAGTTCCTAATCGAGCCGGAATAGATCCCGACCACCTCGTCCCCGGTCAGGTCCTTCACCGGATTGCTCCTATTCTCGAGAAACACCAGCGCGTCCCGCCCGATCGCGGTCATCTCATAGTCCACGCCGGAGCTTTTTAGGTCATTCAGGACGTCCTGGGATGGCTCATAGGCAAGAATCAGCGTGTTTGTCGGTCCATCCGAGGTTGTCAGGTCGTAGTAGCACTGATTGGTCTTCGTGTGCGTGATCGCATTCCTTGCCTCTTCTTCATCTGCTCCCGTGCAGAGCTCATAGAGCGCATAGGAGAGCGGAAGCGTTGCAGTCGAACCGTCCAGATGCGGGAAGTCCGCAGGGTCGTCATAGTGCGGAAGGCCCGAGGTATCGATGGACGAGAGAATATCCTCCGTGGTCTCCTCATTCTCCTGTGTCGTCTCCTCACGGGTCTCTTCCGTTCCCTTTGTCGACTCCTCAGCGGCTCCCTCCGTCGTCTCCGCAGTCGTACTCTGTGTCGTTCTCTTCTCGGCGCTGTTCTCACCTGTCCCGCAGGCGCAAAGAAGCATCGTGCAGGCAGAGAGCGCAAGTGCCAGAAGCCTTTCCGTTCCTTTTTTCATACCCATACCTCCTGCCACCATCATACCAGATGTCTCACACGCCGGCACCCTCCTGCGCTTCCTTCAGAAAGACCAGGGCCCTGTCCGTGGAATACTCCTCCCGGTACCGGTAACCTCCGACCTCAAAGGCGCGAAGACTGTCCATGAGATCCGAAAGATCCTCCGGTCTTCTGACCTCAGGTCTCTTCTTTGCAAGGAAGGAGACCATGTCACCGCGCGCCATCTTTGCCCGGACACCCTTCTGCACGATGTGGCCATTTACCAGCTCCCCGAAGATACAGGTGATGTAGATGTCCTGCGGTGTAAGATACGGCTCGATAACAGAGGCATATTCGCGGGATGCGAGGTTTACGATGATGCGGTCGGGATCCCGCACTTCCCGGCAGATCGCATCGCCCCAGAAGTCATACAGGTCCCTGTACCCTTCTATCTTCACCTTTGCCTGCATCTCAAGCCGGTACGGCGCGACGCCGTCCAGTGGGCGCAGAACCCCGTAGAACCCGGACAGGATCCGGAGATGCTCCTGCGTGTAGGCAAGGGCCTCGTCCGTGAACACCCTTGGCGCCATGTAGGTGTACTGAATCCCGTCGTACGAGAGGATCGCAGGCGTCAGGTTCGCCCGAAGGTCCATGTCCTGGAGCCTAAGGCTGTTTTCCCCTGCGATCTTCTCATTGCAGGCAAGAAGGCGGCGAAGCTCCTCAAAGGAGAGTCCCTGAAGATATGACCGAAGTTTCTCCGCCCGGTCCAGGAACACGGGCAGGTCCTTCGGAGCAAAGTCGTCGGTGTCGATGCGCATCTTTTTGGCGGGGGAAATGAGGATCTTCATGCGATCACTTCCTCCCCGCAGATCATGCGGATCAGTGTTTCGATGTGGATCCTGCTGACATCAAGACACGGGATCTGAAGAAGGGACTCATTCAGGATCATCGGAAGCTCCGTGCAGCCAAGAACCACTGCCCCGGCGCCGCTCTCCAGGGCGAGTCCCTTTGCAATGCCGCATAGCCTCTCCCTTGTTTCATTCAGGACTTTTCCGACCTCGAGCTCGGTCTCGATCTTGTTTCCGATATAGCGCATGTCCTCTTCCTTCGGGGTGACAACCAGAATCCCCTGCTTTTCAAACGCCTCCCGGAAAAACGTTCCGGACATCGTGGGGTACGTGCCAAGGAGGACGACCTTCTGAAACCCCCGCCGTTTTGCCGCCATCACTGCGGTATCCATCATGCTGACAAGGGGAATCGGAGACCGTTCCTGCACCTTTCCGAATACGACGTGCGGGGTGATGCCGGTAAAGCAGGCAAAGTCGGCGCCTGCAGCTGCAAGGCAGCTGATCCCGTCTGAGAGATACGAGGCAAGACCGTCAAAGTCTTTCCTCTCACAGAAGGAGAGGACATCGAATACGCTCCTGCTCTCGATGACAAGAGGCGGGAAGGCTCCGGTCTTCTTCTGCACTCCCGCTGTCAGTCCCTGATAATAGCTGATGGTCGACTCCGGTCCGGTGCCGCCGATCAGTCCAAGTTTCTTCATCCTGTGCTCTCCTTTCTTCTCAGCCTGCTGCTCTTTGTTCTTCTCCCATCCTGACAGAAAAGTGCTCCGGATGCAAAAAAGACCCGGGGGTTCCGGGTCCAAAGAAAAGAAAGAGGATATCAGGTTGAAAAGATCTGTCTACTGTGCGAGGACGCTCTGTGCAAAGGCCGTCACATCGTCCGCATTCGGGTGGCTGGAGAAGCGCTCTCCGTCAAGCCAGGTGCCGGTGCCGGCATCCTCAGAGAGAAGATCCGCGCTGTCTCCGATGCCGGAGGACGAGGAGGTGCAGAACGGGATCACCGTCTTTCCGGTAAAATCATTGGCCTTCACAAAGGAATCCATCGGCCAGGCGGCAATGCCCCACCAGATTGGATAGCCGATGAACACCATGTCATAGGAATCCCAGTTGTCGACGCTCGTCGTGGTAAGTGCAACGTCGCGAAGAGACTCATCGTCATGCTCCCGACTTACTCTTGAGTCCGGATCAGACCAGTTGAGGTCATCGTCCGTGTAGGGCTCCTTTGGTGTCACCTCAAAGAGATCCGCGCCCACGGCATCTGCAATCTCCTCTGCCACAGCCTGCGTATTGCCGCTTGCCGAATAGTACACCACAAGGACGTTGCTGCCCGTATCGGACGACGTGCTCTGTGCTGTCGTCTCCGATGTCGTGCTCTCCGTGTCCTGATCCGTGGTCTTAACGGTCGATGCTGCTGCGGGAGCTGTCGTGGCTGTGGTTGTTGTCGTACTTCCTGCCGTACTGCCGCAGGCGGTGAGGATCAGAGCTGCAGCCCCTGCGACGATTGCCTTCCATGTGTTTTTCATTTCTGTATGCTCCTTCCGGTTCATCTGACGTCTTTGTTTTTCTCTATGCCTGTATTCTACAGGGATCCGGAGGATTGTACAGAATCGTTTCTGAAGAACGTCATTCAGCAGATGAATAGTTATTTCTTCATCCTGCCGATGTCCGCAAGGTTCTCGAGGGCTTTTTCCAGGGTCTCATCCTTCTTTGCGAAGTGGAAGCGGATATACCGGTTTTCGTTTTCCTTGAAGAAGCTCGATCCCGGCACCGCGCCGACCCGGACCTTCTCGGCAAGCTTCTCGCAGAATGCAAGGTCGCTCTCATACCCGTACTCCGAGATGTCGCAGAGCACGTAGTAGGCGCCCTGAGGGTTCGTGTGCCGGATCCCAAGATCGTCCAGTCCATGGAGGAAGAGATCCCTCTTGTGCGTGTACACCTTCTGCAGGTCTTCGTAGTAGGAATCCGGGAAATTGAGTCCCGTGACCACCGCCTCCTGGAGCGGTGCCGCCGCGCCGACGGTCAGGAAGTCATGCACCTTCTTGACGGTGTCAATGATCCTTGGAGGAGCAATGACATAGCCAAGTCGCCAGCCAGTGATGGAGTAGGTCTTTGACAGAGAGGAGCACATGATGGTGCGCTCCCGCATGCCGGGCAGGGTCGCGATATACGTATGGCGGTACGGCTCATACACGATGTGCTCGTACACCTCATCGGTGATGACGCAGGCATCATACTTGATCGCAAGATCCGCGATCGTCTGCAGTTCTTCCTTCGTGAACACCTTGCCGCAGGGGTTCGAGGGGTTGCACAGGATCAGGGCCTTCGGTTTCTGTTTGAAGGCGTCCTCGAGAACGTTCGCATCGAAGTGGAAATCCGGCGGAACGAGCGGCACATAGATCGGCTCCGCGCCGGAGAGGATCGCATCGGCGCCGTAGTTCTCATAGAACGGGGAGAAGACGATGACCTTGTCCCCGGGGTTGCACACCGTCATCATCGCGGCCATCATCGCCTCGGTGCTTCCGCAGGTGACGACAATCTCCGACTCCGGATCGATCGGGAAAGCGCCGGTATCCTCCGTATGATACGTCGTCACGGCCCCGTAACCTCCGATGAAGTGCTCCTGCTTTCTTGCGATCGCCTCCCGAAGGTTTGCGGCACCCCAGGTAATGGAGTACTGATTAAAGTCCTCATAGGCAACCTCTGAGAGGCGCTTCAGGATCTCCTTTGGCGACGTAAAGTCCGGGAAGCCCTGGCTTAAATTCACCGCCCCGCAGCGGTTCGAGATCCTCGTCATCCTGCGGATCACCGAATCCGTAAAGTCCCTTGTTCTGTCCGACAATGCCTGCATGTCCGTCTCCTTTCAGAGCAGCATTTCTTTTCGATTCATTCTGAAAAAGTGTAGTTCTTTCCGCGTCGTCTGTCACGGAAAGAAAAAGAAGGAGGGCAGAGTGCTCTGTCCTCCCTCTTCTTTGTACCTTTTCTTCAGGAATTGACGATCGCGCGCCAGTTCTCGTCGAGGTCCTTTGCGCAGTCCTGCAGGTTTCCGTTATCGTACAGGAGCCTGTCTCCCGCATCTTCAAAGGCATCGATGACGTCTGAATCCTCCATCGCGGGCACCATGAGGGCATCGCTCTGCAGGCGGTCGATCACCTGCTCTCCGGCGGCCTTGTCCGCGCCCTCAAGAGTTCCCTCCTCTGTCAATGTCTCATAGGCCTTCCTGTTGATCGGGATGCCCCGCTCCAGTCCCTGCAGGGATGCCATGTCGGGATCCGAGACGAGGAAGTTCAGAAGCTTTGCCGCCTCCTCCGGGTGGTCCGTATATGCGGAGATCGCATAGAGCATCGTCGGTTTGACGCGCCATCCAGGGCTCCTTGCAGGGTCCTTCGTCGTCATGGGATCGACGAGGACCATCTCGTATCCGTCTTCCGTGAGATCATCCGTGTAACGCGCAGCCTCGCTTGCCCAGAACCCGGCGCCTGCGGCTTTTGCCTTCAGGTAGCTGTCAAAGCCGAAGTCCTTGGGATAGGGCGCAACGCCGTCCTCAATGATCGTCTGATAGAGGGAAAGCAGCTGTGCTGCCGTGTCGGCATCTCCGATGTAGCTTCCGTCATCCGATGAGAACACCGTCTTTCCACTCTTCTGCTCATACCAGGCAAGGACCGAGAGAAACAGGTGCTTGCGGTCCATGTACAGGGGATAGATGCCGTCCTGTCCCAGTACCTTTGCATCCGCAACAAGATCCTCCCAGGTCTTCGGGAGCTCCAGTCCGTACTGATCATAGATCGTCTTGTTGAAGTAGAACACCGTCGCGTTGTAGGAGGTCGGAAGGCCGTTCAGCTTGCCGTTCACAACAGCGGGTGCAAGGTCCGCGTCCGTGTAGGCGGTAAGGTCCAGGGTATCGCCCAGCTGATACAGGTCGTAGTACCCGTTCCCGTCCGGGGAGTAGGTGTGGATCCAGTTGTAGTTGATCTGCATCAGATCCGGCTCCGTGCCGGACATCATGTGGATCCTCTCCTTCTGCTCATAGCCGGACCAGACGCTGTAGGTCGTATCCACCGCGATCTCCGGGTTCTTCTCCATGAACTCCTGCACTCCCTCGAGGGTGTAGCTGTTGCGGTCATCATTTCCCCACCAGCTGAAGGAGATCGTGGTCTCCTGGTGCGTGTCGTTGATGATGATGGTGCTTGTCGTAAAGAGCACGTACACGAGGCCGGCGACGGTAATGACCGCCATCAGAAGAATCAGCAGGATCCGGTTTGCGATGTGCCCTCTGTCCCTGTTCATGCGCTCACCTCCCCGCCAAAGTCATAGCGGTCCTGCCCCTTATGGGCCCGCTTTGCCTCGTAGAGCAGATGATCCGCCCGCTCATAGAGGGCGGAGAAATCCTCTTTTCCGTCCCGGACCCCCACCGTGCCGGAACTGAAGTTCAGAGACACGGCGCTGTACTTCTGCCCGAGATCCTCATTGAAGCTCTTCCGGAGGGCCGTAAGATACTTTTCCATCTCCTTCTGCATCTGCCCGGGGCTTTCGACCTCGAGATTCCCGAGGACCCCGAACTCATCTCCGCCAAGCCGTCCGAGAATAAACTCGGAGCCGAATACCTTCGAGAGACAGTCCGCAAAGGAGCGGATCACCTGATCCCCGGCAAGATGGCCCATGGTGTCATTCACCTGCTTGAAGTTGTCGAGATCCAGGATCGTAAAGCTTCTCTGCCTTGCGGGATCCTGCACCTCGAGGATCTTCCCTGCTTCCTCGGGGAAGATCTCCTTCCGGAGAAGCCCCGTCATGCGGTCATGCACGGCCTCGTCCTGCAGGGAGTCCACGATCTCATTGGCCGAGACGTTCATCAGTCTCACCTCGCGGACGGCAAAGACAAGAATCAGCAGAACCATGAGGATGACAACCGCAAGGCTGTGCCAGAGAAAGCGCGTGTTGTCCCGGACCAGAATCGAGGTCGGGAGCGTACAGATGACGCGCCAGGAGTTCCGGCACTCGTCCGTCGTGATGAGGATCTTTTTGGTGAGAACCGAGCCGTTCACGAGATCTCCGAGCGTCTGTACAACCTCCGGGTCCAGGGACTGCCCGATGGAATCCGCATCATTGCTGTAGATGATCGTATTCTCCCTGTCCACGAGGCACAGCTGCATGCCGGTCAGCTGGTCCGGGATCTCAAAGTAGTTCTCCAGCTCCTTCGTAAAGAACGAGATGAGAATGATTGCGTTTTCGTTGTAGCGCTTGAGATAGTAGATGTGATCGAGATTTCCGTTCAGCTGAAAGACGAAGGCGTCCGCCTTGGAATGGTCGGAACTGTCCTGTGCGTTATCGAGTACCTTTGCGCACTCCGCGTACATGTCCAGGTCCGAAAACATGTCCACCGTCGTCTGGCAGGACCAGCCGACGCGGTCGTTGTTGGAATAGAGCACGAAGAAATCCGTGTAGTTGTCGAGAATGCCGAGGTTCATGATCCTCGTCTCGAGGGCGGAGCGCGCCTGCAGCTGATCGTAGCGGGTCGTGTTCTCCTTCGTGGGATCATAGGTGTAGTACATCGGATCCGAGAACAGAAGGTCGGAAGCCTCCTGCACCTTGTCGAGATAGTTGTCGATATTCAGCTCCATCTCACGGTTGTTCGCCGTGACAAGGCTTGCCGCATTCTTGCGGATATTGTAGTTGGAACTGGTGACGTAAAGAAAGGTAAGAAAGGACGCAAGTGTGACCAAAAGAACACAGAAGAGCACCATCGTCCTCTCCTGAATTTGCCGGAACTTCTTTTCCATAACTCCCCGATTCCCCCAAGATATATCGAGTCAATTATCCCGTTCCCCGTAACGAAAGTCAACGAAAACAGCCCGGTTTGGGGTAAAATACGGTCAAAAGGCACAATCCGGAAAGGGGAATACCGATATGTTTCGAACCATGAGACGCTTCAGGCAGCAGCTGACAAAGGAACAGTGTGAAAACCTTCTTACCACCGTAAAGCGCGGGGTTCTCTCCGTGCACGGGGAGGACGGCTATCCCTACGGAATCCCGATCGATTTTGTCTATGACAACGGAAAGATCTACTTCCACGGCGCACGGCAGGGCCACAAGATCGATGCGCTGAAAAAGGACAGCCGCGTCTGCTTTACGCTCTATGACGAGGGCGTCCTCGAAGAGGGAAAACTCGGTCTCAACGTAAACAGTGTCGTGATCTTCGGCAGGATCCGCATCATCGAAGACCGGAAGGAAAATATCCGCATCGCCCGCCTCATCGGCTACCGCTATGATCCGAAGGACTTTGTGGACGAGGACCTCAAGCGCACCGGCTCCGTGGTGCAGTGCCTCGAGCTTACCATTGACCACATGACAGGAAAGCGCGTGAACGAGTCCTAGAGCAATCAGCAAGCCGCGGAACGAACACGGGGGGAGAAAAATGAGACGATCTTTGATGCCGGTATCCATTCTGCTGTCCATCTGTCTTGCAGGGTGCGGGAGTGCAGAACAGCAGAGCACTGTGACAGCGGAAAGCACTTCAGCAGCTGCAACCGGTGAGGGCAGTTCCGTTGTCACCGTTGTCGACGGCACGGACCATTCTGCATATGACCCGGAGGCAACGCTTACTGCGGCAACAGATACCGGCGCGGTTCCGGAGCCGGAAAAGGAAGCCCTGGAGAAGGTTTATGTCGAAAAGATCGATGGTCTGTCGGATGATTTCATCCGCGGGGTGGATCTTTCGACCTATGCGAGCGAGATCAAGGCCGGCGTGATCTTCCGGGACAGAGACGGAAATGCCCTGACCCCGGAAGCCTTCATGGAGCAGCTGAAAAACGCCGGCATCAACTGGGTGCGCCTTCGCGTCTGGAATGATCCCTATGACGCAGACGGGAACGGGTACGGCGGCGGGGACTGCGACATCAACAACGCCATTGTGATCGGAAAGCTCGCAACAGACGCGGGCTCCGGGTCCTCATAGACTTCCACTACTCCGACTTCTGGGCGGATCCCGACAGACAGCTTGTCCCGAAAGCCTGGGAAGGTATGGACCTTTCCGACAAGGCAGACGCCCTCTCCGCCTATACGATGCAGTGCCTCGACAAACTTCTGACTGCCGGCGTCGATGTCGGCATGGTGCAGATCGGAAACGAGACCGTAAACGGGATCGCCGGGGAGAGCGATGAGGACGCCATGTGCCGTCTCTTTTCCACAGGGTCCAAGGCCGTGCGGGATCTTGCAGCTGCCAGAGGCGTCGACATCAGAGTCGCCGTCCACTTCACAAACCCGGAGGAGTTTTCAGGCATCGCGGCCATGCTGAAAAAACACGGCGTCGACTATGATGTCTTTGCCGCGTCCTACTACCCCTACTGGCACGGAACGACAGAGGACCTCACCTCCATCCTGTCCGGGATCGCGGACACGTACGGAAAAGAGGTGCTCGTCGCAGAGACCTCGTACCCCTTTACCGATGAAGACAGCGACGGCACGGCAAATGTCATCACCTCAAAGACCGAGGGCCTTGACTTTGCATACGATATCAGCGTGCAGGGACAGGCGGACGCCCTTGCATCCGTCATCCGCGCCGTCCATGCTGTCGACAGCGATGCCGGCATCGGCGTCTTCTACTGGGAGCCTGCCTGGATTACGGTGGACCCGGAGGGCACGAAGACAAGGAAGGAGCGCTCCGCTCTCTGGGAGACGTACGGCTGCGGCTGGGCCTCGTCCTATGCAGACAGCTATGATCCGGACCATGTGGGGAATACCTATGGCGGAAGCGGCTGGGACAACCAGGCGCTCTTTGACCGCAACGGCTATCCCCTCGATTCCCTGAACGTCTTCTCGCTCGTCTATACGGGACAGGAGGTCAAAGAAGAAGCCGTCGGGATCCTGCCGGTCAGCGTCTCAGCCCTTGCCGGGGAGGATCCCTCTCTTCCGGATACCGTGACAGTCCGGTTCAACACCGCAAGGACCAAAGAGGTCCCCGTCACCTGGGACGCGAAAGCTCTTCAGAGCGCCGTCCAAAAAGGTGCGGGGACCTGGGAGATTTCGGGAAGCGTGGACGGGTATGACCTTGCCGCCGCCTGTACGCTCACGATCGCGTACCAGAACCTCCTGAAAAATCCGTCCTTTGAGGACGATTCCTCTGCTCCCTGGATCCTGCAGGGTCCGTTGGACATTCAGGACAAGGAATCCGATGCCAGGGCCGGTGACAGGGCACTCCACTTCTGGAGCGACTCTTCCTTTACCTTCTCCGCCGTGCAGGAGGTGTCCGTGACAGAGCCCGGCATCTATGCCCTGACCTGCTATCTCCAGGGAGGAGATGCAGAGTCTTCCGTATTCGATGCCTTCGCGGAAACGGAAGACGGGACCATCCTCGGAAGCGCCTCTGTCACACCACAGGGCTGGGCAAAGTTTCAGGAGGCAAAGATCGACGGCATAACTATCACCGCTCCCTGCACCATAAAGGTCGGTGTCCGCGGCACCTGCAATGCGGGCGCCTGGGGGACCTTCGATGACTTTTCCTTCTGCAGAGTCGGGGACTAATCTTCCTTCTCCCTGACCGGCAGGTACTCGAGAAACTTTGCCATGGCCTTTGAGATCGTCTTCCGGTTCTTCATTGCCAGCACGATCCTGCTCTTTGCGGGGACGCTCAGGGGCCTGATCAGGATATCATACGGAATCCTCTGCAGGATCAGCTGCGGCAGGATGGCAACGCCCTGCCCGCTCTCCACCATGGCCATGATCGCGTAGTCATCCCAGGTGGTGAAATGAACGTCCGGTGTGATGTGATAGCGCTCGAGAAGCTCCGAGACCTCGGTCCTTCCGCCGTGCTCGAGAAGAAGGAACGGAAGGCCGTTGAGATCCTGCGGATCAATGGCGCTCTTTCTGCCGAGCGGATGGTCCTTTGGCAGCACCACCCGGTAGGTATCGTCGGTCAGGAAGAGCGTGTCGAACTCCGGGCGGGTCGGAAGGCGGAGAAACCCGCAGTCGACCCTCCCCTGCTCGATCCAGTTCTCGATCTCGTCATAGTCTCCCATGAGAAGCTCGTATCGGATATTCGGGTAGTCCGCGTGGAAGGACCGGATGATCTTCGGCATCCAGTGCTCCGCGATGCTCTGGAACGTCCCGATGCGGATGATGCCGCTTGAGAGCCCCCGGATATCCGTCACCTTCTCCTCGAGCTTTTCGCAGTCCTCGAGAAGGTGCCTGACATACGGAAGGAGCAGCTCCCCGTCCGGGGTGAGCTTTACGCCGTAGCGGTTTCTTAGCATCAGCGTCAGATCCCATTCCTTCTCGAGATCCGAGATCATCTTGCTGACGGTTGACTGGGAGACCGAGAGCGATGCCGCTGCCCTCGTCACGTTCCCGCAGTCTGCCGCCGCCACAAAGGCGCGGTACTTTTCAATATTTCGGTCCATTTTTAATCCCTCAGATACTTCCCGGTGAGGCTCTCCTTGCAGTCTCTGATTTCCTCCAGAGTTCCCGCCGCCACGATGCGGCCGCCCTCTTTCCCGCCGCCGGGTCCCATGTCGATGAGATAGTCCGCGTTTTTAATGACGTCCTGGTCGTGCTCGATGACAACAAGCGTTGCCCCGTTTTCAATCAGCGTCTGGAACACGCGAAGGAGTGTCTCCACGTCGAGCGGATGAAGTCCGATCGTCGGCTCATCGAAGACAAACAGGGAATCGTCCTGTGCCCTCGTGAGCTCCCCGGCAAGCTTCAGGCGCTGTGCCTCGCCGCCGGAAAGCCCCGGCGTCTCCTCTCCGAGGGTGAGATACCCGAGTCCCAGGTCATGCAGCACCTGCAGGCGTTTCCGCACCATGGAAAGGTCTTTGCAGGCCGTGAGCGCCTCATCGACGCTCATCGCCATGAGCTGCGGCAGGGAGTAGGTCTTTCCCTCTTTGTTCGTCCAGAGGATACGGTCCGCATCTTCCGAATACCGTGTGCCGTTGCAGGCAGGACAGGTGATTTCGACATCCGGCAGGAACTGCACGTCGAGACTGATCGTCCCCGTCCCGTCGCAGGAAGGACACCGAAGCTTCCCCGTGTTGTAGGAGAAGTCGCCGGCCCTGTATCCTGCCTTCTTCGCATCCTCCGTCTTCCCGTAGAGCTTTCGAAGCTCGTCGTGGACACCCGCGTAGGTTGCAACCGTCGAGCGGACATTGATGCCGATCGGCGTCGCGTCGATGAGCTTTACCTGCCCGATCCCCGGTGCCTCGATCTCCTTCACGTGAGATGGCAGCTCCTTCCCCGCAATCTTTGCGGTAAGCGCCGGAATCAGACTCTCGAGAACAAGCGTCGTCTTCCCGGAGCCGGACACCCCGGTGACCACGGAGAGCCTTCCCTTCGGGATCGACACCGTGAGCGGCTGCACCGTGTGCAGCTGCCCTGTCGAAAGACGAATCGTTCCAAAGTCAAAGAGATGCTCCTTTTCGGCTCTCTTTCGCACTTCCACCTGACGCCCTGCAAGGAAGGGTCCGATCCTGGATGCCGGGTTCTTCTCGATCTCGTCAATCGTCCCCTTCGCGATCACACGGCCGCCTCCTGCTCCGGCATCCGGCCCCATCTCGATGAGGTAGTCGGCCTTCTTCAGGACCCTTGTGTCGTGGTCCACGAGAACCACGGTGTTGCCGTCCGATACGAGATCCTCCATGACGCCGGAAAGCCCCTCGAGGTTTGCCGGGTGGAGGCCGATCGACGGCTCGTCAAGAACGTAGAGAACGCCCGTGGTGCGGTTCCGGACTGCCCGGGCAAGCTGCATGCGCTGCCGCTCTCCGGTGGAGAGGGTCGATGCCGCGCGGTCCAGCGAAAGGTAGGAAAGCCCAAGGTCCACAAGGCGCTTTGCGGTCTCGAGGAACGAGGCGCAGATGCTCTCCGCCATGGGCCGAAGCTCCTCGGGAAGACTTTCCGGCACGCCCTTTACCCAGACGATGAGGTCCGAGAGCGTCATCTCGCACGCCTGATCGAGGGAGATGCCCCGCACTCTCGGCGCACGGGCTTCTTCCGAGAGCCTTGTGCCGTGGCAGTCCGGACAGACGCCGACCTTCAGGAACTTCTCCACCCGCTTCATGCCCTTCTCGTCCTTTACGCGCTTTAAGGCATTCTCGACGGTGTAGGTTGCGTTGAAGTAGGTGAAGTCCATGTCCCCGGCTTCGCCTGTCGTGCGGTTCTGATAGACGATGTTCTGCTTGACCGCAGGGCCGTGGAAGACAATGTCCCGCTCCTTCGGGGTCAGGTCCTTGAAGGGCACATCGGTCCGGACACCCATCTTGCGTGCGATGTCCTTCATGAGAGACCACATGAGGGTCTGCCAGGGAAGCACGGCGCCCTCGTCGATGGTCAGGTTCTCGTCCGGCACCAGGGTCGACTCATCGACAACCCGCGTCACGCCCGTGCCGCCGCAGGTCCTGCAGGCACCGGCGCTGTTGAAGGCAAGATCCTCCGCCCCTGGTCCCCTGAAATGCGCCCCGCAGACAGGGCAGACGAGATCCTTTTCCAGGGCGACGTTCATCGAGGGCGCCACGTAGTGACCGTTCGGACAGCGGTGGCTCCCGACGCGGGAGAAGAGAAGCCGCAAACTGTTCAGAAGCTCCGTCATCGTGCCGAAGGTGCTGCGCACCCCGGGAACTCCGGGGCGCTGGCGAAGGGCAAGGGCCGCGGGAACATAGCGCACCTCATCAACGTCCGCCTTCTGTGCCTGGGTGAGCCTTCGTCTCGTATAGGTCGAGAGCGCCTCGAGATAGCGACGGCTCCCCTCGGCGTAGAGAACGCCAAGAGACAGTGAGCTCTTCCCGGAGCCCGACACCCCGGCGACTGCCGTGATCTTCTGCAGCGGGATGTCAACATCCACGGATTTGAGGTTGTGGAGGTGCGCCCCGCGCACTTCCATCTTCGTCGGTACCTGTCTCACAAACGGCTCCTTTCTCTGTCTGCCAGCGTATAGTCCCGCTCAAAGAGCTGATCGCTGATCTCCCGGTTCAGCACGTCCACGGGAATCCTCTCCGGCACAAGGGCGAGGATCTTTCCCGTAACAAATGCCCGGCTCTTCTCCCGGTACTTTGGCATGTCGTGCTGTTTCTGAATCGCGGCAAGCTCCGGGCGCCAGAGAAGCTCCATCTTCTTTTTGAGAACGTTCTTCTGGTTCGGGAGAAACTCCCGGAGGACGTAGAAATCAAAGCCCTTTTCTGTCTCCTCCACCGTGATGATCCCCCAGTAGTCGGGAACATGTTCCTCGATGTGAAGGCCGTGGTGAGAGCCCACCACCGCAATGTTCGCATCAAAGTACCGGTCGTAGTCCTTCACCTGACGGGAGAGCCTTGCATAGGTGTCCGCATCGGACTTGATCTCGATTCCGACAACCTTGTCCGGCAGGACCATGACCACATCAGCCCTCGATTTTCCCATCGTCTTCTCTTCGAGAATCCGGTTCATCCCGTAGTGCGCATCCAGAAAGTCAAACAGCGGCTCCCGCATGTCGGCATCGTGCATCTGTTCTCTGCTCATATCCACTCCTTCGCTCATGATAGCACGCGCGAAAAAGGGTGCGAAAAAAAGATGCCCGGCCAAAAAACCGGACATCACACCTTGTAATTCTATAAAGCTGTCAGCGGGAGAGTTCTTTCTTTACCGACTCGATCCAGGAATCCACCTCGCTCTGCTTTGTCACCATGCGGTCCCCGCCGGTGGAGTCAAAGCGAATCTGTGCATCACAGATAAAGGAGGCACCCCTGCAGGCAGCTTTCATGTCTTTGATCACATGTCCCGGCCAGCCGCCGTTTGTCATGAACGGGATCACGGTCCTGCCTGACCAATCCTGACTCTTCAGGAAGGTATGTACCGCAGGCGCCATGGTATACCACCAGGTCGGCGTGCCGACGGCGATGACGTCGTAGTCGGAGATGGAGACTCTGAGATCTTTGACCGGCGGCAGGAAGCCCTTCTCGACCTCAAGTCTTCCCTGCTCCACGACCTCGTCGCAGGAGCCGTCATAGTCCTTCACGGTCTCAATGCGCGCAAGATCCGCGCCGGTCTTACCGGCCAGCTCTTCTGCGATCTTCTTCGTATTCCCGTTGGCCCAGGAATAATACACAACCAGCATCTTTTTCATGTGAAAACCACCTTTACTCCATCAATCCGTACTGCAGAGAGGCAGTGCCGTCCTGCAGTTAATGTCCACGTGTTGTCTGTTTTCCTTAAAGCCATTATGATAAAAAACAGGACAAGTACAATGACCAGTGTCCGGGGAACGTGGATTATGCCACACTTTTGGGCACTGTGGACAGAAACGGAGTGCATATGAACGAGATACCTGTGGGGAACCGGAAGACCGATCTTCGGGTACAGAAAACACAGAAGGCCATCCGCGACGCCTTCAAGGAGATGGTCATGGAGATGGATCCGGACCAGATCACGGTCCGGGACCTGACGGAGAGGGCAGCGATCCACCGGAAGACCTTCTACCTGCACTACACCTGCATTGAGGCGCTCTTTGAGGACGTGCTGAACGATATCGCAGAGGGATATTACGAAGAGATCGACAGGCTGCCGCCCGATGCGCCGTTTCCCGAGGTCAACCGCGTCTTCTTCACCTTCATGGCGCATCAGGAGCCCTATGTGGAGCGCATGGTCTGCACCGGCAGCTACCGGGCCTTTTCCGACCGGCTCTTTCTCGCAACCAGGGTCCACAACCGCTCCCGCTATAACCCCTACGCCTCCTACTCGACAGAAGAGCAGAACCTCATCAACACCTTCCTGTGCGTCGGCTCCGTAAACCTCTACCGGCAGTGGGTGGCGGATGGAAAGAAGCTTCCCCTCGAGGATCTGATATCTCTCACGAACCGTCTGTTCGAGAGCGGAATCTCCAGCATCCGGGGAGACTGAGAAGGCTCCTATCTTCGCTTCACCCTGCTTCCGCCAAAGACTGCGGACATGCCGACGCCGTCAAGGGCTTTGTCGATGGCTGCAACCTCGTCCTTCGTGAGAACGATGTCCGATGCGTGGAAGTTTTCCTCCATGCGGGAGAGTTTCCGGCTTCCCGGGATGGGAACGATCCATGGCTTTTTGTTCAACATCCATGCAAGGGAGATCTGCGCCGGAGTGGCGCTCTTTTCCGCGGCCAGATCATTCAGGAGCTGTAAAAGTCTCTGATTCTGCTCCACGGCCGCATCGGTAAACTGCGGCATCGCCGCGCGGTAGTCGGTCGCCGCATCAAAGTGCTGTCCCTTTCCGTACTTTCCGGTGAGGAATCCGTTCGCCATCAGGGAGAAGGCGATAAAACCGACTTGCAGCTCTTCCAGGACCGGGAACAGCGCCTCATACTGTCTTGCCATCATGGAGTAGCGGTTCTCAACGGCCGTCACATGACACACCGCATTCGCGCGGCGAAGATACGCCTCATTTGCCTCCGAGATGCCCCAGTGGGTTATCTTCCCTTCCTTGATGAGATCCGCCATGGTTCCCGCGACCTCCTCCGGGGAGACCTCCGGGTCAATGCGGTGCTGGAAGTAGAGATCGATGTGATCGGTGTTTAATCTCTCAAGCGATTCTTCGACAGAACGCCTGATCGTCTCCGGCCTTGCATCGGGGATCAGGGGATAGGGTGCCTTTCCCGCGGACTTGTCAAAGGAAAGCCCGAACTTGCTTGCAATCACCACCCTGTACCGGATGTCATGAAGCGCCCGACCGACCAGCTTTTCGTTGTGGTGCGGATCGTCCTCCGTCCCGTAGACCTCTGCCGTATCAAAGAAGGTATAGCCAAGGTCATACGCCTTCCGGATCAGCTCTTCCGCTTCCTTTTCCTCCGTTGCCGCCCCGTATCCGTGGGAAAACCCCATGCAGCCAAGTCCCACCGGGGATACTGCAAGATCCTGTCCAAGCACTCTGTTATTCATATCCTGTCACCTCTCACGAGTTTTCGTTCACAGTCATCATTTCCAGATGTGGAGTATACCGTTCTTCCCGTGCGGGGTACAGAATCAGATCCGAATGTAGGATTTCATTTCATGAATGCTGCACGTCTTCCATGGCATCGGCCGGCGGGAGCGATGCGGCATCGTCGAAGGGTTCCGGCTTATGGAACAGGAACCCCTGCATCATTTCGCAACCAGCGCCTGCAAGGAATGCCGCCTGCTCCTTTGTCTCCACGCCCTCCGCGAGGGTGTGAATGCCAAGGGCCTTTGCGACCCTGACGATCCCCTCGATGATCTTCCGGTTCGCACCGCCGTTTTTGTCAAGATCGCGGACAAAAGGCCGGTCCAGCTTGATGAGATCAAAGCTGTAGCTCTGCAGGACGTTGAGGGCGGAATAGCCGCTGCCGAAATCGTCGACCCAGACCTGAAATCCGGCGTCCCGGAAGCGCTTCATGTTTTCCTTAAAAAGACCGCTGCTCCCCACGCTCTCGCGCTCCGTAATCTCGATCACGATGTCCTTCGGGGTGCAGCCGTACTTCTCCAAGATCTCCAGAAATGCGGGAAGGCTTCCCTCCTGCTCGAGATCCTCCGCGCAGAAGTTCACGGAAACCGGTACCATGCGGTGTCCCTGCTTCCGGAACTGCTGCATCTGATGACAGACCTCCTCTAGCATGTACCGGTCGAGCTCGCGGACCCGGTGGTACTCCTCGAGAACCGGAATGAAAATGCCGGGAGAAAGAAGCCCGAGCTTTGGATCCTGCCAGCGGGCCAGGGCCTCGTACCCGCAGATCTTCCCGCTGTCTGACCGGACCTGTGCCTGATAAAAGACCCGGATCCAGCGGTTTTTCAGTGCCCGCCCGAAGTTGTCGAGGACATAGGAGCGCTCTCTTGCCTTCTCCTCAAGGGTCCCGTCATACCAGGCAGAAACCTTCTGCGTGTTCGTCCCGATGCTCCGGAGTGCCGCCGTGGAGTGATCGAGGACCACGGACAGGTCGTCCGTTTTGTCAAAGCCGCAAAGTCCCACCTGCAGCTGCAGGCACCCGCCAAGGGCTGCCTCCCGGATCCTCTCAGATGCCCTCCGGACCTTCTCCTCCACATGATCTCTTCCGCAGATGACAAAGAAGTGCTTTCCCCGGCTCCTTGCAATCAGCGTGCCGTCAAAAATCTCCTGCAGGATATCCGCCGTGTTCTGAAGAAGCCTGTCGCCCTCCTTGAAGCCGTAGAGCGCGTTGTAGTCGTTGAGCTGTCCCAGGCAGAACTGCACGAGCACCGGCTCGTCTCCGCCCTGCCTTGTGGAGGCGCAGAACTCCAGGGCAAATTCGTAGAAGTAGTTGAGGTTCGGAAGCCCCGTCAGCTCGTCCCGGTACACGCGGCTCTTCATCTGATCCTCAAAGTCCGCATTGAGCTTTTTGATCTGATCCGTGCTCTGTGACATGTCCGTGTAGTACAGGAACGCAAGCTCCGTTCCGTCCTCCATGACCTGCCAGTTGCCGATGGTGTGGAAGACATGCCAGCTGCCGTCCTTCACCCGCACATGGTAGACGACGTCATAATCGGGGCTCTCATGGCACGCAAACCGCTCTCCGATCTGCGCGATGCGGGGCGCATCGTCCGGGTGGACGTTCCGGAACATCGACTCGTTGAGTCCGGACATCAGATCGGACCGCTCCCGTCCGACAAGGCTGCAGAGGCCGTCGGAGATCAGGAGCACCTCAGACCTTCCGCGGACATACTGGTAGATCCCGAGCGGGATCTTCAGCATCTCATAGTCCCTGCGCCGCCTGCTGTCAAAGATGTACACTTCCCTGTCCCTGTTTTCTTCCATAAATCCGCCCGTCAAACTGCCAAAGAAAGGGCAAATGTTCCCTGGCTGTACTTTCCTTCGGAACACTGCCCTTTCCATACTGATTCTGAATTATTTTACTACATCTTCGCCCGGCATAAACCACCCGTGCTGGTCCGTATGCAGGAGTTTTTCCGCAAGGGGCGAGAGCGGCTTTCCAAGGTATTCCTTGTAGCAGGTCTGAATCGCCGGATTCTCGTGGGACATGCGAAGAGACATCGCCCTGTCCTGTTCATACAGCGCGGGAGCACGAAGAGGCGCCATCTCGGTGCCGTCGTGAATCGGCTGTCCGCCGCCTCCGACGCACCCGCCGGGACAGGCCATGACCTCGACAAAGTCGTAGGAGACCTCTTTCTTTTCCAGAGCCGTAAGAAGATCATGGGCGTTCCCAAGGCCGCTCACCACGGCAACTTTCAGCTTCGTCCCCGCAAGATCATACTCTGCCTCCTTCCATCCCTTCATGCCGCGGACGGCAAGGAACGTGTGGTCAAGATCCGGCTTCTTTCCCGTGACCTTCACATACGCGGTCCGAAGCGCCGCCTCCATGACGCCGCCGCTTGCCCCGAAGATGTTGCCGGCACCGCTTCCGATGCCAAGGGGCGCGTCCATCTCCTCTTCGGGAAGATCGTCCGGCACGATGTGGCACATGCGGATCAGCCTGGAGACCTCCCGCGTTGTGAGAACGATGTCAACGTCCGCATTTCCGTTTTCATCCTTCATTGTCGGCAGCGCGCACTCGGCTTTCTTTGCAAGGCAGGGCATGACGGAGATGCTGCAGATCTTTGAAGGATCCGTCCCGATCTTCTCTGCAAAATAGCTCTTGATCATTGCCCCGAACATCTGCTGGGGCGACTTTGAGGTCGAGATCTGACTGACGAACTGCGGGAAATGCCCCTTGCAGTAGCGAACCCAGCCGGGGCAGCAGGAGGTAAAGAGCGGGAAGCTCTCCGTGTCCCTGTGCTGCAGTCTCTCGAGAAGCTCTGCGGACTCCTCCATGATCGTAAGGTCCGCCGAAAAGTCGGAGTCAAACACGTAGTCGGCGCCGATCGTCCGAAGAGCTGCGGCCAGTCGCTTTACCGTTGCCTTTTCCGGCGCCATGCCGAACATCTCGCCCCAGCCTGCCCGTACCGAGGGTGCGATCTGGAACACGGTCATGACATCCTTATCATGCAGCGCCCGGAGGACCTTTGCCGTATCGTCCCGCTCCCGCAGGGCTCCTGTCGGGCAGTGGGTGATGCACTGACCGCAGAGAGCACAGTCGGAGGTCTCCAGAGAGTAGACCTTTGTCACGTCGACGCTTGTCTGCGCACCGGTGTTGATGACATCCCAGATCCCGGTCTTCTGAACCTTCTCGCAGACCTGCACGCAGCGCATGCACTTGATGCACTTCTGATTGTCCCGGATCAGCGGAAAGTCGGTCTCGGGCTTCTTCTTTGGCAGGTGCATCGGATAGGGGTTGTCCAGAATGTTGAGATCCCGGGCGATGTTCTGGAGGGAGCAGTTGCCGCTCCTCACACAGGTCGTACACGAGGTGTTGTGCTCCGAGAGGATCAGCTGTACGTTGGTGCGCCGTCCCGCGAGGGCCTTTGCGGAGTTCGTGTGAATGACCATACCCTCGTCCACCGTGTTGTTGCAGGCGGTGAACAGTCTCTCATACCCCTCGACCTCGACGACGCAGACCCTGCAGGCGCCGATCTCGTTCAAGTCTCTCCAGTAGCAGAGAGTCGGGATCCGGATGCCGGCAGCGCGTGCCGCATCGAGAATGGTGGTCCGCTCCGGGACCTTTACGGTTCTTCCATCTATCGTGACGGTTACCATTTCGCAATCCTCCCTCCCTTGAAAATGCCGTAGCCGAAGTGATCGCAGTGCAGGCACCGGCCGGATTCGCAGCGGGCCTCCTCTTCCGTCATGCCGCACTCCATCAGGTTGAAATCGTGCTTTCTCTCGTCTGCCGGGCGCTCCTTCATGTTGATCCTGCCGCGCGGCTCATGGTCGTCGAAGCGGATCCTCGGAAGCTCCACATCGGAGGTGATCTCATGATTGAAGCCAAGGTAGCTGTCGATGTTTGCAGCCGCCACCTTCCCGGCGGCAATCGCACGGATGACCGTCGCGGGACCGGTTACGCAGTCGCCGCCCGCAAAGATCCCCTCGGATCCGGACACGCCGGACCAGTCAAAGGCCTCGATCTTGCCGCGCTCGATGGGGATGCCGTACTCCCCGAACTTTCTCGAGTCGATGCCCTGTCCGATGGCAACGAGCACCCGGTCGCAGGGGATGCGATCCTCCGGCTGGGACGCCGGAACAGGCGCAGGTCTCCCGCCCTTAATCGGTCCTGCAAGCTGCGGCTGCAGGATCATTGCGGATACATGCCCGTCTGTCGTCTCAATGCGGACCGGGGCCTCCATCTCGAGGACCTCGCACCCGTCGGCGATCGCGCCCTCCACCTCTTCCGGAAGAGCCGTCATGTCTTTTCTGCGCCGTCTGTAGGCGATCTTTACCGAACGGGCTCCCAGGCGGATCGCGGATCTTGCGACGTCCATCGCGACGTTTCCGCCGCCGATGACCACGATGTCAAGCCCCGTGTAATCCGGCATCTCGTCATCTCCGATCGCACGAAGAAGCTCCACCGCGGAGACAACGCCTTCCGCGTCCTCTCCCTCGATGCCGATCTTCCGGTCGGTGTGGGCGCCGATGCTGATGTAGAGGGCGTCACACCCGGCCCGAAGTTCCGCGATCGGGATGTCCTTCCCGATGCTGACGCCGGTGACGATTCGGAAACCGGTCTGCTGAAGAAATGCGATCTCATTGTCCAGCACCTCTCTTGGCAGACGGTAGGCGGGGATGCCGTAGCGGAGCATCCCTCCCGGTCTCTTTCTCTGCTCATAGACCGTGACCTCATGTCCCATGAGGGAGAGATAGAACGCCGCGGAAAGGCCGGACGGTCCGCCGCCGATGATCGAGACCTTCTTTCCGGTGGGCTCTGCCTTCTCAAAGGGCTTCGGAGTTCCCTCATGCTCGCAGGCAAAGCGCTTCAGTCCCCGGATGTTGATCGCATCGTCCACCATGGTCCTTCTGCAGCGGACCTCGCAAGGGTGCTCGCAGATGAGGCCGCAGACGGACGGGAACGGATTGTCCTTCCTGATCAGCCGCACCGCGTCGGCGTACCTTCCCTCGTGGATCAGGCTGATATACCCCGGGATATCCACGCCCGCAGGACACTGGAAGACGCAGGGAACGGGCTGGTTCTGCAGTCCCCGGCATCTGCCGTGACGGATGTGCTCCAGATAGTCATCCCGGAATCCACGGACACCCTTCAGGACCATGCGGGCGGCCTCCTGGCCGATTGCGCAGTCCGCGGTGAGAAAGATCGTCTCTGCGGTCTCATCGATGAGATCCACCGTGGACTCATCAGCGTTGCCGTTTAAGACCATCTGGATCAGATCCTCCAGACGTCCGAGCCCCACCCTGCAGGGCGTGCACTTGCCGCAGGACTGGGAATGGCAGATGTGCAGAAAGGACGCGGCAAGATCCACCGGGCAAAGTCCCGGCTGACTTGCGATAATGCGGCGCTCCAGATCCTTGTAGAGCTCTTCCACGGTCTTCTGGGCGCTATTCTGTGTGACAATGCTGAGTCGGCTCATTTCCTGTCGTCTTACCTCCTTTTCTTTGAATACCGGACCCCCCGCCCGGTAATGCTTCCAAAATAAACAGATCCTGTTAGGATTTTCGCACTTTTGAGGGCAAATTTCCACAGTCACAGAGCGGATTGTGTTAAGAAAATAACAATAATGGTGAACAAATCAGGACATGGAAAGATAAAATTCGTCAGAATCGCAGATAAGGAAGGTCAAAAAAAGCGCCTGTCCGGTGAAGGACAGGCGTTTAAGGAGGAGCTTGAAGAGCGCGCTCAGGACGCGCTCTTAATTGCCGTGATGATGTTGTCGTAGACCTCCCCGACGTTGTGGGATGCCAGTTCCTTCTCGAAGGCATTCTGGATCTCCTGCAGGGAGGCATCGAGGGCGGTGTGGATATTGCGTCCCACCGGGCAGGCGGGGTTCGGGTTCTCGTGGAACCGGAACATGTTCTCGTCGCTGTTCGTCTCCACCGCGTTGTAGATGTCGAGGAACGTGATTTCGGAGAGCGGCCGTGTGATCGTGATCCCGCCGGGGCCGCGTTTCACCTCAATGAGGCCCGCGCTCTGCAGCTGCAGCATGATGTTGCGCACGATCACCGGGTTGGAGCCGATGCTCGCGGCAAGGAACTGACTGGTGATCTTGTGGTCCTCTCCGAAGTACTTTGTCGCCGCCAGTATGTGCACGGCGATCGTAAATTTCGTAGAAATCTGCATCTTCATCCTCTCCCTGCTGTAATTATAAATATTTCATCGAAATCACTCTAACACGGGAAAGGACCGCTGTCAATTTGTCTCACTGTCGGACAAACGCCGCATCGCCGGGATCATCCTCTGCGGAGACAAAGCGCTCCACTTTCATGTGAAGATCGTACTTCTCCCGGAGTGCTGCGATCTCCTTCATCATCGAAGAGGCGTGATGGGCATCGAGCGCCTCCTGATCACGCCAGGAATCAATGAGAAGAATCGTGTCCGCGTCCTTCAGCGGCTGGAAGTACTCGTACTGCAGGTTGCCGACTTCCCTGCGGATCCGGTCCGCGGTGCCGCTCTCTTCCATCTCCCGGACAAAGGCCGCGGCATTCCCGTGCGTTCCGGTGTAGTAAAGATGAAACGTAAGACTCATGTTCAGTCCTCCCTGACAAACGGCACGACGCCTGCCACGGCGTCCTTTGCCGAAATCTCCTTCCGATCGTTATCAAGATCAAGGAGATGGTAGCGGTTGTTCCCCATGCCCATCTCCTTCATGTACGAGAGCTGCCGCAGGCCGTGCCGGCTCTCGATCCGCTCCACGAGGTCGTGATGATCCTCTTCTTTCATCGCATAGACACAGTCCACGCTCGCCTGATCAATCGCGAGGATATCCCGCGATGCCAGGATTCCGACGTTCGGAGTGACGACGGGCTGTGCCGCAATGCCCTCGCAGTCACAGGAGACGGACATGTTCCGGAGGATGTTCACGTAGAGGATGTGATCCTTAAAGAAATCGATGGTCGCCTTTGTCGACTCCGTAATGCGCTCCATGAATTCCTCTTTTGCAATCGACCACTGGCCCTGTCCCTCATAGGTATGGATCCACTTCTTGCCGATTCTGCCGTCCGCACAGCCGATGCCGATGTTCTTGTTCGAGCCGCCAAAGCCGCCCTGGGTATGGCCCTTGAAGTGGGTGAGGACAACAAGGGACTGGTAGGTCAGCATGTGGGATCCGACGGACATCTCCTTCATCCACTTGCCGCCATGAATCGGCAGAAGCGCCGTGCCCTCCTCGTCCATGATGTCCACCGGGCAGAAGGTCCAGCCGTTCACCTTCAGGGTCTCCCGGTGCTTTTCCGTCGTATAGCGGTCTCCCGCATAGTAGGTGTTCGTCTCGACAATCGAGGCGTCCTTCAGCTCCGGTTCCTGTTCCATGAGAGCCTGTACCCAGGCACGCGGAATGATGTTCGGGCCATGCTGCTCACCGGTGTGGAGCTTGATGCCGGTCTTTCCGGTGATGTTGCCGGATACGCTTTCATAGGCTCTGATCAGTCCCTCTGCGGACAGATCCCTGGTAAAAAACACATCGGATTCCGCCCCGGTGCGATCCTCATACGGAACATAAACACTTCCGTCTCTTGTCAGTTCGTCCATTTTCGTTTTCCTCTCTCCAAACCGACCGGTACCTTTCCCTCGTCCCTGTCATCCATTGTCGGTCCTCTTTGCCAAAAAGAAAAGTGAGAGCAGGGGCAGATCACCCGATCAGAGGTACTGCTTCAGGTTCTGAAAGACGATCTCATACGCGTCCGCATACATGTGGACGCCGTCGATGGAAAACTCCGCCTTCTGCTCTCCGTTCTCATCGGCAAGCCCCGCATTGCAGTCGATGTAGCGGTATCCGTACTTTTTGGCAAGCTGTTCCACCCCGGCATTGCACGCCCTGATGTTTTCCACGGTCCGCTCCTTCAGCATCGCTCTTGCAGACGGCGTATCGCAGACGTGATGGTTCGTCGGGTAATAGGCCATGCAGAAGATCTGCGTCTCCGGAAGCTTTTCCCTTGCGATCTCAAGGATCTTCTCATAGTTGGACAAAAGGTGCGCCTTCCACTGATTCCCATAGATCCGGTCCGTCATGTCGTTGGTACCGATGTTCAGAAAGACCTTTGCGGGTGCAAGGTCGAGAAGCACCGTATCAATCTCCCGGAGGAAATCGTCCGTCGTTGTCCCGCCGATTCCCCGGTTGTAGATGATCTTCCCGATCCCCGCGGACGCCGCAATCTCGGTAACGGGAAACATCTCCATCAGAGACGATCCGGTGAACAGGATCTGTCCCTTCCTTGCATGGGCATTCAGAATGCGGTAGTTCCGAAGCTTCCTCCGGATCTGATCCTCGAGCAGTTTTCTCTGTTCTTCCGGTGTCATAACCTTATCCTCCTCATTCTCCTATTTACGGATCTTATCCATTCTCCTGACTCTTCTTCATCCGGCTCAGCTCCGGGAAGACCACGGAGAGCATCGTGACAAAGCAGGCCGTCCCGCCGATGACGTTGGAGATCGGCTCTGCAAGGAACACGCCGTCCGTTCCCATGTGAAAGACATAGGGCAGAAGGAAGGTCAGCGGCACCACGATGAACACCTTCCGAAGAAGCGAGAAGAAGATCGCAAGCTTCTTCTTGTTCAGGGACTTCAAAACCGTCTGCCCCGAGTACTGAAGCACCATGAACACGAAGGCCGCAAAGTACAGCTCCATGGACGGCACCGCGTCCTGCTGAAGTTTTGTGTCCGAACTGAAGATCGCAATGAGAAACCGCGGCTCTGTAAGGATCAGGATCCACATGAGACACCCGTAGACAAGGCACATGAAAAACATGCACCAGAACGCTTTCTTCACCCGGTCCGGTTTTCTCGCGCCGTAGTTGAAGCTGATGACGGGAGACGAGCCATCGGTGATGGCATACATGGGCGTCTCCACCATCTGCCGGACACTGGAGACAATCGTCATCACAGAAACATAGATATCCCCGCCGGTTCTCTGGAGCACGTTGTTGCACGAGATGGAGACCAGGCTGTTGGTGAGCTGCATCGTAAAGGCCGCAAGTCCAAGGCCCGTGATGTCCTTCATGCGGTCCGTGCACTTCTTTGCCTCGGACAAAGACAGCAGGTGCAGCAGAAGCTCCGAGCGCCTCGTGAGGAACCGGACCACAAAGAGGGCGGAGAGTGCCTGTGAGAGAATCGTTGCGAGCGCCGCACCCGAAACACCGAGCCCCAGAACGAAGATGAACACCGGGTCCAGCGCGATGTTTACTGCGGCGCCGATCATCACGGTGAGCATTCCCGTCTGCGCATAGCCCTGAGCGTTGATGAACGGGTTCATGCCGGTCGCGATCATCGAGAAGACCGTCCCGACAAGATAGATGCGCATGTAGGGGAGGGCGTAGACAATGGACGAGGAAGAGGCGCCAAAGGCAAAGAGGAGCGGCCGCGCAATCAGAAGACCGACAGCTGTCAGCACGATCCCGCTCACAAGAAGCAGGAAGAAGGACGTGTTCATGATGCGCTGTGCCTCTTTCGTATCCCCCTTTCCCCGCTCAATGGAGAAGAGAGGCGCGCCGCCGCTTCCGAAGAGGTTTGCAAAGGCCGTGATGATGACGATGACCGGAAAGCAGATGCCGACGCCGCCAAGGGCTGCCGTCCCGATCCCGGGGATCCTCGCGATATAGATCCGGTCTACGATGTTGTACAGAAGGTTCAGGAGCTGCGCCACCAGCATGGGCAGTGCTGCCTGCAGGATGCTGTGCGAAATCTTTCCCTCTGCAAAATCGATCTGTTTCATAATGCCGCCTCACATCGGAAAAAGGCGGTACAGCCAATTCTCAAAGAATAGCTGCACCGCCAAACGTGGAGCATATCGGATTCGAACCGACGACCTCCTCGATGCCATCGAGACGCGCTCCCAGCTGCGCTAATGCCCCGGGGATCCTTAAAAACAATACCATACCGGGGCAGCGTTGAAAACAAAAACTTCAGCAGGGCCTGAAAATACTGCATGGCAGTGCCCCACACTCCGTCCCGGCTTCTCCTGTCCGCTTTTGCTTCTCTTCTCTTTCCTTCCTGCGCTACAATGTTCCTCAACAGCCAAAGACCACATGAGACAGGGGAGGTTATCATGCGCTCCGATGTATTTTCCGACAAGGCCTTCAATAAAAAACTGTTTCGGATCACCATCCCGGTATCTTTGCAGAACCTGATGCTTGCAGCCGTTGCGGCCTGCGATGCCATCATGCTGGGTCGGGTGGATCAGAATGCCATGTCCGCCGTCTCCCTTGCGGGACAGATCCAGTTTGTCCAGAACATCTTCTTCTGGGCATCCACGGGAGCTGCTTCCGTCCTCGGCGCCCAGTACTACGGGAAGGGCGATGAGAAGACTCTCACAAAGATCTTCGGCCTGTGTCTGAAGATCAATCTTATCGTCTCAGTTCTCTTCTTTGCGGGGTGTGAGTGCGTCCCGGAAGTCCTGATGGGGATCTACACGAATGAAAGCGTCCTCATCTCGATCGGCGCCCGATATCTTCGCATCGCGGGCTGGTCGTACCTCATTACCGGCCTGTCCCAGACGTGCCTGACCGACCTCAAGGTCACGGGGCATGTGACGGCAGGTGCGGTGATCAGCTCCACCGCTGTTGTCGGCAACATCTTCCTGAATGCCGTGCTGATCTTCGGCCTTCTCGGTGCTCCGGCCATGGGAGTCGAGGGTGCCGCCACGGCAACGCTCCTTGCAAGAATCATCGAGGGAAGTCTTGCAGTGCTCTTTCTCTTCCGCAAAGACTGCATCGGCATTCCCATAAGCGTCTTCTTCCATAGAAGCGGCGTGATCTTCAGGGACTTCATGAAATGCGCCCTTCCGATCCTTGCAAGCGGGTCTTTATGGGGCTTTGGGTTCTCCCTGTATACGGCAATCCTCGGGCACCTCGGGACCGATGCCGCGGCCGCCAACTCCGTGTCCGCTGTTGTCCGCGACCTGTTCTGCTGCCTTTGCAACGGCATCGCCACCGGTGCGAACATCGTGCTCGGCAACGAGTTCGGCGCCGGGAATACGGAGCAGGGAAAGCGCTACGGAGAGCGGATCGCCGTGTACTCTATCCTCACGGGCCTTGTCACCTGTGCGCTGATCCTTGCCATCACGCCTCTGGTCCTTGCCTTCTACAAGCTCACACCGCAGGCGTCCACATATCTTACACAGATGATGGTGATCATGGCGATCTACATGATCGGGCGCTGCATCAACACCATTCTCATCAACGGCGTCTTCTATTCCGGGGGTGACATCCTCTTCGATGCCGTGAGTCTTGCGGTCTGCATGTGGGGAATCGCCATCCCGCTCTCGCTCCTTTCAGCATTTGTCTTCCGCTTCCCGGTGCCCGTCGTGTTTGCCTGCACCTGCCTCGATGAGGTCGGAAAGCTTCCCTGGGTGTTCTCGCACTTTAAGAAGTACCGCTGGGTCAAAAACCTCACAAGGAAGGATACGGAGCAGTAGACCGGATCGCTTCCCGTCCCTGTCGGTGAAGGCCTCCGGGAGGACGAAAAAAGAGGCTGCCATCTGGCAGCCTCCCTGCGGGAGCAAAACCCCTGTTCCATTGACACTTGCTTACGACCCTTATTTTCTTCAGCCGATCATGGACTTCAGATCGCTGTCCACGTCGGTGATCCCGCCGATACCGAAGTTCTGGACCAGGACATTGGTGACGTTCGGGGAGAGGAATGCCGGGAGCGTCGGTCCAAGGTGAATGTTCTTGACGCCAAGGGAGAGAAGGGCAAGAAGCACGATCACGGCCTTCTGCTCATACCAGGCGATGTTGTAGACGATCGGCAGCTTGTTCACATCGTCGAGGCCGAAGGCGTCCTTGAGCTTTAAGGCGATCAGGGCAAGGCTGTAGGAGTCATTGCACTGTCCGGCATCGAGAACTCTCGGAATGCCGCCTATGTCGCCGAGGTTCAGCTTGATGTACTTGTACTTCGCGCAGCCTGCGGTCAGGATCACGGTGTCCTTCGGAAGAGCCTTTGCAAACTCCGTGTAGTACTCTCTGGACTTCATTCTGCCGTCGCACCCTGCCATGACAATGAACTTGCGGATGGCGCCGGACTTGACAGCCTCGACGACCTTGTCTGCCAGAGCAAAGACCTGTGCGTGTGCAAAGCCGCCGACGATCTCACCGGTCTCGATCTCCTCGGGAGCAGCGCAGGTCTTTGCCTGTTCGATGATGGCGGAGAAGTCCTTCGTCTGTCCGTAAGGCGCATCGATGTGTCTGCAGCCGGGATACCCTGCAGCACCCGTGGTCCACAGGCGATCCTTGTAGCTGTCCTTCGGGGGAACGATGCAGTTGGTGGTCATGAGGATCGGGCCGTGGAAGGACTCGAACTCGGTCGTCTGCTTCCACCATGCGTTGCCGTAGTTGCCGGCGAAGTTGTCGTACTTCTTGAAGAACGGATAGTAGTGAGCCGGCAGCATCTCGGAGTGCGTGTAGACATCAACGCCCGTGCCCTTCGTCTGCTCGAGCAGCATCTCCAGGTCTCTCAGGTCATGGCCGGAAACCAGGATGCCGGGGTTCTTTCTGACACCGATATCGACCTTGGTGATCTCAGGATTGCCATAGGCCTCGGTGTTTGCCTTGTCAAGCAGTGCCATGCCCTTGACGCCGTACTCACCGGTCTTCAGTGCCAGAGCCGTGAGATCGTCTGCGCTTAAGGAATCATCAAGCGTTGCCGCAAGAGCACTCTGAATGAAGGCATCGACCTCAGGATCGTCCTGAAGGAGAGCATTTGCGTGCTTCGTGTAGGCTGCAAGGCCCTTCAGGCCGTAGGTGATGAGCTCGCGAAGAGAGCGGATATCCTCGTTCTTTGTTGCAAGGACGCCGACCGTTGCGGCCTTCTTTGCAAAGTTCTCTCTTGCTCCGTTCCAGGAAGCAGCCTCCGGAAGAGAAGCAGTATCCTTCACCTGTGCAAGGAGTTCAGCCTTCCTGGAAAGAGTCTTCTCGATGCGCTCTGCAATGGCATCATCGTCGAAGTTGGCATTGGTGATGGTGGTAAAGAGGTTCACGGTGATGAGGTGATTGACCTCACCGGAGACTTCCGTTCCCTCTTTCCGAAGCTGTGTCGTCACGGCGCTGATTCCCTTTGTGACATAGATCAGAAGATCCTGCAGAGCTGCGGTCTCCGGCTTCTTGCCGCAGACGCCTCGGACGGTACAGCCCTTGCAGCCTGCGGTTTCCTGACACTGAAAGCAGAACATCTTATTTTCCATAGTGATTTATCCTCTCCGGCCATTTTCGGCCATGCAGGCAGCGAAAAGATTCTGTTCGCTGCAGCGTGCTGTTTCTTGTTTCGATCTGTGACCATCATAAAGCTGACCGGGGTACAATGCAGTTGCATTTGCAACATGGCTTTCTTTTTTCTCCGAACAGCCTTTTCTTCCAACTAAAGCCTTTTCCGCAGAACCGGAATGCGGTAGGATAAGGAAAGTAATGTGTTGCATTTGCAACTATAGAGGAAGTCATTTAACTGTGTCATTGAAAGGTCGATCTGCCATGAATATCCCCGTATCTCATAAGGAAGTCCCCGCCGTCTGGGAAGCGGCTCTGCCGGTCCTCAAAAAGAGTCAGCTCTTTGCCGGAGTTCAGGAAAACGAGATCGTGCCGATGCTCCACTGCACCGGAGCGTATCAGAAAGAATTCCGGAGCGGGGAGCCGATCCTGCTCCGGGAGGATACCGTGTCCTGTGCGGGGCTGATCCTTTCGGGAACGGTCCAGATGATTCAGGAGGACGTCTTCGGGGTGCGGACGATTCTCATGACACTGGGACCCGGAGAGTTCTTCGGGGAGAGCTTTGCCTGCGGCACACAGCTCCACGCCTCCGTCTCTTTCGAGGCCCAGACGGATTCGAAGGCCGTCTACTTCCCCTTCCACCGTATGCTCACGATGTGCGGCAGCGCCTGTTCCTTTCATCAGCGCCTCATCGAAAACATGGTCTTTCTTCTCGCAGATAAAAACACTCGCCTGATGGCAAAGCTCGAGATCCTCTCAAAGCGCACCCTCACCCAGAAGATCCTCTCCCTCCTCTCCTTTGAAGCCCAGAGGGCGGGAAGCCTGTACTTCACCCTTCCGATGAACCGGGACGAGATGGCAGAGTACCTCTGCGTCAACAGGAGCGCCCTCTCGCGGGAGCTTTCCTTAATGAAGGACAAAGGCCTCATCGACTATGACCGGAACACCTTCCGGATCCTGCGCTCCGGGGAGGAGGCCTGAGTCGTCTCTCTTTCTCCTCTCCCTCTGTTGCATTTGCAACTATAGAAACTCTCCTCCTGTGGCATACTCCCATGCAGAGAACAATATCCGGTGAGGACAACGATCACCCGGATTGACACAAAACAGCAATCTCACAGGAGGTAAAACATGAGCGCAGTACTGGGACCGATTCATCAGTGGATGTTTGATAAGATTTTGCTGCAGAAACAGCTGACGAAGGAACTGGCAGAACTTGCCGTAAACAACGGCTGGGAGAACAAAGACAGTGCACTGATTGCAACGTGCACCGCCGAGGATCACCGCACGCTGGAGGAGGCCGTTGACATCTCCAACATCCACGGCTCCCTCTCCGGTCTTATCGATGAGGCAGAGAGTGCCTACGGAGAGCTTGTGACTTCTCTTGTTGCCGATCACCCGGAGCGCCTTGAGAAGATCGAGGCCGCAGCCTATGACTTCGGCACACGCCATGCGGCAAACGATGCGGCAAATCCCACGGAGGTCTATCAGATCTTTAACGGAAATCTCCTCTCCGGCATGCCCTGTGACCGTGTCGATCAGATTACGGAGCAGGACGAGAACCACTTTGCCTGGGAGCTTTCCGCAGACCTTCACGGTGCCTTCTGGCAGGATCCCTCTCTCTACTACGCGCTCCGGAGGAAGATCATGGAGGGCATGCTCTCCGTAACGGACTATGAGCTCGTCTCCTCGTCCTGGGATCACTACTGCATCAGGAGAAAGGCAGCCTGAGGGGAGCAGTTTCCGGTTGCAAATGCGGGGGATCTCCCGTATCATGCAGGAAGATAAAAGGGAGTAGCTGGCAGCACGGCCGTGCTGCAGGAAGGTGCGTCATCACGGCAGGAAGACCTGCCCGCGCCTTCTTTAAGGAAGATCAGACAGACCGACAGCAAGACTTTTATGGTCGCATATCATGCGGCGATAAAGGTCTTTTTTTGTACCCGTTTCGCCGCGCACATTCGAAACGGAGGTATCAATTTCATGCAGGAGATTCTAAGTCTCTACGGCAACATCGCCGGCCTCACCCCGCAGATGGTCATCATGTGGGTCATCGGCGGTGTGCTGATCTACCTGGGCATCGTCAAAAAGATGGAGCCCTCCCTTCTCGTCCCGATGGGCTTTGGCGCCATCCTCGTCAACCTGCCGAATTCCGGCGCGGTGACGCAGACGCTGAACGGCGTCCTGACCGAGGGGCCTCTCGACGTTCTCTTCAACGCCGGCATCGCAAACGAGATCTTTCTGTTGCTGCTCTTTATCGGCATCGGCGCAATGATCGATTTCACGCCGCTTCTTGCCAATCCCCAGATGATGCTGTTCGGCGCGGCCGCGCAGTTCGGCATCTTCTTCACCATCAGCCTTGCCATCCTGTTTGGTTTCTCGCTGCAGGACGCGGCATCCGTCGGCATCATCGGCGCAGCGGACGGCCCCACGTCCATCTTTGTCGCAAACTACTACCACTCCAGCTATCTTGGCGCCATCATCGTGGCCGCCTACTCCTACATGGCGCTGGTGCCCATCATTCAGCCTCCGGTCATCCGCCTCGTGACCACGAAAAAGGAGCGGAAAATCCACATGGATTACAATCCCCGCTCCGTCTCCAAGACCGCGAAGATCCTGTTCCCGATCTGCATCACCGTGGTTGCCGGCCTCATTGCCCCGAGCTCCGTTGCCCTCGTCGGCTTTCTCATGTTCGGAAACCTGATCCGGGAGTGCGGCGTTTTAAACTCCCTCTCCGAAACCGCCCAGGGAACGCTCGCAAACCTGATCACCCTGATGCTCGGCCTCACCGTGGCATCCCAGATGCGGGCAGAGGACTTCCTGAATATCCGCACGATCTTCATCCTGCTCCTCGGCCTTGTGGCCTTCATCTTTGATACCATCGGCGGCGTGCTGTTCGCCAAGTTCCTGAACCTGTTCCTGAAGAAGAAGATCAACCCGATGATCGGTGCCTGCGGCATCTCGGCCTTCCCGATGTCCGCGCGCGTCATCACACAAATGGCTCTGAAGGAGGATCCAACGAACGTCCTGATCATGCAGGCAACCGGTGTCAACGTCTCCGGCCAGGTGGCGTCCGTCATCGCAGGCGGCATCATCCTGAGCCTGGTACCGCTCATTTAACATACAGGAGGAAATGAAAATGGCAGAGAACTTTCTGGCTTCCCTTCGGGTCATGGGCCTTGGCATGCTGGGTATCTTTTCCGTGGCTGTCGCCCTCATGCTGATCATGATGCTGCTGACAAAACTCTTCCCGGCAAAGAAGGAAGACGATAAGAACAGAGACGGAGAGTAGGACGGATTAATAATACCGTCCTGATCTCCATCGTCCTGTTCGCGCACACCGCCCGGGTGTGCGCTTTTTTGTTCCCGAAACCAAAGGAGCCGGAGAGGTGCTGTCCTCCCCGGCTCTTCTTCATGTTTTTCGATTTCCTATTCTTCCGGTGCGTAGGATCCCAGAAGATGCAGGCTCTTCTTCGGCGTCCGCTCCATCGTCTTCCGGTCTACGGATACCAGGCCGAACCGCATGGCGTATCCCTTCTGCCACTCGAAGTTGTCGAGAAGGCTCCAGCAGATATAGCCGATGACGGGAATCCCCTCGCTCTTTGCCTTCATGACACCGGAAATGGCGGTCGTAAGGAATCTGCAGCGCGCTTCATCGTCGTCTGTTGCAATGCCGTTCTCGGTGACAAAGAGATTCCCCGGGAACGATTCATGGACGCGGCAGAGCACATGGTACAGACCTTCCGGATAGTCCTCATACCCCATCTGGGTCAGCGAAGCACCCTCGGGATTCGGGAGCTGGCCGTCCGCTCCGTAGACAGCTCTTGTATAGTTCTGAATCCCGATGAAATCATCATCTTTGAGGTTCGGAAGGTAGTGCAGGAACTCCTGATCCCACTCTTCTTTGGCATTCTCCTCTCCGCCCGGGACGGACTGGATATCGTGCAGGGAAAGGGAGAGGCCCACCTGTATGTCCGGATACCGCTTCCGGATGACCTCCCGTGCGGCCTCGTGTGCCTTCATGACAAGAAGGTCTCCTTCTTCCGTGCAGGAGGAGACGAAGGTCTTCGGATCGCCGGTGCCAAAGACAGAGCGCTTTTCCTCCTCTGCCTTCTTCAGGCCCTCCATCATGAGCTTCAGGTTGTAGCCCACCTGGACCTGATCCTCGCCTGCCGCAGCCGTCTTTGCCGCTTTCTGCTGCATCTGCTTCCGGTATCTCTCGGAGATCATGCGGATCTGAAGGCGCATGTTCGCCTCGTTGATCGTGACGATATAGTGAAGGTCTGATCCCAGCTCCTGGATCACCTTGTCCACGTAGTTCCGGAACCATTTGACAATCTCCTCGCACTCCCAGCCGCCCTTTCGGATCACCCAGACGGGGCTTGTGAAATGAAAGAGAGTGACAACGGGCTCAATCCCGTTTTCTCTGCAGCAGGCGATGACCTTCCGGTAGTGATCGATCTCCGCCTCATCGAACACACCCTCTTCCGGCTCGATTCGCGCCCACTCGATCGAAAACCGGTAGGCATTGAGTCCTGCCTTCTTCATCAGTGCGATGTCCTCGGCATACCGGTTGTAATGGTCGCAGGCAATGCCGGAGGGCTCGGTAAAGCCCCCGTGCGGGAGCAGTTCCAGCGCATAGTCATCGCTGTTCCTGTTGTTTCCCTCAACCTGATGCGCGGCCGTTGCCGCCCCGACAAAAAATCCCTTTTCAAAACGCATGATCTTCTCCTTCGTCTGTCAGAGGTCTGTTCGCTTATCTCCTTCAGCCATTCGTTGCAACAACACCCAGCGCGAATGACACTTAGAGAATAACCGTCGCATGAGAGAAGAGGATAAAACGGATTTGCCTTTGCTGTGACAAAATGGACAATTCTTCCCTGCCGTTCCCAGCCCGATTTCCGGTACCGCCAGGCTCCGCCGACAGACCGGGTCAATCGGCAGGAGCAACAGGGCACTGCTAGTTTATCGTTTTTCGCGTCCAAAGCAATGATTTAAACCGTTTTATATGCTATGATGATGCCAGATCAGGTCTTAGTGCCTGCGGGAGCTCCCACGTCAGCCGCTTTTGGATGGCAATATGGGAGACCGTACTTTAGGGAGATCCGGAACACACAGGGAGGTGATAGCTATGTCCGAAAATCAGGAATCCGACAGGTTCAACGCGCCGTTTTTCGATGGCATCATTTCTGCATATGACAACCGTTTTCTGAATCCCGCGCAGCCCTCTGACGCGCTCGTTAACGCCATGGATCCGCTATTTCGTCTGCTCGCCCCTTTGAAACCCTGCTTGAAAAATGATGAGGCGAAGGTCCTCTGGATCACGGTGCCAAGAGGCTCCATCGAGGACTGGGAATCGTTCGATGATGCCAAAGAGTATGACGAAGTAAAAACGTACGCGGAATACGAAGATCTGTGGAAAGAGTATTATCCGGACGAAGTGAAATGGTACCGGCTTGTCCTCTGCGAGAATAAAGAAGACAGACCTTCGAACCGATATCGCGCCGTAGCGATCGATAACACCGCGATCGTGAACGCGGATCTGAGCAAGGGAACCCATGCAGAGACTTGGTTTACGGAAGAGCCTGTGGTCGATTTGCTCCCGCTTCTTGTCGAAGCCGCGCGCAAATCGATGGACCTTCTGAAAGAGGGAACCTACAACGACTTTGTGTCAAAAAACCTCCCCTGTCAGCACCGGATCGGCGTTCTGAAGCGCTCCGACGCCTGGAGAGTGGTTCCGGATGCGAGAGATACTTACTGGAAGAATATGGACGAAGAGACGTACCGGGCATTCAAATCCTGTCTTCCGACCAATGCGGAAGACAGGATCGGCCGCCTGCATTCCTTTACGGCCAACGATTTTTTCCGCGCCTGCTATCTTGGCTACAAGGCCTGCGGCTACAACCTCACCGGCATGTCCCCCGAACAGGCCTATCTGCGATATGCGGACGGACGGGACGAGGGGCTTACCGGGACGGGATTCGGTCTGAACGAAGGTCCCGGGATTGACTTCGACAGTCCTTCCGCATGGGATAACTGGTACAACAGCTCCCGCGGAGGTGGCCACCCGTGGGAGGTCATCCGCGGCGGGAATTCCACGCATGTCGATCTGTATGTTGTGAATGACAGCCGTGAACTTGGGTATCTTCTCCAGCTCGGAAAGATCAGTGAGAAGGAATATGAGGAGAGAGCGGCAAAGGCAGGCTACTACTTCGAGCTTGCCGGCATATACCGGGAGTGGGAATCCATCCGGTTCTTCGTCGCACTGCGCTCTGCTGGGCTTCCGGTTGTCCTGAACGATGCGGACGAAATCGCCACGAAGTTCGACGGGACCGGTTACATCGGCATCGTCCCCCACCGCATGATCCCGGCCTACTGCGAGAGCCTGTACCCGGAAAAATACGGGCGCGTGGTCGATTTCATGAACCTGTTCGACGAAGACAAAGATCTCCTGCCCTACGTCGAATGGCTGCCTGAGGAAAAGGCTGAACTGGAGGAATAAGCCATCACCCGTTTCCTCTGCCGGGTCCTGACAGGTCCGGTGCCGGCGATCTGAGTTTCTCCATTTGTCTCTGCCGGTCCGGACTGTGCTCCATGAAAAAAGCCCACCCTGCACAATGTGGAAATGCACTGCGCAAGGTGGACTCTCATTTATGGGGATGGTTACCGCACGATTTTTCGAAAGCCGCGGAAATCTTCCGTATCGAGAAGTCTCTGGTAAATCCTGAGATCTGCATCCTTGAAGACATTGAAGATCACCTTTTTCATGCAACTGTCCGGGTGTCCGTCCAGCCATTCCTTCACCGTCTTCACGGCAATCTCCGCCGCCTTGTCCTGCGGGAACATGAACACCCCCGTGGAGATGCAGCAGAACGCGATGTTCTCACAGCCGTTGTTTGCCGCAAGATCAAGGCTTGCACGATAGCACTCTGAGAGTTGCTCCTTATGGGTCTGTGTCAGATACGGAGACACAATCGGTCCGACCACATGGACGATGTATTTCGAGGGGAGATTAAACGCCGGGCTGATCATCGGAACCGCGGTCGGCTGCTCATAGTCCACGCCGTACTGTTCACGCTTCTTCTCCATCTGCGCGTCCATATAGTTTCGAAGCTGCACGCCGGCATAGGTATTCTCCACGTTGTCGATGCAGCCATGGAGCGGCCGAAAGCAGCCAAGCATCTGGCTGTTTGCGGCATTGACAATCGCATCGCACTTTAAGGTTGAGATATCTCCCTGCCAGAGGACAAGGCGCGCATCGGAGGACACCGGATCCAGATCTTCAACATCCGTAACGCCCTTCTTCCTCGTCTCCTCCTGCAGATAGGCGTCCTGGATTTTCAAGAATTCCTCTGACACCGGCCCCGGCATGCGTACGTTGCAGAGAGCACGGAAGAGATCAAATGCCTCTTTCTCACCTTCCGGCACGCCATAGCCTTCATACTCCGGCATCTCCTTTTCCAGATATTGAATGAGCCAGGTCACACTCTCTTTCTGATTCATCATCTGCAACTCCTTTCGTGCAGTTCCGGTACAGGATTGTGAACACGCGTGTTCACAATTCAAGTCATCAAATGAAATCCCGCAGGCCGCCAAAAGTCTGCATGTCTCTTCCTGAAGTTCCAGTCCTAAGTGACGGCAAAGCCCAAGCCCTTCCAGTCGTATTCTCAGCCTTCGTATAAGAATGCAGTGTTGCGGATAAATTCCTCAAATCTTGGCAGTGCAAAGGTAATCTTCCCTCTTCTGTCCGTGTTGATTACCCCCTGTTTCTTCAGACGGATTCTACGCTGATTGAAACGATTCGAATCGGTATCTCCCCGGATCTCTTTTACCGTATGGCTTTTGGACTCTGCGATCTGATGGCAAAGCTGACGATCCATATCCGACATATCGCCCCAGAGTTTCCCGTACACCGATTCTGCCAGCATCATGTCAAAATCAGGCATTAATTCCTCAAGACTTTTGACTTCTCCGGCATTCCAGTAGAGAAATCCGAGAGCCTGAAACGCAAAGGAATATCCGAGGGTCAGCCTGGCCATATGGGCGCTTCTGCTGGCAGATACATGGAGCGTCTTCTGATACGTTCTTGCAATAGCCGCCGGATCCAGAGGGGCCAGGGTGATTTTGGGCGCCCGGTAAAGGAATGTCAGGTTGTGGACATTCTGAAAGTCCATGATGTTTTCATACAGTCCGGTCCCAAGAAAATAGACCGGCATTTTCTCCCCAATCAGTGCCTGAAACAGGCTTGCAAAATCCTGCATCTGCGGAGTATTGGTAATTTCATCGATTGTGATGAGAATCCTCTTCCCTTTTCCCGCAAGTTCACGCAGCACCTGCTTAATGATCAGCTTATCGTTGCTGGCGTTCGGCTGAAGATTTACCTGCGCAATCCCCGCAACGGAAACCGATAAGGAAATATTGTATTTTTTCAGGATGTTTTCCTGAAGCAGACTCTGCGCAATGAAATTCAGGATATCTCCGGTTGGCGTACACCGAATCGTGATCCAGTCTTTCTCCTGCTCAAAAAAATCGGCCATCTGATACAGCAGAACCGTTTTCCCGGATCCGCGTACGCCTGTGAGGATAAAAATCTGATCTGTTACAGGATCTCCGAGGAAGGTGCTCTTAATGATCTCGCTCTGAACATCTCGTCTGACATACTCAATGGGTTCCCGACCGAACGTAACCATGAATGGATTCTTTTCGCGCATGATGGCTCCTTCCCTGTTAAACTACATTTGGCTACATTCTCAGAATACCACTACAATCAGCTACACTCAACTACATTCCAGAAATAAAACTACATTCAACTACATATGGCTACATAAGCACAGCAGAGAACGCACGCCATTCCGGAGAACCTTCTGCGTCGCTATGTGCCAGGGATTCATTCAGCACTCAGCATCACGCAACGCCGTGAGGATATCTGCGATATCCCCGTCGATGCACACGGATCTGTCCTGAATCTCTGCCGGGCAGCTGCCCTCGCCCATGTTGAGGCAGGCATAGAAAGCGTTTCTGTTTTCCTTCGTGTACTTCCAGAACAGATACTTGATGATGACCGGCGTGTGAGTTTAATGCTTGCCAGTGAGACATTTACTGCGTTTTCTGCTTCTTCCAACTGGCTATGTTTGGTGTCAGCTGCACACCTACATCAACAATATGGTTTTATGGCTTTATGGTGAAAACTTTCCATACCTGAATGGAAGAATTGAGTTCAGAACCTTTTCTCCTTATTTTCTACCCAGGAAATCCAGAATGATCTTTGCAAGCTTTTCACTGTGTACGATATAGCTTACGTGGCTTTCCCCGGGAAGAATCACTTTCTCTGCACCCGGAATTTTCGAAGCGATATGATCCGTCTCACTCTTACGAATCAGATCATGCTGACCGGCCACTATGAGGGTATCTGCATGAATCTCTGCCAGCTCTTCATCTCGAATATCCGGCTCCCTGATCATCAGACGCATGAGTGGACTCCGGCTAAAAAAGTGATGGATTTTCATTCCTGTAAGACACAGGCCGCGCAGACCCTCTGGCCTTGTATTCGCTCCGCATGCAACCAGGGAAGTGATCCGGTTCGTTCTGGGCGCTGCCAAAAGGCCGATGATACCCCCGTCAGAAAATCCGACCACTGCCGTATCACGAAGATTCAGTTTCTCCAGGAACTGAATCAGATCCTCCGCCATATCCCTGTAGTGGAATTCCCTGGTCCATTGGCTCTTTCCGTGTCCCCGGGAATCCGGAAGATAGCAGGTGTATTTCTCCTCTAAAAGATGGACCGTCCGGTCGAAGATCATATGATCTTCACCGTTCCCGTGGATCAAAACCACCGGCCGGCCCTGTCCGACCTTCTCGTAAAAGATGTCTACGTGATTTACATGTATCTTCTCCAATTTCTCATTTCCCCTGTTCGTCCTTCTTATCCAGACCCTTTTGGTCATGCTGCACCCGTCGCATTTCCAGATAAGCATGCACGAAATCGCTGAATCCCCGGGAATCCAGAACGGCAAAGGCCGCCTCCTCCATCCAGAAGGACATATGCTTCGGATAACAGACAACATACGTGTTCTTCCATTTCGGGTTAAATTTGTTCTTGGCGACATACAGGGGTTTAAAACCATAGATATAATTCATGTTTTCATAAATATAGTGCTCTGCCTTCTCGATCAGGCAGGGATGGTCTTCTTCCGTATTGAAGAACGGAGCAACGCCGAGACTCGCTTCCTGTACGCCTTCTTTCTTCAGGGTCTCCATAATGTCGTGAAACAAAAGTTCCATGACACCATGAGGACACCCCTCCCGGCGCCGCATGATATCCACGATCCATCCTTTTCCTCCCAGATACGGATTCAGCACATTGATACCCTGAATGACACCATCCGGATCGAGAGCATAGAAATATCTCTTGTCGCACTGCCTCTCCAGCATCAGACTGCCAACGGCAAATTGCAGTCTGGCTGTATGTTTTTCCTCAAGCCATGCATCTGTGATTTCATGAAACTGGTGCTCGATGTTCTCATCCCGCTTTGACTGCGGCCGGTATTCATGCACCGTAAGGCCGTACTTCATCGCCGTATGGCAGGAAGATCTCACCTTGGCGCAGCGTCCTCCCTGCATCGACCAGGTCTGTACATCGAAGACCGCCTCCTCGCCGCACTTAAAACAGCCCAGGCCTTCTGCCTGGTACTCCGGTATATGGGTTTCATCGGTCATCAGGAAGACCAGATGTTTTCGCTCTGCCTCCGAAAAGGATCGAAGCATCTCAAGTATCTTTGGGAAACTCTCTGCTGCACAAATCGGATCCCCGCAGACCACGATTGTGTGCCCGGACCGCGCAAAGCTGACCATGCCTTCCGGATTATCGAAAAACAGCCATTCCTTATCCGGTTCCAGAGCCAGATACGCCAGAGAATTTTCCGCGTACTTTCTCAGATACGACAATGCACGATTCCATTCCTCGGGAGAGGCTGACGCAGCCGCAGCTGTTTCAAATCCGAAGCCGTCCGATTCTATCCTGTTCATCTCTGTCATCTTCTTTCATATAAGCACAGTATATTCGGGGAGTTGACACGTTCTAATTCCTTGATGTAGATGTCATTAGTCACAATTATCAACTTCGTAAAACAGATTTCTTTTCACTTTGGCACCCATATTATGATGCCGTGGACAAAAGGGATCTTGAGAGGTCCCTTCTGTCCATTGAAAACTTAAATTGTCAGGTTATTGTCAGCTGATTTGGCATTGTCGAACAACTCCAGATCAGGGTTGGCATTCCGGTGGA
>Ga0256406_1001190_pt1 | contig 42978 bp, 33 predicted proteins | sample RumenRJG_03DNA_FD_185986 | JGI IMG/M metagenome (GOLD analysis project Ga0256406, IMG submission 185986) | Bovine rumen microbial communities from Lethbridge, Alberta, Canada - RJG_03 | ecosystem: Host-associated > Mammals > Digestive system > Stomach > Rumen | place: Canada: Alberta | collected... | reverse complement strand
TTGATTGTTTCCCGAAAAGCGAGTGCAAAGGTATAGGTTTATTTTCATACCCGCAAATGTTTTGAGAGATTTTTTTGAAAAAAGAGAGAAAATTGAGGGATTATTGATTTAGGTCAAGGGATAAGGGAATAAAGAGGGCTATAGAAGCTATAGAGGCCATAGAAGCTATAGAGGCTATAGAAGCTATAGAAACTATAGGAGCTATAGAAACTATAGGAGCTATAGAAGCTATAGGAGCTATAGGAGCTATAGAGACTATAGAGGCTATAGGAACTATCGGGATAACCGGGGAAAAAAAAGAAAAGCGCGGTGCAATCGGGGATTGCGCCGCGCTTTATAGTTTCAGCTATAATCGTAGAGATTACTTGCGAGGGGATACGTTCAGCATTCTGAGATAGTCGTAGGCTGAGGGAGAAGAGAAACGGGCAGAGGTGTTGAGCTTCATAGAGCCTTTGGTGGACTTAGAAGCTTTCGCAGCCTTTGCAGCCTGGATGTAGCTCATAGCCTTCTGGAGGTCGTTCGTCGTCTGCGCAGCGTTACCGTTACGACGCCCTATAGGCAGAACAGCGCGCTTAGCACCTGCCGGCACATTGTTCTGAACCATCTCCGGATAAGCGAACATATGATTTACGCCAATATAACTATTCAAGTTATTCGTGAAGCCTTGCTGGTCAAGCTGTCCTTCCTCATTCAGCCAGTCCTTCATCTTACTATTGAAGACAAACTGTCCAAGGATGACGCCCTCATATGAGTCAATACCCTGGAAGAGCTGACCTATCCAGTTGTCCAGATTCTTAGAATAAGCATCAAAGATGGAGACGTTTCCGAGTTCCGCAGTGCTGCCCCAGTAAGCGAGCATAGCCATATAGTCGGAAGCCAAGAGAGCAGGATAAGCATCATTACTCTGCGCAAGAGCATTGAAGACATTTGGGTCCACAATAGCCGAGTACAGATAGAAACGGCCTGAATACCTTCCCATCGGCGTACCACCCGGAACGATAGAGATAAGGTCAGGCTCGTCGAGCTCAAACTGCAGGACCCAGTTCTCCGACGGGAAGTAGATATAAGGTATGACATAAGTCTTACCACCATAAGGAATGGTATCAGCAAGAACCTTTACGTCATATGACACCTTAAAGTCCTCAATGTTCTTAGATTGCTTGTTCTGCCAAAGGTCATAGGCCTTGAAGGTATAATCGTGGTTGATGATATCCTTCAGCTCACCCTGCACCACCTGTATGGTGTCGGAATAAGGACCGTCGTGAAGGATGACGTCGTTGTTGCGGATAGAGCCCGTGTTGTTCTCCGAGAGAGAGAGGCTGAGCGTGCTGTCGTTGAAAGCTGCAGAGACGCCGTCGGGAGCCTCCACTGACATCACACCACCCTCATTGTTCAGCGGCAGCGTCAGCGAGCGTGCCGAGTCATTGAAGACGTAGTAGTTGTCGCCAAGGTATTTGTAAGCCATACCCTGCTGCTGGATGGTAACGTTTGTAGAGTCCTGGCCCGCCTTGATGGTCAGCAGCGCCGAACGTCCCTCAAGATTCGGGTTGTTCTCGACAGCAATGCGGACGGTGTCGCCGTCGACCTGTGCCGTTGCCCATGAAGAGCTGACAGTAGCCGTAGGCGTTGTGCCCTCAGGCGCCGAGAAGACGACGCTTCCCTTGCCAGCCCTGGCATTGAAGGTTACCGTTGAAGACTCGATGCTCACCTGCGACTGACGCAGGTACTCGCTTCCGGCATCATCATCACTGCAGGCAACGAGACCTGCAGCGACGATGGCCAGTGCGAAAAGACTATATATTTTCTTAAAAGTCATGACCGTACTGTGTTATTTAGTTAACTTGAAACCTTGTGAAGAGAGGGAGCGGAAAGGCTTTTTGGCCTTTGCTTCCCTGCCGTTGGTAACCGGGATTACAGTGTTGCCCTTGGCACCGCCGGCAGTCTTCTTGATGAGCGTGCACTTCGTCCACTCGTCGATGAGACCTGCCAGGTCGTCAGCCGACTGCGGCTGCTTAACCTTGGTGAATAAGAGCAGGATGCCCGAGAAGTCGTAAGTGCCCGGCAGCAGACTACCGGAAACAGTTCCGAGAGTAGCGTACGTACCTAACTTGGCATTGCTTGCGAACGGCATGTAGCCATAGAAGCTGTCGAAGTATTTCGTCTGGTAGTTGCCGCTGTTGAAGCTCAGACCCGACATAATCCATCCGCTGACCTTTTTGCCGGCGCTGGACAGCGTGAGCTCGTCAGGATAGATGACCTGTCCGGACTGAATGGCGAGGGCGCCGTTAGCCTGGCTGAACTTACATGGGAAGGCAAGGTCGAAATCCTCATCAAACAGCTTCGTGGACACGGTGAGCGTCAGCGCGTTCTTGCTGCTGGTGATAGTAGCAGAAGCCTTGTGCTGGGCACCGTCGTAGTCGAGGTAGATAAAGTGGTAGTCGCCGAGGATGTCGGACTGGTTCATCTGCGAAACGGTGAACGAGTCGTAGACCTGGCGGGTGAGCTTGCTGACAACTTTTACAGTTGTAGAGCGGAGTTCGCCGGTGGTGTTGGCGGTACCGCTGACGGTAAGCGTTGAACCGTTGGCAGTAACCGTGCACCAGTCGTCGGCAGCGACGAAGTTGAACTGGTCGAGATGCGGCAGGTTCTTGAACTTACGCGAGAACGCGTTGTCGTCAGCACCTATGCTTCCGATGGCTGTAGTGATAATCGACGGGTCGAAGATACCGGAGAGCTGTGTGCCGTTGTCGCTGGTGAGCGACAGGTCAGCGTCATTGTAGTTGATCTCGTCGACAGTGATGCCCTCAGCATTGACAGGCTCATAGAGCTTGATGCCCTTGTCGGTGAAGTTGTACGCCGAAACGAAGTACGTGGTGTCGATGGCAACCTTCACCTGACGGTTGCTGCGGTCGAAAACCATCTGAGCCTGCTGACCACCGACGGTGCCCACGGCAGCATAGAGTCCGAAGCTGTCGCCCATGCTGATGACCTTGTTCATGTAGTCGGCAGCGGGCTCGTTGAGACGGCGGAAGTACATCGTGTTCATCGAGCGCTTGCCATGCACCTTCACGGCATCGTGACCAATGCTGTCGACGACGAACTCGAAGTCGCCCTCATAGCCGTTGTTAAGGTCGCTGGACGGAGTGGCGAAGAAGTGAATCATCGAGTTGTAAGTATCGAATGAGAGCACCGGTCCGTCGTCGGACTTCATAGAGTAGAGACTTGTCTCACTCTTTCCCGGCTGGTTCTCGAAGTACACCGTAGCCTTGTCCTGGTCGAACTTCACGGCATAGGTATAGCCGCCATAAGACTGGCTGCTCTGAGGATAGTAGTCGAGTATCCATCCGTATGTCGAGTTCATCAGTGAGTCCTGCGCAGCAGCGATATACTTCTGCGCGCGCTCAGAACTCGACTCTGGGAACTTATCATCGTCGTCCTTCAGACATGACTGCAGGAGTAATGCCGGAAGAGCAATCAATAAGCATGCAAAAACTTTATATGATTTCATAATTGTTCCTTCTTAAATTATTTAACAGTCAAATCCGTAAGATTAACATATCCCTTAAGGACGTCGTCCTCACGGCGGAGGATCTCGTCACGGAGCTCATCGATGTCGATGTCGAAGTTCTGCTTCATGTAGTTACGTACGATCTCCAGTTTCTGCTGGATGGCTGCCGCACCGGTAAGCTCAGAGCTGTTGCCGCTGGCCACGCCTGTGCCGGCCTCTTTGAGCCACTCCTGCCACTGCTCCGGTGTGTTGGTAACATAGGTAGAAAGCATCTCGGCGAAGTCCTCAGTATATGAGCTGCGCGAGTAAGCGGTGATATATCCGTGTGTGAGCGGCTCCTCCTTTGTGGTGCTCCAGCTGTCAGAGATATAAGTAGAACCTGTTACCTGACGGAAGTCGGTAGGAATATCCTTTGTCTGGTTCATGATATGCGTGAACTCGTGATGGATAGTCTTGAGGTAGAACTCGTTGAGGTAATAACGGCGTGATGCGAGGTCAGCAACGTAGCGTGAGCTTATCATGTCGTCGCCGTTACCCGTGATGACAGCGTCGAGATGATTGGTGCCGGCGAGGAAGATTTTCTTTCCGCCCTCAGCAGTACCGAGGATCATCGTACCGTTGTTCTCATACTCAAACTCACCGGTAGCATACAGCATCTTCGGGAAGTAGGTACGTGTGAAGTCCACACCGGCCACGTGGTCGTAGGCCTCCATACATGTATACTTCACGATGTGAGCCAGCTCCACTGCCTGGTTGTAGTCGGCCGGGATGTTATAGTACTGCTGGTCCGTCTCGTTGTGGTTGTAACGCCACAGGAACTGTATGTTGTACGGCTCAACGTAATTGCTTGTCAGCCACTTGTCGAAAGGAGTCTCCGTGGTTGTACTGCCGGCGATGACGCTCTTGTCGTCGAGGTCGTCCTCAGAGCAAGACGCGAACATCAATCCTGCTGCGGCAAATACAAGTGAATACAAAAATATCTTTTTCATTCTTAATGTACTATTTTGTTAGGATTAACGTCTGACATGACCTTGTCGGAACTGTTTGGCTTGTCTACACGTGGGTTAGGAACGGTACCTGCATCACGCGACTGCTGCGGGATCTGGATGGCGCGGCGCGGATCCTTTACCTTCAGAACATCGAGCAGACGCACTGGTGTTCCGTTCTGTCCTATCTCGCGGCGTACGATCTCCATACCGTAGCGCTTTACGTCCCACCAGCGGAGACCGTCGTGCATGGTAGCTATACGCTTTGCGTTGAGCACGCACTGGAGCATTGTCTCCTGTACGGAACCCTCGGCGTCGATGGCGAAGCCAGGGTGCAGATGCTTCTTAACCGTAGAGAGCATGTGGTCGGCATCATCATAGCAGTAGCCCACGCTGTTGTAGAACTTCTGCACAGCCTCAGGTGTGATGGTCATAGTTGACGAGGAGATGCTGTGGAGCCATGTTGTCAGGTCTGCAGCAGCAGCGTCGTAGTTCTTGAGCATGATGTAAGCCTCTGCACGGTTGAGAAGTGTCTCGTCGGTAGAGAAGAGCACGTCGACGGTGTGCGGAAAACCGGTTCTTGCCACAGGATCCTTATATTCGAACATGTACGGAGTCTTCCAGTACTGGCAGTAGTTGACGTTCGAGCGGTTGTATGTCTCCGGCTTGAAGTAGAAGGAGCTGCTTGTCCCCCAAACCTGCTCGGCAGAGATATCCTCGTTGTTGCCGAGGTATGTGCCATGTGAGTAGCGCTTATAATAGCTGTACGGTCCGAAGGCAACGCCATCCTCCGATACTGCCGTAGAGAGCAGCAGGTTGCAGTTCAGGTCGGCGCTTATCCAGTGCTGGGAGTAAGCATCCGGGTCGCGTGTGAGCTTGCTCATGGCAGCCCAGTCGCGAAGGTTGGCAGCCGGATTGCTTCCCAGAACGCGGTCAGCGCACTCCACCGCCTTGTCCCACTTCTGGTAGAAGAGGTAGAAGCGTGTGGCGAAAGCGTAGGCAGCCTTTGTGTTGAAGTGGTATTTAGGCACATCGTAGGTATCGCCAATCATTGGCAGAGCCTCCTCAATGTCCTTTTCGATATTAGCATAGACATCACCAATCTTCATACGGTCGAAGTGCTCGGTGATAGGAGCGACATGGTCGAGGTACGGGATACCCAGAGAGTCCTTTGTAGACTCGCTGTAGCCCAGAGAGAACTCGTTGACGAGGACGAAGTGCTCATAGGCGCGGCAGAGGAGAGCCTCGGCCTTGTCCTGGCGCAGCTTCGCGGTCTTGGCACCGCCCAGTTCCTCGATGCTCTGCAGAGCCTGGTTGCAGTTGGCGATGGCGAGATAATACTTCATCCACAGCATCTCCGACGACTCGTTGTTAGTCTCGGTGACATCCTGCCACGACCACACCTGGTCGGCGAAGCGGTCGCCGTAAGGGTTCGTCTGACCGTAGGAGTCGGAGTTGTCGGACATAAACTCATTGACAAGTCTGTAGCTCGTCGATGGGTATGCCGATACCAGCAAGTTGGCAACCTTCTCCTCAGAGTCGAGGGTGGTACGGTTGTCAGGCATCTCGTCGAGGAAGTCGCTGCACGATGTGAGCGACAGTGCGGCGAGTCCCAGGACAGCTACTGTATATTTTAATGATTTCATCTTTCGTTATTGTTTATATCTATTATATATATAATGTATAACTCTTATAGCGACATCTTAGAGTCCCAGACGGAGAGTCATGGTGAACTGCTTAGCCATTGGCGATGCCACACCACCGGTGTTGAAGAACTCCGGATCCTGTCCGTTGAGCTTCTTGTCGGCGTAGAAGAGGAAGAGGTTTGTAGCCTGGAGCTTCAGCGACAGCGTGTTGATGCCGATGGCAGAAATCCACTTGTGCGGGAAGTCATATCCGAGGGAGATTTCCTTCATGCGGATGAAGTCGCCCTTTGCTATGCGCTCAGAGCTGAAGTTGTAGGCGTTGTATGCGATTTGCAGGTCGGTGTTGTTCTTGTTCTGCACCCTGCTGGCAATGACAGGAATAGAAGTCTTGTACTCGTCTCCAGGCACTGTCCAGCGGTTCTTGAACTCCTTCGGCATAGAGCTGAGATCGTCGTACTCGTTGGAGAATACCGGGTCGAGGCGCACCACATTTCCGAAGCTGTATGTGATGAAGATGTTCAGCGTCCAGTTCTTCCATGTCAGCACGTTGCCCAAAGAACCGGTCGTGGTCGGGTCGGTAGGACCCTCGTACTTTAGGAAGCTTGTGTTGTTGCGCTCCTGGAAGTAGATGCCGGTAGAGGTGATGTTGCCGTCCTGGTCGAGGAACAGAGGCAGGCCCTCCTTGTCAAGACCCTTGAACGGAATGGAGAACACCGAGCGAACAGGATAGCCCTCGAGAGGATAACCGGTACCCTGGACGAGGTCGAGGATACGAGCACGAGAGTACAGGTCTGTAATCTTGTTCTTAGAGTAAGAGAAGATAAGGTTCGTTGTCCAGTTGAAGTCCTTTGTCTTGATATTATGAGTGGTCAGCGAAGCCTCGAAACCATGTGAGCGCATGGCAGCGACGTTTGCGAGCTGATACTGTCCGAAGAGCTGCGTGTTGGCGTAACCGATAAGGTCGCTGTTACGGCGCCAGTAAGCATCCAAGGTAAGGTTGATACGGTTGTCGAGGAATCCGAGGTCCACACCGACGTTGAACTCGCGTTTCTTCTCGTAGGTAAGGTCAGAGTTTCCAAGCTCTTCCTGGTCGAGTCCTGTCTCCTGCACACCTGCGAACGGACGCCATGGTGTGCTTGCCACGATGACAGGCAGAGAGTTGGTCACTGGAGGACGGTCGCCGGTCAGCGAGTAGCTCAGACGCAGAGTAGCGTTGGTCCATGCAGAGCCGAAGGTGTCGCCCCACCACTTCTCGTTGTGAGCGTTCCACGCACCGGAGACGTTCCACGTCGGAAGCCAGCGTGCAGAGGTAGCCTTTCCGAGGTAGTTGGTACCCTCATAGCGGAAGGTACCGGTGAGAGAGTAGCGCTGCTTGTAAGAGTATGTGCCTGTAGCGAACCATGCCAGCGAACGGATGTGAGTGTTCGTCATGGTGTAGTAAGGACTGTTGTCCTCCTGCCCTTTCTTGAACACCTGGTAAGCGTACAGAGGCGTCTCACCCTTGGAGTACTGCATGCCCCATCCGCGGAACCATGTGGAATGGCGGTCTACGGAGTTGGTCTCGACACCACCGTAGAGGTTTACGATGTGCGCGTCGTTGAATGTGTTGTTGTATGCTACAGAGAAACGTGTGTCCCAGCCGAAGAACCGGTTGTCGGTACGCTCATAGATACCACCGTAAGGAAGCACGGAGATACGGAGTGCGTAGATGTTGTCAGGGTCGGCGTACAGGAACGGGTTGTTTTTGCGGATTGTAGAGGTACCCATGGCACGGTAAGCCTCCGCCTGGTTAGAGTCGTCGAGGATGTTGTGCTCCTGTGATGTCGAGGAACCCTTGGCAGAACCGAGAAGGGTGATACGCACCTGACGGATAGGCTTGTAGGTCAGAGAACCGGAGATACGGAAGTCGTGAACGTTCAAGTCCATGTAGTTGTTTGCCAGCTCGTCCTTGATGTTGAACGGAGCGTAGTTGCGCTGGTAGAACTCATTGGCGTCGAGAGCACGTGAGGTGTTCAGGGCGTAAGAGTACGGGTTGATATCGAAGTCGCGCTTTACCTCACCCGTTACGGCGTCAACCTCACGGCTCAGTGATCCCGGTGCCTTCTGCTTACGGTAGCTGGCGTTACCGATGAGGTTTACGTCGAGCCACTTATTAATATTATATGTGGTGTTGATGTTGGCAGTGTAACGCTGTACCTTACTGTCGAGGTACCATCCCGGGTCGTACATAGCTGAGAGTGATGCGTAGTACTGCGACTTCTCAGTACCTCCGGAAATGCTCACCGAGTGGTTGTGCATGATGGAGTTTGAGAAGAGCTCGTCGAACCAGTTGGTGTTGCGGAACTCGGCAGCACGGAGGTAAGCGGTCTTGGCAGCATCGGTGTTGGCAAGTCCGAACTGACCTGTCGTCGGGTCGTACTGGCTCAGCAGCTGATACATCTTACCGTAGACACCGCTGTTGGATGCGTTGGCGGTCTCGGCGAAGTTGAGGTAACCCTTCTGCTGGAGCTCCTGGTAGATGCCCATCTGCTCCTGGGAGTTCATGATGTTGAAGTTGCTGTAGCTGGGCTTCAGACGCATCGTGTACTCACCGGTGTAGTTGATGTGTGCCTGTCCGGCACGGCCTTTCTTTGTGGTTACGACAATGACACCTGCCATTGCGCGCGCACCATATATAGATGTAGCGGAACCGTCCTTAAGAATCTGGAAGCTCTCGATATCGTCGGAGTTCAGTCCGGCAATAGCCGAAGAGATAAGGGTGTTGGCGTCACCTGACGACAGGTCGTCGGCGCTGACGTCTACGACATCCTCCATGATGACACCGTCGACAACCCACAGCGGCTTAGAGCTACCGAAGATTGACGTGGCACCACGGACACGTATCTTTGGTGCCGTACCGAACGTACCACTGACGTTCTGCACGCTGACACCGGCGGCACGTCCCTCAAGAGAGCGGCTGATGTCGGCGACACCGTCAATCTTGGCGTCGTTGGCGTTGACTTTTGTTGTTGCTCCTGAAAACAAACGCTTGTCCTGGACGGTCATACCGGTAACGACGACCTCCTGAAGACTGTGGGAGTCGGCCTTCAGGGTTACCTTCATGCCATTCCTGGCTGTGACGGTCTGGCTCTCCATACCGACATAGCTGATGACAAGTTTCTTTCCTTCGACATCGTCGAGGGTGAAGTTACCGTCGATGTCAGTAACGGTTCCGGTCTTCGTGCCCTGTACGAGTACAGACGCGCCGATGACCGGCATGCCATCATCCTGAGAAATCACGGTACCAGAGATTTTACCTTGGGCAAAAGCCATTCCTATACACAGGAACAGGCTTGCCAATACCATGCTTAATCTTTTCTCCATACTTACTCAAAAAGTGTTATTGCAATGTTAAAAAAATAATGTAGACCTTAAACAGGGTGCAAAGTTAGGTTAAATTGTTGTAAAATACAAACAATTCTTCAAAAATATATCATTTTTATTCGAAAAATATTTCAAAATGTAAAAGAAATGATAAAGAATGGCACAAAGAAGTGAGGAATGAGAAATAAGTAGTGAGCAATGAGTGAAATGAGTAGTGAGCAAAGAGTAATGTGTAATGTGTAATGAGTAATTTTAGTTTCTGAAGTTACTTAATGACGTTATTTGCAAGGGAATAGAAGCGACTCATGCCAATTAGTGGTGGGGGTATCACCATCCTCCAAGAGACATAGTAACTTACAGCCTCAGAGAGGCTGGCTCTCAGTAACCCCAGGCTAAACGAGCGGAGCGAGTGCAGCCTGGGGTAAGTAGGTGGCGGGAACCTTACTCAGTGCCTCGGAGAGGTACTGGGTGTAGTAAGCCCACATCTGCTTATCTGGCCGCACTCGATCCGCGGAAACCTCTTTCACCCAATGTAGGGGTGGGGTTTATCCCCATCCTCCAAGCGCAACAGTGACTTATAGCCTCGGAGGCTGACTCTCAGTAACCCCAGGCTAAACGAGCGGAGCGAGTGCAGCCTGGGGTAAGTAGATGACGGAACCTTACTCAGTGCCTCGGAGAGGTACATACGCGTAGTGTTCATCATTATATCCTAATGGTTGTCTTATAGGACTAATGGTGATAGCTTTATGTATGTACACACTACGTGTCTGAACCTCTCCGAGGCTCTGAGTGGACACTATACTTTCGATCTGTCCCCAGACTGCGCTCGCTCCGCTCACTTAGTCTGGGGTTACTGGAAAGTCAACCTCTCCGAGGCTGTGAGGTATCCATTCAGCGCGTGGTGTCTGACACGGATATTTTATTTAGCGTTTGGAGTCTGACCGTACCCTGCAAGCGGATTACATTCGCTTGTACTTCCTCTCCGAGGCACTGGGTGGACACTATCCTTTCATCTGTCCCACAGACTGCACTCGCTCCGCTCGCTTAGCCTGGGGTTACTGAAAGTGTGCCTCCGAGGCACTGGGTGTAATCCCACATCTGCTTATCTGGATGCGCTCGCTCCACGGAAACCTCTGTCACCAAATGTAGGGGTGGGGTTTATCCCCATCCTCCAAGCGCAGAACCCTCTGCCTTTTCCTAAAGGTGGAAAAAGAAATTACCTATAAGCCTTTGGAGTATGGGGATAAACCCCACCCCTACATTGGAGGAAATCGTTTGTCTACTTTTATGAGTGTTGTGTTATGACGAGTATATAAAATTTAGAAAAATATTTACATCAAAACAAGTGTAGTACACTTGCAGTGTAAGTGTAGGGAAAATACATCGTAAATGTGCCCCTTTTACAAAAAAGTATGCGGAAAATAGAACGCAAATGTACTACATTTACAATCCATTGACCAGCAGTGGGTTACAAAGATTATTTTTAAGGACCGGGATTTGAAATATATTTACATGTTTTTGATGGCTATATCATACTAACGCCAAATAAAATATCCGTGTCTGACCGACGCCTGCAATCGTTAAATTAAATATCCGCGTCTGACCGACGGCTGCGGGCGCGGCTAGGTAGGGTTAGGGGCCGTCCGCAAACTAGTACATATGTTTTTTTGGGGGGGGCGGACGGCCCCTAACCCTACCTAGCCGCACCCTGCAGCCGTAAGACACCACGCGATAAAGGGATACCTCACAGCCTCTCTTCGAGGCTGTAAATCACTGTTGCCCTTGGAGGATGGGGATAAACCCCACCCCTACATTGGCGAGAGTCTGTTGTATCCTTGGCAGCGCCGTTTACTGAAGTTGTACCCTAATTTAGGATAAAGGCTCACTAGTTTAACCTTTAAGCCCATATGGGTTAGTTACACTTTATGGCAAATTAGCAAAAAAAACAAGAATAAAAGTTGGATTGTTCAAAGAAAAATCCTATTTTTGCAAAAAGATTAATGAAAGGAATATATTATGAACGCAATCTCAATGAACAACTTATGGACATATCTGCAGGGATTGTCTTTAACAGCTGACAACTGGAGATGGCTGGCGGAAAGAACATCCCAGATGTCGATGTCGGTGCATCAACAACATGCGACAACCGGTAACAAGAAATATCGTCTATCCCCAAGAATGAAGAATCTCATGGGCAGTGTAAAAATAAATCCACAAGACGTGAAAAGCGATGACCGCCTGAAATACATTCTGAGCAAATGAAGAGAATATTTCTTGATACCAATGTATTGCTCGACTCTGCATTAGCACGGGGAGAGAATGGCATTGCCGCAAGTGCCATTCTCTCTGCATGTGAATACGAAGAAATTGAAGGATGTCTTTCAATACTTTCGGTAGCTAATATGGCCTACATCCTCAAGAAAGGTAGTACCATACAAAAAATGAAACAAATATTAGAGGAATATACCCGTTATCTAACTATCCTTCCTATGGATAGCGAGCAGTTACAGCATGCTTATAATGTTGTAGCCCCTGACTTTGAAGACGTGTTGCAATATGAATGTGCCAAAGCAGGTGGATGTACAACTATAGTAACAAGCAATACAAAACATTATAAATTCTGCAAAGATATAGATGTTGTTTCTACAGAACAATTTGCAAACCAATTTGTAGAAAATGACGACGATGTAGAAAATAAATGACAGCATAACAGTGCGCCTCCCCACGCAATATTTCTTCCCATTCTCCGTTATAACCTTAATGAAGAAATACGCTACAATCATAATACTCGCCCTCGCGGCCTTTCTCACAGCCTGCACCGACGACGACACGTTCTCGACCTCGGCGGGCAACACCCTGACGTTCTCCACCGACACCGTCAAGCTCGACACCGTGTTCTCACGCGTGCCCAGCACCACACGCACCTTCTGGGTGTACAACAACTCCGGCGACGGCATACGCTGCCAGAGCGTCAGACTGAAGAGCGGCAACCAGACAGGGCTGCGCGTCAACGTCGACGGCATATACCTCGGCGGCTCACAAGGCTACCAGACCTCAGAGATAGAGATACGCGACAAGGACTCCATACGTGTCTTCGTGGAACTGACGGCACCCAACAACAACCGGAAAGGACCGCAGCTCATCGACGACGACCTCGTCTTCACACTCGAGAGCGGCGTGGAGCAGAAGGTCAACATCCGGGGGTACTCCTGGGATGCGGACATATATAATAATGTATTGGAGATTTCCCGCGACACGACGATAACGCAGGGCGACAAGCCGATAATACTACAGCAGGGACTGAAGGTGGACTCCGGGGCTACGCTCACCGTGGCCGAGGGGACGACGCTATACTTCGGACAGCATGCCGGCATCGACGTCTACGGATGTCTTAAGACCGTGGGCACGGCGGAGAAGAATATCGTGCTGCGCGGCGACCGCATAGACCGGATGTTCGACTACCTGCCCTACGACCGTGTGCCGGGGCAGTGGCAAGGCATCAGGTTCCACGAGTCGTCCTTCGGCAACAGCCTCGACTATACCGACCTGCACTCGGCATACAACGGTATCGTCTGCGACTCCTCGGCCCTCGACCGCACGAAGCTGAAGGCATACAACACCACGATACACAACTGCCAGGGCTACGGCATCATCACCGTGAGCAGCGTCGTGGACCTGTGGAACTGTCAGATAACGAACACCCTCCACGACTGCGCGGCATTCTATGGCGGCCGCGCCACACTGCGCCACTGCACGCTGGCACAGTTCTATCCCTTCGACGCCAACCGCGGAGCGGCACTGCGTTTCGCCAACACCGCCGGCGGCAACGACAGTCCACTGGACATCAGCGTCTACAACTCGCTGATAACGGGTTACGCCGACGACGTCCTCATGGGCGAAATCAGTGAGAAGGGCAAGGCGGAATACGTCTTCGACCACTGCATCATCAGGACACCAAAGCCGACGACAGCCGACTCGACACACTTCACAAATGTGGTCTTCGAGAATATCAAGGACACCGCTGCCGTCACGGGTGAGAAGCATTTCATGAAGATAGATGCCGACAAGCAATACTACGACTTCCATCTCACTAAGCGCTCACCGGCCATCGACGCGGGAGCGCCTCTCCCCTTCCCCTGGAGTCTCACCGACCGCGACGGCCTCAAACGCGACGACAGACCCGACATAGGGTGCTACGAGCACCGATGACCATCACCTAAAACCGAACGACTATGAAACATATCGACCTCAACATCACCATCGGCTTCTGCCAGCCGCAGGAGCTGTCGGAGGAGGATCAGGCACTCCTCAGAGCTGCACAGAGTGCAACGCTGAACTCGTATTCTCCTTACAGCCATTTCGCCGTGGGAGCAGCCTTGCGCCTCGCCGACGGCACCGTCATCACCGGTGCCAACCAGGAGAACGCTGCCTTCCCGTCGGGACTGTGCGCTGAGCGCACCGCCATCTTCGCGGCTCAGGCCCAGCACCCGGACCAGCCCATCGACACACTGGCTATAGCGGCGCGCAACAGCCACGGACCAACACGCGAGCCCATAGTGCCCTGCGGTTCCTGCCGCCAGGTCATGACGGAGATAGAGGACCGCTATCACCGGCCTATACGCATACTACTCTACGGCACCAGCGGCGTATACGTCGTCAGCTCCGTCAAGGACATCCTACCGCTGTCGTTCATAGGGGAGTCGATGAAATGAAAAGCCTGACAGCCCCTCCGAATGGAGGGGATGTTGAATACATTTAAACGCTAATGGGCTTCGCCGTAAAAAAGGTTGTTTGACGTAAATTTACTTATAGTACTTACGGTCAGTCTTTCCGTTGTAGGTATGGCGGATGGTGGCGGCCTGCTGGAAGATGCGGGGCACCTTATATCCTTCGAGACGGTCGGCGATGAAACGGGCCAGGCTGCGTTTGTCTATCGTTACACCGTCCTTGGCCGTATAGAGGAGCTTTATCGCAGTTCCGAAGATGGGCGACTCCGTCAGGAAGCAGACGCAGTCGGCAATACCGGGGAACGCCATGGCAGCGTCCTCCACCTCCAGTGGCGAGACCTTATATCCACCGATGTTCATCACGTCACTGTTCCGTCCCCGTATATGCAGACGGCCCTCGCGGTCTATCTCCCCGAGGTCGTTGGTGAACATCGTCCCGTCATGGAGCACGGCGGCCGTCGCCGCGTCGTCCATCAGATAACCGCTCATGAGCGTGTCGCCCTTGCAGGCGATGGTTCCCTCCGGTGTGATGAAGACTTCGGCGTTACGCATTGCCTTTCCTGTGCAGCCCGCAAGACACGCGTTATGGTTGTAGTCGTAGGTGCAGACGATGCCCGTCTCGGTGGACGCATAGGTATTGTAAAGGCGCGTCGTGGGAAAAAGACGGCAGAGCGCGTCCATGTCGGACTGCGGGATGGCCGCGCCCCCGGTTTCGATGAAGTCCGTCTTTGAGGCGATACGTCCTATCTCGTCCTTTCCCAGCTGCAGGGTCATGCGGATGCTGGCCGGCACCATGAACGTGGCCAGCTTGTTGCTCGGATAGTCGAAAGCCCTGAAGAACGCCCCCATGTCCTTCATGCCCTCGAGGATGATGACTGTACCGCCGAGTGTCAGCACCGGCCATATCTTCGACAGACTGCCGATATGGTTCAGTGGTCCGCAGATGACGAATACCGTATCCTCGCTGAAGCCCTGCGCATGGATGAGATTGTCGGTGTCGGCCCAGATGGCGCGGTAGCTTTCCATCACCCCTTTCTGGTTACCCGTCGAGCCGGTGGTGAACAGTATGTCGGCTATCTCCTCCATTCTGTCCTCGTTACGTGGCAGAACGAGGTCGCCGTAGCGGGCGACGAGGTCGCGGAAGCGGGTCTCCGGGCAGTCCCTCTCCAGCGGTACGGCGACGGCGCCGGCCATGTGGACGGCAAGATAAGTGGCTATGAAGTCCTCGTCCTGCGACACGCGGAAGATATGCAGACGGCCAGGAGCCAGTCCTTCCCTGATGAGCCCATCGCGCTTGCGCAATGCCTTCTCCCAGAGACGGGCGTAGGAGAGCGTCCTGCCACCGCAGACAACAGCCGTCTTCTCCGGCATCACCGAGGCATGACTGCGGACACATTCCTCTATGGTCCTTCTATAGCCGTTATCCATTTTCCTTCTCCGCAATCTTATCCTTTACCATCGCCACAAGACTGTCAAGGTTCTTGAAGTTCTTTGGCGTCACGTCGGGCGACTCCAGGTCTATGCCGTAAGCCTTCGACAGCGTCATAAGTATCGCCGTGATGCCCAGCGAGTCGAGTTCCGCGAAAAGGAAATCTGAGTCGAAATCGACGAGAGGGAGGATATCCTCCAGCATCTTTCTAATATCTTCTTTCATATTGGTATTTTTTTTACTTAAACAGACGGGGCAGGAAGTCGACAAGATATTTACGCCAGTTCTCCCAAGAGTGGCCACCATCTGTGATGTTTAACACATATTTATAATTGTTGCTGTCAAGCCGCTGTCTGAAATCTTCGTTGAGCTTCTTCACAAAATCGTCTTTTCCGTAAGCGATATAGTAGAGCTTAGGCTTGTCGTCGAACTGTTTGCGGAGCTTATAGTCGAGACTGTCGTAGACCACCAGCCTACCCTCCCCCACAAGGTTGGCATAGCCGTCAATTCTCTTACCCTTTCCTTCCCGGGCGAGGAACGGAAAAGTGTCGGAGATTTTATCAATTGTCGATGCCAGCCGCTCTATTCTTCCTATCTTCCGGCTCGACGTTATCGTGTTTGTTGTCTGCGCGGAGAACAGTCCCACATAGTCGAACGCCTTAGGGTTGTTGGCAGAGATAAACAACGTGTGCAATCCTCCCAAGGACAGCCCGGCAATGGCCCGTCCGCTCTTAGCAGCTATGACGGGATAATGCGACTCAACGTATCTTACCACTTCCGGTACGAAGGCACTCTCGATTATCCCGAGCATAGACTCCACGGCCGTCGCCGATGCCGGTGCGGTGTTGAACGGGTCTTCGCCCGGTGTGGCGGCGCGGTTGGCTATACCGTTCGGCATGACGACAATCATCGGCACGCAGCGTTTTGCCGCAATGAGGTTGTCAAGAATGTTTTGTGCGCGTCCAAGTTCTGTCCACGACCTCTCGTCGCCGCCGGTGCCATGCAAGAGGTATAACACCGGATACCTTCTGCCCTTGGTGTAGTTTGGCGGTGTATAGACTGCCATACGCCTCCGCGGCAGTCCTGGTATCTTTGAGTCATACCATACGAGCGACACCTTTCCGTGGGGCACCTTGTTGGTCATGTAGTCGTTGGCTATCCCCCCAGGAATGATGAAGTAGTTGAGCCAGGTCGTAATGTCGCGATAGCGGGCAGGGCAGGAGATGTCGAAGGTGTCCTTGTCATCGACCTCGAAGCTGTAGGTATAGAGTTCCGGGGAGAGCGGTTTTGTGGTGAACGTCCACACGCCGTCTTCCCTCTTCGTCATCTCCTCCTCACCATCCTTGCCGAAGACCCCCGCCGGCGTACGGAATGTACGTGCACGCGGCAGGAGGCTTCCCTTTATGGAGACCTCCTCGGCATCGGGGAATTTCACGCTGATAGTCACCGAATGGTCGGAGTTTATGACTACCGGTTGTATGTTCTGGCTTCCCGCTCCCAAACTGAAACCCAAGTCTGCCGCTATGATGCAAAGGTTTTTATTCATGTGCAATCTTTATGTTGTTAGTTATTCTGCAAGCCACGTTATGACATACCGCCTCATCATCATCGTCACCGGCCACGGCCACGATGGTCCGTTCCGGGTTCAGCAGGGCTACGAGCAGAGCCACGGAGCCATAGGAGCCTGCAGCCACGCGGACTGTTCCGTCGGCCTCCTCGCTGATGAGACTCTCGTATTCGGGCAGTGCCCGTTTTACGGTCTTTACGATATCAGTGCCACAGTAATAGTATACGTCGCGGACATATTCCATACTTTTCTCTACGGACTCTCCGCAATTGAAATCCTGCGGATAACGGTGTGGCATAAGCAGCGAACGGAGTGTCAGCGGGCGTTTGCGCAGCTTTCCGTCCTTGCTGACTATCCACTTGAAGATGAACGGTGGGAGCAGATATGCCATAAGAACCACAGAGAACATACCCACGAGCGTCACCTCACCCAGCGAGCGCAGGGCAGGATGCTTGGCCAGGACGAGGACGCCCATGCCGATGAACATTATCAGTGCCGAGATGATTATGCTGTTCTTGTATGATGCCAGCATCTTCCGACCGTAGGCATATTCGTACTGGCAACCCTCGGTCATGAAGATGGTGTAGTCGTCGCCTTGTCCGAAGATGAACGTGGCGAGGATGATGTTGATGATATTGAACTGTATTCCGAACATCGCCATCAGCCCGAGTATCCACAGCCAGCTCACCGCCATAGGCAGGAACGACAGTGCCGCCAGTTCGATGTTGCCGAACGAGAGCCAGAGGAAGAAGAAAACGATGAAACCGCAGGCCCAGCCTATGTAGTTGAAATTGTCGGACAAGCTGTTGGCAATGGTGCTGTTCAGCTGGCTAATCTCAAAACAATAGCCACCTGGCGCGGTCCTTGTGATAATATCGTTAAACTTGCTGGTGAGCGCTCCGGCCTTGGCAGCATCAACCTTTATAGGCGTCACTACGGCATAGCGGCTGTTCTTGCTGTCATAGGTGAAGTTCTGCCGACATGGTCCGTCGGTTATAGGTTTGAAATAACCGGCATCCTTCGGACTGTAGCTCCTTGAGAGTATAGCGTAGAAATCGGCGAAGGAGCCGCCTTCAAATCCGTTTTGCGATGCCGCCGCAGTGAGCTCCGAGCGTATCTTGCCATTATAACGGTCTATGAACTCTTGCCACTTGGCCAACCGCCGCACCTGCTCAGCCCGTGAGACGAGGAACCGGGTGGCATACTGTATCTCCCGTACGCCGTCATTCCTTCCCATCGCTGACAACGACGCTGCCATCTTCTCGTTGGCTGCCAGCGCGTTGTCGGCTGTAGGCCCCGTTGCGACGGCATAAAGAGTCCTAACCTTCGTATCGGATTTCAGAAGCGACGACAGACTGGCTATATCGCTCTTCTGTTCCTGGGTCATGAAGTTTATGTGGGAGAAATCCGGATCAAACGATGTCTGGAAACTGAACACGGCGAACACTACAGTGAGTATAGCCGCTACAGCCACGAACCACCGGTGGTTCTCAAGTTGTACGTTGCCAAGGCGTGCCACGGCGTTCTCCCGGCGTGGAGGACTCACCTTAACAAAGTGTGGCAGGAAAGTAAAGACAAACAGGATAGTGCCTATGAGAAGGAAGGCGGCAAACAGTCCGAGATCGCGCAGGGCTATAGAGTCGAGAGGTACGAGCGCGAGGAAAGCGCCAATGGTAGTAATGTTTCCCACAAGCAGCGGTGCGACGATCTCACGCAGGGCCTGCCGCATGTCAGGCGTGTGGTTTAGGTGTGCGACAAGATGCAGAGGGTAGTTGACTGCGATACCGATGATTATTGATGAGATGCCAACGACGATGAGCGAGACAGTGCTGTGTACTATCGAGAGACAGCCCAGCGCGAAGAGCCAGCCCCAGGCTATGGTAACGGTGATAAGAACTATGTTGCGCCAACTGCGGAATACCACCAACAACAAACCGAGGATAAGCACTACAGCAATGGAAATTGTCAGGATACTGTCTGACTTTATCTGACTGGCGTTGCCCACGGCGATGACCGGTCCACCGGTGAGGTGTATGGTAACATCCTTATACTTCGCCATCACCGAGTTGCTGTTTTCCGTTAGCCTGCTGATAAGCCGCCCGTTCTGTTCTGTCTCGCTGGAGCCGTAGGGCGACTCTATCATCACTACGGCGTGCTTCATGTCAGGCGTGAAGATATGTCCGTCATAGAGCTCGTAGTTCATCGACTGTGCACCTTTCGACAACTGCTCCACGACAGGGGTGAAGAGGTTGAGCGGGTCCTTGCCGATATTGTCGGAGAGCATACCGCCCGATGGGAACATAAGCATCTCCATGTCGCTCGTGAGCTGGGAGCCCACATAGCCTGGAGTGTTCAGCAGTGAATCCATACGCCGGTAATCGGCATCGGTAAGGAAATAAGGTATGTTGCTGTATACGAAATCCGATATCTCGGTAACCTTACCGAAATCGACCCCTGCCGAAACATTCAACTTCTCCTTCGACAGCGACTCTGTAAATGCATCAGCAGCCTCGGCTATGCGGTCCGCATCGGCGGTCTTACCGTCCTTCATTCCGATGATGGCGATAATCTTGTCAGCACCGGAGATATTCTGGTACATCCGCATGGCTTCCTGCTGGTTGCTGTCGAGAGGCAGGAAGTCGGTGATGTTTTCCTTATAGTTAATACGGATGACGAGCAGTCCCAGCACGATGGTGACTGCCACCAGGGCCGCGGCCATGCGTCTGTGGTGGACCTTGAAGTAATCGTATAACTTTAATATGAGCTTATTCATCTATGGTAATCTTGTTTAAAATAGGATTGGAATAAATCCCCAGAAGGATATCCTTCAGTCTGTCGATATCGCACGTGTCGTACTTCTCGAGGGTATTGAGGTGCTTAAGGAACTGTTCTTTCTCTTCCGCTGTGTACCTATCCCCGTATTGCTGCGTGCCGTACCGCAAATCATAAGCGATGAAGTTGTTGGGATAAAGTCGGTAGCCGTTGACGATACGCCGGTCGATGAGATGCGACACGGCACGGTGATACTCGTTGTTGGTCAGTCCGTCGAAAGCATGGAGCTCGACGTCCGTGAGAGGCTCGCAGAGTTCGAAGTGCACGTGTCCCTTGCGTTGCAGTATTCCCGTGAGGATGCTGTTGAGGTCCTCGCCGGGCTTCTTGGTGTACTTGGTGAACTGCGACTCATAGAGCTCCAGGGTCTTCAGCACGTCGCACGGCTCCCACTCGTACGACACCGCCACGGGAACGATATGCAAGTCGGCTATCGCCCGTATCTTATCCTCCGGCTCACTCATGCAGAACATCTTTATGATACCCTGGTCGGTACGGTCCATGCCGTCTTTCGTCCGGCCGTTGCGCTGCGCTATCCACACCGACTCGTGCTTCTGGCGTATGCAGTATCTTATGTAGCGGGAGAGATGGAGAGACTTCTTGTAGAAATCACGGATGCTCCCGCCGGGCCTTTCGACGCGGAACATCTTATTGCTTTTGCCTATGTCGATGACCAGCTGCCCTTGCATGAGGTTTGCACCGAACGTTATCTCCGTTGTCTCAAAGCCTTGTGTGAAGAGATAGTACTGCAGCAGACTGGCGTCAAGCATTATGTCCCGGTGGTTCGAAACATAAAGATATTGTTCCTTCGGCGAGAGATGTGATATGCCGTTACAGCTGAAGCCGTCGGTGGTATTGGCAATGATCTGTTCGTTGACAACACTCATGGTCTCAGTCTGAAAACTTCTTATCGTTTTGTACGCCGCTATCCTCTTCCTGACCTCCTCACAGTTTTCATTAGGATATATATACGATGCGAGCAAAGGCAGCGACTGGCTCTCTGCGATGCGCTTCATGGCTGCCGGTATCTCGGCATCAGTATATGGGCGTATATCATCAAATTCTTCACTGCTATATTCCATGGCTATTGTTTTTTAGTTTTCTGAACCAGTTGATGAACTCTGCTTTCCACTGACGGCATTCAGGAGTACCCTTTGTATCGGACGCTCCGAAACCATGACCGCCGGTGCGGTACTGTATAAACCGGTGCGGAATATCCATTGCCGTCAGAGCTGAGTCGAGCAGTTCGGCATTATGTCGCGGCACGACAGGGTCGTCCTGGCAGTTCACTAAGAACACCGGCGGACAACCACGGGGCACGTGGCGTTCCATCGACAACGAGTCCTGAAGCTTACGGTTGTGCTCCCGGCTGTCGCCAAGGAGTCCGCGACGTGAGCGTTTGTGCACGCAGGGATGAGCCATCGTCACTACCGGGTATATGGGCACGATAAACGCAGGCCATTCCCTCCGGGGCAACAGTTCTGCTGAGCACATGGCGAGATGGCCTCCGGCAGAGAACCCCATGACACCTATCATCGTTGTGTCGATGCCGTAGCTTGCCGCGTCGCGCCTTATGAGCCGCAACGTCTGTCTGAGGTCGTTGAGCGCGTCGGGATAACGGTTGCCACGGAAGACAAGCCGGTAGTGGGTTATGAAGGCGGGCACATAGGCGGTGCGGTAGCGGAGCACGAAGGCGGTGATGCCATTGCTGTTGAGCCATTGGCCCACCTGGCGCCCCTCCGCCTCCATATCATGCCAGAAATAGCTGCCGCCGGGAAGGACGATGACGCAAGGGCTGTTAGGACATTCCGCACGGTAGACGGTCATCTCCACCCTATGACGGACGGGCGTACCCTCCCAGATGTTCACCTGGCCGAAGGTAAACATCGCCGACATGAGTAGAAAGAATAATATCAGCGTGCGTCGCATGTCTCATTAATTTTATTGATTACATAGTTCTGTCCGAGCAGTGCCTCACTTGTCATCACCGCCGTCAGTGGCACTCCGCAGAACCCGTGCAGGTTTATGTTCTGGCCCGTCAGCAACAGGTTCTTCACCTTTGTCGCCACCTGGATGTTGGAGAGCATAATGTTGTTGCAGTCCTTGCTGTAGCCGCTGATGCCTCCTTCCTTGGAGCCATAGTAGTCGCGGATGGTCAGAGGGGAAGAGGTGTTCATCTTGTCGATATTTGCGGTGAAACCGGGGAAACGTCTCTCGACCATTGCCAGCACTTCGGCCGCCCGTTCCTCCTTCCATCTGGCATAGTCGGCCCCGCGGTGTCCCGTTGTGGTGTCGGCCCATCGCGAAACCTTATCGAAGAGCATAGGAACGGTTATCAGCACTTTCTCACTCCATGGTCCCTGGTCAGCAACGGGTGGCGTCATCATCAGCAGACCCAGCGGCCACGGCTTCGAGGCATTGCCGAACTGCCAGATGTCGGCGTAGTTGCGGGTGATGTAAATGGAGTGGTTGATGTAGGGAAACGTGCCGGGTTTCATCTTTATGTACAGCGAGAAGGCTGAATAGGAATTCGGAATACTCTCCAGCCTTGCCCGATAAGCGTGGGTGAATGCCTTGCCGTGGATAAGGGCAAGCAAGGTGCACGGATGGATGTCGGAGATATAATAGTCGGCGGAATACTCCTTGCCGCTGACTGTCGTAACCTTTGAAACCATCCGGTTGTCGACGTCTATCCCGGCCACTGCACTGCCTGTGATGACTTGTCCGCCGTGTCCGGTGATAACGTCTGTCAGCAGAGTGGTCATCTGTGAGCTGCCTCCCACAAATCGTGAGGCGCCACGGATGTAAAGGGAACTGATGATAGCATGGGTGAAAGCCGGTGTCCTGCCTCCTTCGCCGCCATAAAGCGGATTCATATAAGCCAGAACGCTTCGCAGCCTGGGATTGCTGACGTATCTGGCTATGAAGGCGTCGGCGGCGACAAGCGACCCGTCAGGCAGCAGGTTGAGTGCGGAGTGGGTAGGGCGCAGATTGAAAAGGTCGATGGAGTCGGCAATGTTGAAGATGGCTTCGACATAATCCTGCAACTCCTCACGGCTGTCGGGGAACACTTCCGCGAGGGAGTTGACAAATCCGTCCTTCCCTTTTGCTATGCGGTAAGTCGTGCTGTCATCGGAGAAGAACAGCTCGTCAGTGCAGTCGTCATCAACATCCCTGATGTTTATCTTTGAGGCAATGCCCAGATACTCGCAGATACGGCGGATATTGCCACCGGGCTGCATGCCGCCAATGACATGCATGCCGGTGTCGAAGTCCATTCCGAAACGGCGGAACGTCTGCAGTCCGCCTCCGGCCGTAGCGTTCTTCTCGAGTACGGTAACGCCATATCCCTCCTTGGCGAGGATGGCCCCGGTAAACAGTCCTCCAAGACCACCTCCTATGATTACTGCCGTTTTCATCTGTTCACTGCCTTTTATCTTTGTCTCTGTTGTATGCCTATTTGTTACTGATGAGTATTTGCCGGTAAATCTCCCCTGCCGGAACAAGTTCACTGCATGTCAGTATCGTACCCACCATGGTGCCGAGCAATCCGTGGGAGTTGACGTTCTGACCAGTGAGAAACAGGTTGGGCACACGTGTGCGATGGCTCACGCGGCACCCTGCTCCCAGGTGGATATCCTTGGCTATGCCGTACATGGAGCCCTCGGCCGTACCGGTGTAGTCGAGGTATGTGAGAGGCGTTGACGTATAGTAGTCCTCTATGTTCTCACGTATCCCAGGGAAGTGTTGCTCCAGCGACAGTAGGAGTTTCTCCGCCTTGGCGTGTTTGAATTCCTCGTACCCTGCGCCACGCCTGCCGACACGGGTGTCGGCCCAGCGCTCCATCTCTCTGATGTTCATGTAGGAGATGACCTGCCCGCTCTGAGCGAAACGCTGTCCGTCGTGTGTGCAGAAGTGCATGTAGAGCCAGCCTTTCGGCCATGTCGCCTCGTTGTAATCCTCACAGTCCCAAGGGCTGCCCTCGTAGGCGAAATAGTTATGGTTCATATATTCCACCGTGTCTTTTCTGAAGTGGAGATAGACGGTGAAACAGCTGGTGGTCTGTGGCATGGCGTTGACCCTTGAGCGGTAAGCAGGACGAATAAGCTTCGTGTCAAGAAGTTCGAGGGTGCGGATGGGATGGATGCCGGAAATGATATAATCGGCGGAGAGCTCTTCACCACCTTCCAGTCTGACGCCAGTGGCACGGCTGTCATCACAAAGGATATCCGTAACCTTATGGTCTGCAAGCACCGTTCCGTCATAACGGCGTATTGTACTGGCCAGTGCCGCGGCTATCCTGTCGCTGCCCCCTTCCACCCTATAGGCGCTCTGGTCATAGAAGTCGCGGATGAAAGCATGCGTGGCAAACGGGGTCTTGTCGCGCTGTGCGGCATAGAGTGGCAGATCGCCTACGAGGACCTCGGCGAGCACCGGATTGGTGATAATGGACTCTATGACATCGTTGACGGACCGGGTGAGCGACTCCTGGTTGACCGTATCGTCAGCATCGCCCTGCCGCAGTGAGTGGATAGACGAGGCGGCGGCAACCTTCTCTACGGCATCAAAGTAGCGCTCCAGGTTTGTCAGCTGGTCAGGGAAGAAAGCGGCAAGCCGTGATATGAAGTTCTCCCGCCCGCTTGCCATGGGATATTCCTTACCGCCGATGGAAATAACATTGTAGCAGTCGTCATCGAGACGGGAGAGGCGGACCTTATCGCTCACCTCCAAATAGTGGAAGATGCTGTCAATGGTCTGTCCCTGGGCCGCACTGCCTATGAAGTGCATGCCGGTCTCGAACTTCACACCTTTCCGGACGAAGCATTGCAGACAGCCTCCTATCTGATGTCCTTGCTCAAGCACGGTAACATCGTAACCGTTCTTGGCGAGGACAGCACCGCATGAGAGTCCGCCGAAGCCACTGCCTATTATGATAACTTTCTTTCCCACTTATCTACACATCCTGTTCTATCTTGTTTGAAATCTCCTCAAAACGCCGTACGTAGAGGCTATGGAAATATTTCGTTATGTCCTTGACCGTTCCTTTTGCCGCAAGCTCTGCCTGAGTCATCGCTTTGTCCACTTCCACATAAATCGGTCCCTTGGCAAGATGATAGGTCTTCTTGCGCAGCACACGTCCCGTGCCGTAGAGGTAAACAGGAATTATGTCCAGTCCCAGTTCTTCCGCGACATAGAACGCTCCACGGTGGAAACGTCCTATCTTGCAGTCGGTGGAGCGGGTGCCTTCGGGGAATATGGCTATGCTGTAGCCGCGCTCCACGAGAGAGCGGAACTGCGGCATGAGGTTCTCTATGCCTTGCGAGGCCGGATAATACTCGGCATGACGGATGAGAAACCCGTAGAACGGATTGTGCCATACCCAGTCGTTGGTCAGGAAGATGACCTTCGGGGTCAGCGACAACAAACTTATCAGGTCGAGATGCGACTGATGGTTGCAGACTATCACTGACGGTTTGTTGAAGTCGACCGATGGGTCGATATTGCAGGTGAACGTTGCTCCGGGAATGCCTATCCCCTTGGTAACGGCACGAGCGGCATGATAGATGAGCAGATGGAGCTTCCATTTCTTCTTTTCCGTCATCTTGCCGATTTTCACATATATCCACACCGAGGGCGATATTATCAGCATCATGAAGAAGAGGAAGAACACCAGGGCCCCTACCGTGCGCAGGATGGTTCCGCCCTTCCGCCAGATGAGTAATGGCAATCCGTAGACACCGGCCAAGGCGCAGAGAACGGTATTGAGGATGCTGATACGCGTGAAGTCGAGGACCGGACGGAAATGGCTCACCCGCTCCTCCTTAGGAGGGTAGTAAACATCAATGGGAATGGAGTGGATGCCGACACCATGCCACGCCGCCAAGGCCAGCAACTCAAGCTCGGCCTCATAGCGTGAGGTAAGGAGATGTAGTCCGTAGAGCTTCTTCAGAGGATAGAGGCGGTAACCGGTTTGTGTGTCGGGAAGAAGGTGCCATGTCTCAACGGCGAACCAGAAGTTCGAGAAGTTGTTGGCAAAGCTGCTGCCACGGGACCTGACGATATTCTCCTTCTTGCGGCTGCCTAAGATAAGGCTGCCGGGCCATTCCTGATTAGCCTTTAGAAACAGCGGTATGTCGTCGGCGGAGTGCTGGCCGTCGCCGTCCATGGTGATGGCATAGGTGAAGCCGTCCTTCAGGGCTGCCTCGAAGCCGCGCTTGAGGGCATAGCCTTTACCGCGGTTTCTCCCGTAGCTGATGAGGTGTATGCCGCCGATGGCCGTCAGGACCTCCGACGTGCCGTCGTCGCTGCCGTCATCGACGACAAAGACGTCGTCGCAGTAGCCCATGGCCGCACGCACCACAGCGCCGATGGTGCCTACATTATTATATGTGGGTATCAGCACGCATATCGCCCTGTCGTGGAGAGTATGCCGGATATATGTCAGGGTCTCTTCGTCTGTCATTCGTCCGTTGTCGTTTCCTCATCATCCGCACCGTCGTCCTGTGGCCTGTCCATAGGCGTCAGGGTATAGGTGATGTGGTATTTCTCATCGTTATATGCCGTACGGCCCTCCCGGAGTGCGACAAGGAGCTCGCGGATGTCCTTGGAGAGCACGTTCCTTATGTACCATTTGTCGAGCATGGCAACGACACTCAAGAGCCGCACTTTGTCGTCTGTGATATTATAGGTGAAGTCGAGGGCTGTGATGCCAAACTCATTGACGATGGCTCCTTTCACGGTACCACTGTCGTTGACCATCACGCAGATGCCGCTGACATAGCCCTTCGGCATCTCTATATAGGCGTTGCACTCCACGCGGTCGCCGTCATGCGCCGGAAAGGCTATCTCCTGTGCCCGCGCCACGGTCGCGGAGACGAGCAGCAGGGCCACGATACTAATTAAGACTAAAGACCTTCGCATTGACGGGAGTGTTTGTTCTTACGTTTCTGAGCTGTATCACCGTCGTGTCGCCGTTTCTCTCGACCATCCTGACGCTGGAGACCATAGAGCGGGCCATATCAAAGTAGACGGTGATGGTACTGAACATCTGTTTCATCGGGCTGCGCTTAGGACGCATCACAGCCTGCCAGCTGTTGCCATGGCCCTGAAGGGAAACGTTGAAGTCGCGGTTGTTGGAGACACAGGTACCGAGGACGCTGCTCATCATTATCCTCGTTATCTCCTTGAACATCTTGCTCTGCGCCACATTGATGCGGCTGTTGCCACGCGAGTTCTTGAGCCATACCGTCTGACCGTTGAGGATGAAGGTGTAGTGATATGGGGAGGTGTACTCCCACCGCAGTCTGTTAGCACGGCTGTAGTACATGTTTCCGCGCGATGTCACCTTGCTCTTTAGCATGTGCAGGGTCTTGGTCTGCACGAAGTTGCACGTCATGGTGCGCATGTTTGCAGCCACATTGTTGATACGCTGGCGCACCTGTGCCTGGCTGTAGTTCTGCGCGAACATTGCCGGCGCCGTCAGCAGGAAAAGGAAAAATATAAAAATCTGTTTCTTCATATCCAAAATCATTTTGTTATCAGGCAGCAACCCAGCATGATAAACGCCACGCCCACCCATCTGACGGCCGTCACATCTTCATGGAAGCATACGATGGCCGCTATCATGGCGAAGGCATAGCTCAGGGAGCCCAGAGGATAGGCGACGCTCAGGGGGTAGTTCTTCAGCATGAACATCCACAGCAGCGACGCCGCCAGGAAGAGCAGACCGCATACCGCAAACTGCCAGTTGACGAGCAGACTGCCCCAGAACTGCCAGTTCCAGCCGAAGGGCCGCATCTTCTGCAGGGCTATCTTCAGGAACACCTGTCCCGAGGCGAGCAGCGCACTCTGGAATACTGCCAATGACAATACTTTCCACATATCTCTCTGTTTAATTCTATTTATCCTCCTCTGTCCTCAGACGCAGCACCACGGCCACCGACGACACCATCAGCATAGTGGGCCGTCCGGCCTTCGCCAGGATGGTATTTATGAGCTCCGTGCTCTCGTCGTGGCAGCCCACGAGGACCGACCGGCAGCGGCCGGAACGCAGGAGCAACTTGGCCTGGTACACAGCCCATTCCATCGAACGGGTGCCCTGCGAGATGGTTATATTGCTGCCATGACACTTCAGGTGTATGGCGATGAGACTGCTCACGGTGTTGTGCGTGCTCTGCATGAAGAAGGTCGGCTTGAACATATCGTCGCCGGCAACCAACTGCCGCAGAAGCCGCTCACTGTATTCCAGCGAGCCGTAGGCCGTTCCCGTTACGATGGCGTCGGGCATGGCGACGCCAGCGGTCTCCAAGGCCTCGAGCGACGTGAGGAGAGCGCTCTTCATGAGACGTCCCATGCGCCGTGCCTCCATCGGTCTGACGTAGCGTTTGATGTCGGCGAGACTGTCATCGCCGTGGTTCTCCACACGCGCCACTTCTACGATATCCTCATCGCCACACCATCGCTCATTAGCAGCACTGCCACTGTCGGCGAGGATCAGCGAGGAGTCGTTGCCGCCGAAGCCGAAGGCGTTGACCATCACATGCCCGAGATGTGTCCTTATGTCATCGGTGACGGGCGTAAGGCCGTCGTCCATGGCATGACTGAAGCCGAGGTTGACGGGGATGAAGCCCTGTTGCATGGCGATGATGCTGATGACGGCCGAGATGGAACCGGAGGCACTCGTGGTGTGGCCCGTAAATCCTTTCGTACTCGACACCGGCGGCACAGTATCACCGAAGACAGCACAGATAGCCCGAGACTCACTGCGGTCGTTGTCGGGCGTGCCGGTGCCATGGGCATGTATCCAGTCGACATCGGCTGCCTTCAGCCCGGCCATAGCCAGGGCCTCACGCATAGCCATCTGGGCACCGGTATCGTCGGGCGACGACGCCGTCTGATGGTAGGCGTCGCAGGCATTACCATATCCGGCCACCCACGCCTCTACACCCGCACCACGGCGACGGGCGTCGTCCTCACGCTCCAGCACTACATAGGCGGCACCTTCTCCGAGGTTCAGGCCGGCGCGGTCTTTGTCGAAGGGACGGCAGCGGTCGTGGTCGAGTATCATCAGGGCGTTGAAGCCGTTGAGATGAAACGCCGACAGAGCCTCCGTGCCTCCAGCCACCACGATGTCGGCATCGCCCGTCTTGAGCATGTCAGCACCGAGCATAAGGGCGTTGAGGGCCGAGGAACAGGCCGTGGAGATAGTGGTAAAGTCGGAGAAGAGACCACCAAAGTGGGCGGCGATGTCTCCCGTGCAGCTCCCACAGTCGTGATGTGCGAGCCATCGGCAGATACCCTCTGCGGTGTCGGCGGTAAGACCGTTGTCGGCAGCGGCGACCATGGAGGAGAACTTCTCCTCGGTGACGTCCATTCCGGCAACCGTCGTGCCGGAGACGAGGACGATGCGGCGTTTCTCCCGTGGGCTGACAGCAGCCTGATGCAGGGCTTCCCTGACGGCAAGAATGCCCATGAGCGTCGTCCGGCTCACATCCTTGTCGCGGGGTATGGCAAGACGGTCCTTCATATCATCGTCGGAGAGCTTCACCTCACCCACGGGCAGCTCCGTATGACGTGCCCCGAGCCAGCGCATGGGACCGATACCGGTGCGTCTGTCCCTGAGCGACTGTGCCACGGCGTCCTTGCCGACGCCGATAGCACTGACTATTCCCTCGCCGGTGATGACTATGTTCTGCTGGGCCATTGTTATTTCTTACGGTTCTTGCTCACATATTCCGCCATGTGGCGCACACTGGTGAAGACTTTCTTTCCGTCGGCGGCATTGGCGAAACGGATGCCATAGTGTTTCTCCATGAGCACGATGAGCTCAAGGGCGTCGATGGAGTCGAGGCCAAGGCCCTCGCCAAAGAGCGGAGCGTCAGCGTCGATGTCGTCAGGTGTCATGTCCTCAAGGTTCAGAGCCTCGATAATCTCTTTCTTCAGCTCCTCAATAAGTTCTTCCATATCTATATTTTATTTTTATTTTCTTTTCATTATACATAAATCGGCCTCAAACTGATTGTCATTATCACAGTTTATCCAACCGCCTATCACGCTCTGAGTGCCTGCGTCGAGGAATGCCGAGGAGAGAAGCTCATCAACGCGCTCCCGGTTCTTCTCTGTCAGGAGGTAGAAGCCCGTCTCACCATGGTAATGGTTGCGGATGGCCACCTCACCGGTAACGATGTTTGGCAGGGTGTAGACGAAACGCTCCGGACTGGGGAAGTAGTCGTCGGCATCGCTGATGGACTCCAGATAGCGGCGGTCGGCGACGACGGACCCGGAATGGCCTACCATCACCACGGCACGGTCGCTGCAGTCGCGGAAACGCGGCTCGCCCTCGTCCAGGAGGAGGAGCTCCGTGGCGATGAAGCCGAGGCGCGCGAGCAGGTCCATCTTATAGAACTTCGGATAGTCGCCGACATATTTCTTATATAGGTCAGTGAGCATCTGCCGTCCTCCGTTCGGAAAATTCTCCTGGTGTCCTGCCAGGGTCATACTGTTGGCATCAAGATGAATGGTCTTCGCAATGTAGAAGCCGTCATTCGGCTTCCCGGCACTATGTCCTTGGACAGGACGGCGGCTCAGTAGTGCGGCGGCATTGCATCCTCCGAAGCCGGAGAGCATCTTCACAAAGCTCTTCCGCTCTGTGGGCCGGGGTTCCATGACGACATCTATCTTCCCCGACACACCGGGCTCCGAGAATCCTTTCGTGGGGAGGATGCAGCCCTGGTCCAAGGCATACATCATCAGGGCCGTCTCCAGCACGCCGCAGGCTCCCATCGTATGACCGTAGTAGCCTTTCATGGCACTGACGGGAAGGGCTCCCAACGCCGCACGCTCTATGGCCACCGACTCCATCTGGTCGTTGAACAGCGTCGCCGTGCCGTGAGGGCTGATAAGGGCGATGTCGTCCGTAGGCCTGTCGCTGAGGCATCCGGTAAGGGCCTCATAGGCTCCCTCGCCGTTGCGCGACGGTGCACTGAGATGGAAAGCGTCGTTGCGGACACAGCCGCTGACGACCTTCCACGCCGTGTCGGTGTCGCTTCCGCGCGATAAGACGATGGTGGCGGCGGCCTCACCGAGGTTCAGACCCGTCCGCTCGATGTCGAACGGACGGCAGGGCTGCGGCGACATGGCCTTCAGCGACTGAAAGCCGGAGATGATAAACCGTCCCTGGGCCTCAGCACCTACGACGACAGCATGGTCGTAGAGTCCCATCTCCAACAGGCGGCTGGCGGTAATAAGTGCCGAGAGGCCGGAGATGCAGGCGTTGTCGACGACTATCGGCGGCGTCGTTATGCCGAGGCGGGAGGCCACGATGGCGGCACTCGCCGTGGGCAGGGCGCGCTCTGTGGCGTGCGTACCGTCGTCGAGCCATTCCACATTGCCTTTCGTGGTACTCAGCACGAGCAGTGTCCTGCCGTCGGAGCAGGTGATGCCGGCATCGGCAACGGCACGCCGCGCCGACGCCACAGCCATCGTCTCCAACGGGGAGAGCCCGTCGGAGCCGCCGCCGGGGAATGTCCCGTCGGGGAACAGCGACGCCACAAAGGTGCCGGGGACGCCGCGGTGGTCCTTCCACTGGCGTAGGGCACTGCGGCCGGAGGCCACAGCGTCGTAGTTCTCCGCTGTCGTCATGCCGAGTGGAGACACAATGTTATGTGAGAGTACCGTTATCACTGTTACAATATTATTTCCAGAATTCAAAATAGTTGAACCACTGCGCCGGATACATGTGGAGCATACGCTCCAGCTCCGCGGCATAGGCGTCGGCAAGCTGGCGCACCTGCACACGCCGGGGCTGGCTCTTGTCGTAACTGAGGGGTGTAACGTAGGCCGTATAGCCGCGCGTGCTGGTCTTCATGACATTCAGCGCGACAACATCCAGACCGCGCATGGCGGCGACACTGAACGGGCCGACGGGAATGTCGGCAGGAGAGCCAAGCAGGTTGATGGTCACCGTGCGCGGAGAGCCGAAGACACGGTCGCCGGGGATACTGACAATCTCGCCACCGGCAAGGGCCTTTTCCATGGTGAAGAGATGCGACATGTCGGACTGTATAGGTATCATGCGGATGTTGTTGCCGCTGAAAAGACCCTGTCGTCCTTCCATGACGGTGGCCTTCTCCTGCCCGTAGACAAGGGCATTGAACCGTTTCTTGTCCGAGACGAGCTCATAGCCGGCCATCTCATAGTTGCCTATATGGGCACTGAGGATGACAAAGCCAGCCTTCTGGCTGGCCAGACGCTGGAAGAGGTCGTAGTTGACAATGTTGATATGCATGCGCTTTCCGGCATAGAGGGCAAACTTGTCGATGACGACCTGCGCGAAGAGCACATGGTTGTAGAATGTCATCCACGCGGCCTTCAACCATCCGTAGTGCCACCGCCGCCGGAAATAATGCCAGGCGATACGTGCTCCTGGCGAGAGGAGCATGCACATGGGCACGACAAAGATGTCGTTAAAGACATACCATATCCTCGGGTCGCTGTGCCGGAGAACCTTTACAAGCCACCGGTGCATAGTTGTCGTGCCGAACGTGTTGCCGGCCCACTGCTTTTCTGGCATACCCCTTACTTGTTTACCTTACGCTCTATATAGTCGCAGAAGTCCTTAAGGGTAACGACGTCCTTCATCTCCTCTGGCTTTATCTTAAAGCCGAAGTTCTTCTCCACGATGACGACGATGTCGACTAGGTCGAGACTGTCAATGCCGAGGTCGGCCTTAAGCTGTGCGTCGTCCTTTATCTTGTCCTCATCGATCTCGAGGTCGTCGATGAGAAACGCTCTTACTTTGTCTTCTATTTCCTTTCTTGTCATTTTTTTATATATTGTTTAATTTATTCACAGAACACAATGTATGTATCCATGCATGAACCCAATTTGTGCACACAATGTATGTATCCATGCATGAACCCAATTTGTGCACACAATGTAGGGGTGGGCTTTATGCCCATCCTCAAAAGGTTTAAAGGTAATCCCTTCTCACCTTTTAGCGGAGACAGAGATGGCCTCCTTTGTTAGGATGGGCATAAAGCCCACCCCCTACATGGCAGACACTGCGCGTATATCCAAATGACCACAGGGCCAAGAATGTTTATTCACATCCTGCCTTCCGCACCACCAGGATGGAATGTCCTTCTCCCAGGTGGTCATGTATCTGTTCTATCTCCAGTCCGGCCTCGCGGACGCACTGCTCCATGTCCTCGGTGTTGTACATCTTGGAGTTGCCGTTTGCAAGCGCGGTGAAGTAAAGGCTCGTCAAGGTGAGGCACAACGTGGCGGGCTCAAAGCGCTGACGGTCCCAGAGAGTTTCCATAATATATATACGCGTGGAAGAGGTCATGGCAGCGGCGGCACGGCGCAGGATGCTCACTATCTGCTCCATACTAAAGCAGTCGAGGAACTGGCTCATCCATATAGCGTCAGGACCGTCGGCCATAAGCGGGAAGCTCTGACCCTCGTCGAGGAGGTCTATGCCGAAGCCTTTCACACGCTCCGCCCCTTTCTTGCCCTTCACATTGGCTTTCATAAGCTCAATCTGCTGCGGGAGGTCGAGGACCGTAACCTCTGCATCATCCCTGTAGCCCACGCACTGCAGTGCCCATTTGCCGGTGTTGCCGCCGACATCATAGAGCGTGCGAACCTTATGTTCGTCGAAGACGATGCGCAAGGCCTCCGGGAACGACGAGTCGCTATAGAAATGGTCGAAGCCGAACCAGCTCTTCTGCACCTGCGGCGGCAGACTGGACAGCCCCTCATATATCGTTGGCCACGGACCGAAATGGCGGAGACCCTCCGGCCGGCCTTCTTTCAGCGACTCCTCAAGATGGAACCATCCTTCGTAGTTGACATCATGGTTGAAGTCGATGTTGACCTTTGTCGCAGGGTCGGTGAGAAGAAACCACCCCGTCTTGGAAATGGTGTAACGGTCTGTGTCGGGATTGACCAGGACTGTGCCGATACTCAGCGAGGCCTCCAGGAGACATTTCACCGCATAGTCGGAGAGATGGGTCTTCTGCGCCACCTCCTGACGGGTGAGGCCGTCGTCGCTGTCACGCAGCAGCTCGAGAATTCCGAACTTCACCATCAGCCGAGAGGCCTGGAAGATGACGGGGCCCCACGCGATGTACTGTGCCAGACGCTGTGCCTCACGCGCCGAGAGCTGCTCGCTCGTATACTTTTTCTTCAGAGCTTCGGATAGATGCATAAGACTTTAGTTTTCACTTATTTGATGCCGACTCTTGAGAACACATCATCAATCTTATCTTTTATTGAAGGGTCATATCCAAGGTGCTTGCAGATGAATTTTCCAAACTTCTTTCCTGAACTTCTCATGCCGTCGCCCCAAAGGTTGGACATAGAGCCAAAGGTGCCACCCCTTCCGTTGACAACAAATTCCACCATGGTCTTGCCCGTGGCAGTCTCTTTGATAGCACATTCTATTGTGTTGTCACCGTTCGACTTGATGTTTTGAGGATATAAATATACTGTGTATTTATGTCCGGCCTTGGCAGAGAGAAACAGATTTACATTCTCCATCTCAGCATTTGCCTTGGCAACAAAATCATTTATACGGGGAAGCAACTCCGACTCATATTCCTTCTCGGCATCATAATCAGGTTGCTCGGCGTTCCGCCGTTCTATCCAGTCCGACTTGCCCAAACCGTTGATGGTCATATTTGACCAGTCAACGACATAGCTCAGGGAAGTCTCTCCCTTGAGAAAGGAAAACGACAGCTTGTCGCCTGCATATGATGAAACGACAGACAGCAGAACGCAAATGACGAGTGATATGGTTCTCTTCATATATATTGTTATATACTACTTCAATTTTGTTACTTGTTTGGCGAGTTCCTCAAAGCAATCACTGAAGGTCCCGTCATAGGACGGGTTGGCGCCACCATCAACCTCATTAACTTCAACAACCGCTATAACAGTGTTCGTACTTAAATCGATAACAGTTAAGGTACCCCAAACTTTAGTGGCATTGCTGGGAATAAATCCCATAACTTTAAAGTACTGATCCATGTTCTTTACTTTCATAGAGAACTTGTATTTTGCGTTCGCACGTTCTGAGTCTGGTACTATTTTAACATTCTTGGACTTCTCGTTGAAAGTTTCAGAGAATCCTTCCCAAGCCACAGTCTTAAGGTGTTCTAAGTCGGTGAACTTCGTTTCTAATGGCTCTCTGTTGTCATACTTTGCACCTTCCCAATCGAATGTTAATACAGCATTGCCTTCTGCAGTCTTCATAAACTTAGCGTTGCCACTAACAACTTTCAAATCTGATCCTGCCATTGCTGCTGTATATCCGCAGACAATAAAAAGCATCATTAATAAGAATTTCTTCATGTGTCAAAATTGTTTATAAGTTATACAATAATAATAGAATGTTTAAATTCTCCTTAATACCAATGCGGCATTGGTGCCTCCGAAGCCGAAGGAGTTGCTGAGAACGACCTTCAGTTCTGTATCGACAGTCTGCGGCGTAATGTTCAGTCCGTCGGAATACTCGTCGGGATTGTCGAAATTGATATTCGGCGCAACAAAATTGTTGAGCATCATAATGGTGGAATAAACGGCCTCGCTGGCTCCCGCCATCCAGCACTCATGGCCTGTCATCGACTTCGTGGAACTGATGAGGGCATGATGACCAAGGAACATTTTCTTAAGCGCTTTCGCCTCATACATATCGCCCTGAGGGGTCGACGTGGCATGGGCATTGATATAGTCGATATCGTCGGCATTCACTCCGGCATCATCCATAGCACGCTGCATGGCCACACAACAGCCATCCTCACTGGGAGTGGAGATGCCGCCGCCATTGCTGGAAAAGCCATAGCCACAGACCTCAGCGAGGATAGTGGCACCACGGGCCACGGCATGGTCGTAGTCCTCGAGGACAAGGGCGGCAGCGCCGCCGCTGGGGATGAGTCCGTCGCGGTCGCGGTCGAAAGGACGGCTGGCCTTCGTCGGCTCGTCCATACGTGTGGAGAAGGCACGGAGGGCATCGAAGGAGGCCATGGAGTAGTAGTTGGTCTCCTGGGCACCACCGCAGAGGACCATGTCCTGCAGCCCCTGCTTGATGAGCATGTAGGCAAGACCAATGGAATGGCTTCCGCTGGCACAGGCGGCGCTGACGGTGAAGTTGATGCCCTGTATATGGAAAATGGTGCTTAGATTCATATTAACCGTAGAGTTCATCGACTGGAAAACGCATCCGTAGCCGAGCATCTCCGAGTCATGTTTCTCCTCCATGATTTTCGCAGCCTCAATGACTGGCTTTGCCGACGAGTCGTTACCAAAGATGCAGCCTACCTCGTTGTTCAATAGGTATTCATCGTCGATGCCGGCCTGGGTAAAAGCCTGACGGCTGGCCATAAAGGCATATTTTGCTTCTTCGGACATACCCGCACGGACATGGCGGTTGACATCTTTCTTCGTTAAGACAGCTTCCGGGACGATACCCGTCAGACCAGAAAGATAGCCATATTTCAAGCGTTCTGCATCAAGGCCAATACCAGACCGGCCTTCGTATAGGGACTGTCTGACAGTGTCGAGGTCCTGTCCAAGACATGACCAGATACCCATACCGGTTATAACGACTCTTTTGGACATTTTAGAAAGCGGTTGAAGAATACAGTTTTATTATACTACTTTAAGGTGTTCAATTTGTTGTACCCATTTTTGCTCAGGAACGGGATAAGTGCCTCGTAGTGGTACTGGGACTCTTCACACCCTTTTCTTATTTTACGGGAGTAACACCCTGCAAGCGGATATCCGCCGAAAGAGTGGGAACTTCATATTGAACGTCCTAATACTATTTATATATATTATGCAAAGGTAAGTAATATTTATCTAATCAAGAAAAAAAATAAACGTTTTTTTCGAAATGGGGCGTTCAATTTGTCATACCCGAAATCCCTTCGGCTTTCTTCAATCCACAACATGTGGATATTAAAGTTTCTGATGTGCACAGTTAATGACCGAGATGAAACAATGCTGGTCACTCTTATCCCCTCCATCCACGTGCAATAGTGACTTACAGCCTCGGAGGCTGGCTCTTAGCAACCCCACATCTGCATATCTGGCTGCACTCGATCCTCGGAAACCTCTTTCACCCAATGTAGGGGTGGGCTTTATGCCCATCCTCCAGGGGCAAATGGATTGAGGAACCCAATGTAGGGGTGGGCTTTATGCCCATCCTCCAGGGGCAAATGGATTGAGGAACCCAATGTAGGGGTGGGCTTTATGCCCATCCTTCAAGGACAAAGCCCCTCTAACTCCTACCTAAAAGGGGAGAATCTGATCACTCTTATCCCCTCCATCCACGTGCAATAGTGACTTACAGCCTCGAAGAGGCTGGCTCTTAGTAACCCCAGACTAAGCGAGCGAAGCGAGTGCAGTCTGTGGACAGATCGAAAGGATAGTGTACACTCAGAGCCTCGGAGAGGAAGTACAAGCGAATGTAATCCGCTTGCAGGGTACGGTCAGACTCCAAACGCTAAATAAAATACCGTGTCAGACCGACGGCTGCAGGGCGCGGCCCTTGTGGCCGTCCGTCATAAATTCAATATTCATATGTTTGCGGACGGCCACAAGGGCCGCACCCTGCAGCCGTCAGACACCACGCGCTGAATGGATACCTCACTGCCTCCGAGGCACTGTGTGTAAGTCCACATCCGCATATCTGGCTGCACTCGATCCGCGGAAGCCTCTTTCACCCAATGTAGGGGTGGGCTTTATGCCCATCCTCCAGGGGCAAATGGATTGAGGAACCCAATGTAGGGGTGGGCTTTATGCCCATCCTCCAAGGGTTTAAGGGTAATCCCTTTCTACCCTTTTAGGGGAGTTAGGGGGCGTTTGGGGTGTTAGAGGGGCCTTCCTGGTGAACTTCTGACTACTGCGCCGGTGTTGTCGTCGCAGGCTCACCCTTCGGTTGCTCGGTTGACGCAGGTGTCGTCGACGACTCGCTCTTGTGGTCGGCAGGATGGTCGGCGGACGGCTGGTCGGTCGTGGACTGATTGGTCTCGGTCTCCGCAGGCTGCTCACCATAGCTCTCTTCGTAAGACGGCTTCTCGGCTTTCTTACGGGCGGTGGTAGTCTGGTAGGTGCGCTCAGGCTCCGCGACGGCAGAGTCAGGGATCATTGCCGAGTCGGCAGGCTCCGCGGTGGTGGCGGTGGTGTCGGCATGGACAGGGGTCTCCACTGACGTACTGTCGGCAGGCAGCGCCTTCGGTGATGACGAGTTAAAATACCAGAGTGTTCCAGCGGCGATGGCCAGGACAATGATAACGGCCACGAGGATGACCATACGGACATTGGTGGAGTGGCGTTCCTCCTCATACTGGCTGATGGGACGGGGACCACGGCTGGCATTGCTGACAGGACGTGGACGCTGCGGCTGCTGTGGACGCTGCGGCTGCTGTGGACGCTGCGGCTGCGGGCGCTTCTCCACCGCAGCCTTCTTGGGCTCCTCATCAGCGGATGGTGTCTCCACTCCGTTTACCACCTCATCATCCTCATCCTCGTCGTCATAATCATTGTTGACGGGCTTCACGGACTTTATCTCTGGAATGACGATATTCCTTCTACCGTTAATGTCGCGGCCGTCCTCATAGATGACGGAGCGCACCTTGAAGAAATAAAGTGAGTGGTTGTCCTTGCTGGAGGATGTCGACGACCGGAGGATGTTTCTCTTCTTGTCGTCGGAGCCTTCCTCGGAGAAGAACTCACAGAGCTTGTTGCTGTCGTAGTCGTCGAGCATGCCGTCGGTGAGGACGACGAAGAAGTCGTTGGGCTGTATGTCGTCAAGGTGTTTGATGTCGGGGTTCAGCACGGAGAACTTCTCGCTGCCTGCATTCTCGAAGACGACCTTCTTCTCCGACGGACGGATCTGCAGCACACGGCAGGTGCCAGCGCTGACAACGGTAACACCGTCGTTGTGAAGACAGAGCATTGCCATGGAGAGACCCGCGGGCTCACCGGCGCCGTCGGAAGGACGGCAGGTGGCGATGGCATTGAGGATCTCCTCATCGGGGATGTCGCCGTTGCCACTGCGGTAACGGCGGAAGTAAGCGGCGATGTTCTTGATGAGCTGTTGGCTGGTAAGGCCCTTGGCGGCATGGCCGTCGCTGATGATGAATATACGGTCGGCCTGGTCGGCCTCTCCTTTTCGTGGGAAGATGGCATCTTTCTGTTCCGGCTGCTGACCGAGTTCAAAGATGGCCTGTGGTTCGTTAATCTCTATTCTCATAATATAATGTAAATATATGGAACATTCGTTTTGAAGCACAAAAATACATATTTTTTTTCTTTAGCGGAAAAATATTCGATAAAATTTATTGTGGCGTTCAATATGATGTGCCCTGTTTGAATAGTTACTGAGGATCAGAACCTCCGAGGCTGAGAGTACCCTTAGGTCTTTTTATCCTTCTGAAATGACATCCGTTTGCGGGGCGCGGCTAGGTATGGTTAGGGGCCGCCAGTAATCTATATTTTAAAACTATTGACGGGCGGCCCCTAACCCTACCAAGTCGCACACTACGCCCCACAACCCAACATAGCCACACCATGCACTGGATTGAATTAGGCAATTCAAGTTTCACAAATGAAAGTCTGCACATATAGAAAAGGATATTTAAAAACGGTGCTGCGAGGCCTAATATGAACGGTGCCGTGAAACCCCACCCCTACATTGGCACGAGTCGCTTTTGTTCTTTATAGTTCCCCTATTAAGTAACTTCAGAAACTTGAATTGGGTAAACATTCTCACGACCGCTGCTCCGTCTCCACTTCCCACTCGTCGACCGTGTGCTTGTCGGCATCGAAACGGATGCCGACCTTCACCACCTTGCGGCCGTCGGAGAGATAGGGACGGGCATAGCCGCGGGCGTCTATCTGCTCAAGGGCATGGCGCGCCGTGTCGCCGACCTTCAGTTCCATGACGTAGATGGCGTCGGGCATGAAGATAACCATGTCGACGCGGCCGCCGGCAACTTTCACCTGCGTGCGGACGTAGACGTTGAGCATGGAGAAGATGAGGTAGAAGGTGTACTCATAGAACCCCTCCTTCGTGGCGGCATCGGCAAGCTTCTGCTTGAAGCCCTCCACGTATGGGACACCGGCGAGATACGACTGCATGTGGCTCATGGCCAAATCGATGTCGCTCTGCTTGAGAGCCTTCCAGAACTTAGCCGCAAAGCCTATCTGCACATCACCACTGTTCAGTCCTGTGTATGTGGGCAGCAGTCCATAGACATACCCCACACGGACCTCCTGGTTCGGAATGGAGAGAACGTATGCCTCGGTGTCAGGATCGTAGTCCTTTATGGTGAGATAGCCGCTCTGATAGAGCAGCGGCAGCGCATCCTTCATGTCCTCCGTCGGCTGGTCGAAGGACGACTCAGGTACGTCGAGAGAGTCGAGGGAGGTGATGTCGGTGTGGAAATGCTGCATCTGTCTGATGAGGAAGGTCGGCGTGCCGGAAGCAAACCAGTAGTTCTTCAGCAGGTGGTCACCCAAGGCGTTGAGCAGACTGAACGGGTTGAAGACGGCATCAGCGCCGCCGGCGAAATGGTAGCCGTCGTATTTTAGTTTTATCTTGGCATACATCTCCTCTGGCGTCAGCTTAAAGTCCTTCGCCATCATGCTGATGTCCACCTTAAAAACAGTCCTCACTTCATCCTCCGTGAAGCCGCAGATAGTGGCGAACTTAGGGAGCAACGAGACATTCTTAAGGTTATTGATGGTGGAGAAGATGCTGAGCTGAGAGAACTTCGTGATACCGGTGATGAAACAGAACTTTATGTGTGCCTCGTTGGCCTTAAGGGGCACGTAGAACTCCTGCATGACCTTGCGCATGGCGTCAAGGGTGGCCTGGTCGTGGAGGGCGTCGAGCAGTGGGGCGTCATACTCGTCGATGATGACAGCCACCTGACGGCCCGTCTTCTCCTCCGCACGATGAATGAGGCCGGTAAGCAGTTTTCCCGGCGAAGTCTCATCGTCTTTCCGACCATATACTTCTGCCAACGGTCCCAGCATCCACATCAGCGTCTCACGCAACCCTTCGGCATTGTACTGCCCTTTCGTTACGCTGAGGTCGATGTGCAGAACGGGATAGCGGGTCCATTCCTTCTCGAGCGACATAATCTTCAATCCCTCGAAAAGTTCCTTATCACCGCGGAAGTATGAATCCAGTGTCGACGTGAGCAGCGACTTGCCGAAACGGCGCGGTCTGCTCATAAAAACAAATGTGGCATAGTGTGCCAGTTCCCATATAAGATCGGTCTTATCGACATAGATAAACCCGTCCTTAATAAGTCTTTCGAAGGTCTGTATGCCTACCGGATATTTTCTCATCATCTGCTCCATAATACGTCGGTTCTTGTTTCATCTGCAAACTTACACAATTAATTTGATATCTGCAAGAAGAAAATGAAATAGAACAATTTTTACCAATCACTCACAAAAATAATTTCTCGCAAAGCCGCAAAAGACGCAAAGAGTACGCCTAGGCCTATCAGACGACTGCATAGGCGCAGCTAGATAGGGATAGGGGCCGTCCGATAAATTCAATATTCTCTAGTGGCCGTCCGTCACAAATCCGATATGTTATTGTTAGTCAATTGTACTAAATTCTGTATCACTCTTATCCCCTCCATCCACGTGCAACAGTGACTTACAGCCTCAGAGAGGCTGTGAGATATCCATTCTGCGCATGGTGTCTGACGGCTGCAGGGTGCGGCTAGGTAGGGTTAGGGGCCGTCCGCAAACATATGAATATTGAATTTATGACGGACGGCCCCTAACCCTACCTAGCCGCGCCCTGCAGCCGTCGGTCTGACACGGATATTTTATTTAGCGTTTGGAGTCTGACCGTACCCTGCTTTATCTTTGCAGAATGATTTATGCAAGGTTAAATCCTTGTAGTTTCATGGTTAATTTTTACCTTTGTTGTTGTAAGGAAAAGTTGACCACCAGAGGGATAAACTAAGTACCCTGCCAGACTAAGAGTCTAAGACTTGCTATAGTTCCTCTGGGTTGAAGCTGCGGAGACAAGGTAGGAAGTTAGGCTCGGAGCCTATATAAAGTATATGCCTGGACAACTTCTCGGTCAACCTGTTCCTTTTAATATGAGGACAAAGTTATGAAAAAAATCTGTATCGGCATAGACATTGCCAAAGAAACTTTTGATGCGACTGCCATTTTCGCTGAGGACCTTGATGTTTTCAATCAGCTCGGCTACGCACAGTTCAAGAACTCACCTTCTGGATTCAGAAACCTTGTGTCATGGGTCAGAAAACAATGCAAGCAGTGCAAGAAACACATCAACGACGACTGTGTGTTCTGTATGGAGACTACGGGCGGCTATGACCGTCAGATCTGCTCGTATTTGTACGACAAGGGACTCCACGTGTGGCGGGAAAGTGCCATCCAAATCCGCCGGTCTTCGGGCTTCAGGCGTGGAAAGGATGACAAGGCCGACTCCAGGAACATCGCAGAGTATGCCGCCAAGAACCAGAGCAAGCTGGTTGAGTTCTCGCCTGACGCCGAAACCGTTGCGGAGCTTAAGGAGATGGTAAACTACCGCAGCCGCCTCGTCGAACGCCGCAAGGAGGCCAAGACCAGACTTTCCGAGAAGCAGGCCACATCGTCCAAGACAGCCAAGCAGCCACAAGGCGTACATACAATCGTAAAACTGTCGAAAAGGGAAATACAGTGCCTGGACAAGATGATAGAAGAATGCGACGATGAGATAAAGCGCATTGTCGAGTCTGACGAGGACATGAAAACCTAAAATCCGCAAGCAATCTCAATGGCAATCTCAATTGCAGTAAAGAGCTTGAACACTATGCATCATGATAGTATGAGCGTGAATTTTGTCCGATTTGTGCATACCTTCCCCTTACCCCACAA
>Ga0256406_1001189_pt1 | contig 43043 bp, 39 predicted proteins | sample RumenRJG_03DNA_FD_185986 | JGI IMG/M metagenome (GOLD analysis project Ga0256406, IMG submission 185986) | Bovine rumen microbial communities from Lethbridge, Alberta, Canada - RJG_03 | ecosystem: Host-associated > Mammals > Digestive system > Stomach > Rumen | place: Canada: Alberta | collected... | reverse complement strand
TGTCCCGCCAATGCTATAGCCTGCACGGGCTTTCACTTGCAGGTCGTCGTCCCATGAATCGGCTTTTGACAGTGTGGAAGCCAACAATGCCAATATTCCAGTGAATAATATTTTCAGTTTCATCTCTTATTCTCCTCTTCTTTTATTTTTCAAATGATATCTCCACTTCATCTACGTAGAGAGTACTGCCAATGGCGCCCTCGAACAGGGCACCGTCTTTGCTTGATGAGAATACCAAAGCCAGATTGAATTTCTTCTCCGACAGTTCTTCATCATCAGCATCCTTACCTTCAAAAAACATTTCGAAGCGTGTCCATTCGTTGGTAGGAGGCAACTTGTCCATTTTTGCCACTTTGACAACTTGAGGGTGGGTATTCAGTTTGTTCAGGTCAAGCACATCGTTACCCCAAAGATAGACGTCTTTCCCCTCACTGTCCTTATTCCGATAGAACACGGCATATATGCTTGCCTCGTCTGTGCGCCCGGCTACCTCGTGCATATCCTTGTCGGTAAATTTATCTCCTGGCTGATATTTATAGTAGCCTGTCACGCGGACGGGTTCGCGGTCGATGGGTACACCAAAGCGGGTGGTCTTCAGTGCATCGGTCAGCACATTTTCGATGATAAACTTACCTAAGAACAGGTTGCCTGCTGCGATAGGCTTTTTCATCATGGCACCCAACGAGCCTGCCGAAATGGTTTTCAGACAGACGCCCTTGCCTTGGTAGCCTTGTTCGACGGAACTGGTTGGGAATGCGTCTGGTTGGGCGTAGGAAAGAGTTAAGGCAGCTCCGGAGTTGCCCGAGTCCCAAATGTCCTGTCGCTGACCAGTGGTCGCCTCTTCATAGAAAATGTGATAGTAGCTGCCGCTATAGGTCTGCTCTGATGTCTCAACATGCTCAAAACTGAATTTGAAGGTGGGCAGTGTCGGCTCAATGAAAGCGACCTTGTACTGGCGTGTCCATTCGCCATCTTCAGAGGTTACGGTATAGGTCACAGGACCGTTTGTGAAGTCTTGCAGTGATCCGTTAGCTGGTTCGATGGTGGCACCAGGAGTCAAGTCGAAACAGACAGGTATTTGCTTCGAAAGTGACAGCAGCGAACGTACCACGAAAGTAATGTTTGTCTCGGTGGAACTAATGTCTGATACTTTCATTTGGTTCTTATCGTTGAAATAAACAGCATACTCATCGCCTTCCACCCAAGCGTTGAGAATGTCGCATTCCTTGTTTCCCGCCTCATCCTTGATACACGATGTCAGGCAGAGCATGCAGGAAACGAATACGAGTGTTATCCACATCGAATTGATTTTCAATTTTCTCATGGTTCTATATTTTTATCCTTTTATAGTTGAGCAGCCTTGTAAAAAGGCAAGCAAATGGTATCATTCTTTGTTTTTGGGCTCTGTCGTCTTTTTCCGTTTCACCTTCATTCGGTCGAAACCGTTGCCATAAACGCCGATGACGGGACTTTGAGAGACAAAGGCTGCCGGGTCAACGGTGTTGATAATCTCGAACACTTTCCGGCTCTCGCGCTGCTTGACGAGCACGAAAAGAACGTTTGTCTTATTGCCCGAATATGAGCCATAGCCTTCGAGAATGGTGCATCCGCGATGATGCTCTTGGTTGATGCGTCGGGAGATTTCGTCATACTTCTCGGAAATGATGAAAAACTGAACAGAGCGGCGCATGGAGTTGACTACCTGGTCGAGGCAGAATGCCGTCACATAGAGCACCACATAGCCGAAGATGACGCGCTCCCAGTCGCGCAGTACCAAATAACTGGAGGTGATGATAATGATGTCGCAAATCATCATGACATGTCCGAGTGATATGTCACGGTATTTATTGACGATGGAGGCGACGATATCCGTACCGCCGGCGCTTCCGTTGAACGACAGTCCGATGCCGACACCGCAGCCACAGAATACCGCTCCGATGATACTTGCCATGAACGGCTGGTCTTCAAGCAGGTGGAGTGAAGTGGCAAAGTCGCGCATAAGCGATAGCGATAGCGTGAGTACAAGCACACCATAGACCGTCTTCACGCAGAATTTCCATCCCAGAATCTTCAGTGCAAGAATCAAGAGACAGATATTGATGGAGAAATAAGAAACCTGTGCGGGAATGTGGAGCGGGCTCCATTCCAGGATAGAGGCGATGCCGGGAACGCCGCCGGTCGTGATGCTGTTGGGCAACAGGAAGACTGACCATCCGATGCAGTAGGAAATCATGCCTATGGCAATCATCACATAGTCGCGCAGTTCACGGAAAAAAATGTGTCTTTTTCTGTCTTTTTCTGATATTTCCATTATTTCAATAGTTTTTAATTATCCAATAATTTAAGTGCTTTTTGAACAATATCGCTGGTCTCATTAGTGATTCGGAAATATTCGCTCATGTCCCACAGGTCGCGTGCAACGAGCGCTTTCAGCTGATTGCGCAGATAGGGGAGTGTGCGTTGTAGTTCTTCGTCATCTTTCGGAACGATTTTTTGTTTCTTCGCTTCCGCAAGAATGTCGTCTATTTGCGACTGTGGAACTTCATATCTCCCGATGAAATCGGTAAATTCCGGATATTTCTTTTTCAGTTCCTTGCGATGTTTGTCGATGTATTTTAGTGACGCGTTGATGACAATGCTCTTTGCAGTCAGTTGTCTGTGGAAGCGTGTGTACTTGGTTGTGTCGAGCGGCACGAAATGGTCGGGCATGATTCCGCCGCCACCATATACTGTCCTATGCTCGCGCAGCGTATAGTATTTGAGTGAATCGGCAAAGTGGATGCTGTCCGGATTGGTCAGTTCGCCATGCTTATAGCGCTTTTCAATATCCATCTCATAGTCTTTGAGGTCGCCCTTTTTGTAGGGTTTCTGAATGCATCGTCCCGTCGGGGTGTAGTAATGGGCGATAGTGAGGCGTATCATCGAACCGTCGTCAAACTCAATTGGGCGTTGCACCAGTCCTTTTCCGAACGACCGCCGTCCCACCACGATGCCGCGGTCTTGGTCTTGCAGCGCACCGGTCAGAATCTCTGCTGCCGAAGCGGAGTATTCGTTGATGAGTACAATCACTTTTCCGTTGAGAAGTTTTCCGCCGCCACGTGCCCGATATTCCTGGCGTGAGACGCGCCGTCCTTCGGTATAGACAATCATGTCGCCCCGTTGGAGGAACTCATTGGTTATCTGTACGGCAGACTGCAGATAGCCTCCGCCGTTCTCCTGCAGGTCGATAATGAGATCTTCCATGCCTTGTTCCTTTAGCAGGGAAATGCCTTCCATGAATTCCCTGTACGTCGTGGCACCGAAACTTCCGATGCGGATATAGCCGACGCGAGGCTGAATCATATACACAGCATCGACAGTCTTCACAGGAATCTTATCGCGTGTCACAACAAATTCCAGGAGTTCCTTGATGCCTTGTCGCTTCACACCCAACCTCACTTTCGTGCCTTTCTTTCCGCGCAGTCGTTTCATGATATCTTCGCGCGACATCTTCACACCGGCAATGGTGGTATCGTTCACGTTGACGACACGGTCACCGGCGAGGATGCCCACCTTCTCGGAAGGACCGTTGAGCACGGTCTGTATGACCATCAGCGTGTCCTCAAGCATGTTGAACTGAATGCCCACACCCTCGAAATTGCCGTTCAGCGATTCGCTCATCGATTTCACTTCCTTCGGCGTGGAATAGGTAGAGTGGGGGTCCAAAGATTTCAGCATGCCGCGAATGGCTTCTTCCACCATCTTCGATTCGTTCACGGTGTCAACGTAAAGATGGTAGATGGCTTGCTCGGCATTCCTCAACTTCTCCATCGGCTTCTTCGCTCCCATCTGAAATTGAGCATTTGCCGGAAGAAAAGCCATAGTCGTGAGTATCAGGAACAATATGTATCTTACGATACGCTCCCTGTTATATGATTTTTTCTTTCTCATGTTCTTCTTATGCGTTTTCTTCATCGGGAAGGTCCTCTTCAATAACCAGGTTGTCGATGATGAAGTTCTGCCGTTCCATCGTGTTCTTTCCCATGTAGTATTCCAAAAGTTTCTGCACCTGATCGTTCTTGTGCAGCGTCACCTGTTCAAGCCGGATGTCCGGTCCGATGAAATGGGAAAACTCGTCGGGCGAGATTTCGCCGAGTCCCTTGAATCGGGTGATTTCGGGGTCTGGTCCCAAGTCGGCAATGGCTTGCAGGCGCTCATCATCACTATAACAGTAGCGGGTGATGAAGTCGCCCTTCTTCTCACCTTTATTAAGATGTGCGTCGGCTTCTTCCAACACTTTTTTCTTCTTGATTTTCGTACGGCGGTTGCGCACACGGAAAAGTGGTGTCTGCAACACATAGACGTGCCCTTTCTTAATCAATTCAGGGAAGAATTGCAGGAAGAACGTGATAATCAGCAGACGGATATGCATGCCATCCACATCGGCATCCGTAGCGACGATGACCTTGTTGTAGCGCAACGTGTCGAGCCCGTCCTCTATATCGAGCGCCGCCTGCAAGAGATTGAACTCCTCGTTCTCGTAAACCACTCGTTTGGTCAGTCCATAGGAGTTGAGCGGTTTTCCGCGCAGGGAGAATACTGCCTGCGTGTTCACATCGCGGCTTTTTGTAATGCTTCCGCTGGCAGAATCACCTTCCGTGATGAAGATGCAGCTCTCTTCCTTGCGGTCGTTTTTAGTGTCGCTGTAGTGAATGCGGCAGTCGCGCAATTTTCGGTTGTTCAGATTTGCTTTCTTGGCACGTTCTCTCGACAGTTTGGTGATACCTGCCATCGCCTTGCGTTCCTTCTCGCTTTCGCTGATTTTCTGGAGCATGGCTTCGGCAATGTCCGTATTCTTGTGCAGGAAGTTGTCCACCTGTGTCTTGATGAAGTCGCCCACATATTTGTTGATGCTGACTCCTCCGGGTGACATCGTCAGCGAACCGAGCTTTATTTTCGTCTGCGACTCGAACATCGGTTCTTCCACATTCACGGCAATGGCAGCTACAATTCCGTTACGGATATCTGTATATTCGAAGTTTTTGCCCGAGAATTCTTTGATTGTCTTTGCTATATGCTCTTTGAACGCACTTTGGTGGGTTCCGCCTTGGGTGGTGTGCTGACCGTTGACGAAAGAGTAGTATTCTTCTCCGTACTGATTGGCGTGGGTGAAAGCAATCTCGATATCTTCGCCTTTGAGGTGAATGATGGGGTAGATGCCGTCGATTGTCATGCGGTCGGTGAGCAGGTCTTCAAGTCCGTTGCGACTGACGATGCGTCGCCCGTTGTACATGATTGTCAATCCCGTGTTCAGGTAAGTATAGTTGCGGAGCATGTTCTCCACGATATCGTCGTGGAAGGAATAGTTCTTGAAGAGCGTATTGTCGGGTTCGAAGAAGATGAAAGTTCCTGTTTCGTCCTTGCTCTTTTCCTTTTTATCGTTCTTCAGTTCCCCACGTTCGAATGTTGCTATGCGCACTTTCCCTTCGCGATAGGAGCGAACTTCAAAATGACCGCTCAGCGCATTGACGGCTTTCACACCGACACCATTCAGTCCGACACTCTTCTTAAATGCTTTCGAGTCGTATTTTCCTCCCGTGTTAAGCACCGATACGGCTTCAATGAGTTTTCCTTGCGGAATGCCACGCCCATAGTCGCGCACCGATACCCGCAGGTTGTCTTCGATATCGACTTCTATCCGCTTGCCGGCATTCATCTTAAACTCGTCGATGGAGTTATCCAACACTTCCTTCAACAACACATAGATGCCATCTTCGGGAAGCGAACCGTCACCCAACCGTCCGATATACATTCCCGGACGGGTACGTACATGTTCCATGTCGCTCAGGTGGCGGATGTTGTCGTCGGTATATTTCACCGTCGGTTGTTGCTGCACATCCTCTTCGTATTCTACGTTTTCTTCCTTATATAATTCTTTTGCCATATTTTCAATCTCCAATCTCTTTCTTGTAGCACCTGCGCCGTTTGTGGTTCACTGTCTCAAAGTAACTCCACTGACTTTGCACGTTCTCGTTACTCTCCATCTCCACCTGGCTTTCACCCCATTTGATGCCGTACTTGATATACCACGGAATCAAATGATAGAACATCAGTGCGTTCACACCTTTCGCCCGGTATTCAGGCAGCACGCCAATCATCATCAGGTCGATGATGTCGGTCTTGTGGAATTTCAAGACACGCATCACATGCCACCAACCAAAAGGCAACAAGCGCCCGCGGCGGCACTTTTGCAACGCCCGTGAAAGCGACAGCATCGTGATGCCCACGCCCACCAGCTTGTTTTCGCCGTCAGTGCAGTCTTCCACGATAGGGATTAAGTTCAAATCAACATACGGGAAATACATCTTCACGTATTGGTCAATCTGCTTGTCGGTCAGCTCAGAAAAACCATACAGGTCCTTGAACGTATCGTTAATCAGGTGGAATATCTTGTGGGCCATCCCTTCATCCACCTCTTTTTTGGTGAGTGTGCGCACACGCAGGTTGTAGCGCTTCATGATCATTTCCGAAATCTTCACCATCTTTTCAGGAATACGGTCAGGAACAAAAATCTTGAACTCCACGTAGTCATTGTCTTTCTCCCAGCCACCCAGCTTCTCCATGTGCTCAGGGTAGTATGGGTAGTTGTAGATGGTTGCCATCGTGCCGAGTTCGTCGAATCCCCACGTGAGCATTCCTTCCGGGTCGAAATCGGTAAAGCCCAGCGGACCAATCACTTCCGTCATTCCTTTTTCCCGACCATACCTCTCAACGGCATCCAGCAAGGCACGCGAAACGTCCATGTCGTCGATGAAGTCAATCCAACCGAAGCGTACACTCTTGCGACCCCAGCGCTCGTTGGCTTTGTGATTGATAATCGCAGCCACACGGCCAGCCACCTTCCCGTCCTTATAAGCGAGGAAATATTCAGCCTCACAGAACTCGAAAGCGGCATTTTTCTCACAGTCCAACACGTTACGCTCATCACTGAACAAGTTGGGGACATCATACTCGTTGCCCGCATACAAGTCATAATGAAAATCAATGAAAGTTTTCAGCGCCTGCTTGTCCGCGACTTTCCTTATCTCAATACCATTCATAATCCCTTCTCTCTGCTCGTGGAGGCGAATCAGTGCATCCGCCCTGTTTAATCGTTAGATTTATCATGCAAAAATACGGAAAAACATCCAAAACACAAAATTTGAACCAAAAATCATCGATTTTTTCCGAAAATTATTATATTTGCAGAAAAATATCATAGAGAAAATCATCATGAAGAAAATCATCCTCACACTCCTTTGTCTTTGCGCACTGACAGCCATCCAGAGCTGCCAGAAAAATCTTATGGACGAAGCAGTCAAAAAACTGCAAAACAGCAAGCCGGAGACCATACACAACATCGACGGGCATAAAACCACACTCACCATCGTCACGCTATGCGACGACGGGTACATAGGCAATCTCGAGCAGCCACACGCCAATCTCTTCGTGGCAGAAAACGCCAAATTCTTCAGAAAAATCAGCGAAACACTCCCTGAAATACAAGATCTGCAAGTCAAACTCATCTACAAGAGCAAGACCAACGGCGACGAACAAGAATTCGAATACACAACCGAAGAGTTGAAGTCGCTTACCGAGAACCCCGAAAAAACCATTCAGGAAGCACAGGAAGAACTCGCGCTTATTGAGGAAATTTGAGGACAATTCCCAAGGTCCATTCCCCCAATAATTTCACTGCATAAACATACAGAAAAGGACGTATAAACATACAGTTTAACTTTCGATTTCCAAAAGTTCAACTTTTACCTCCCAAAAGTTACTTTTGCGTCCTGAAAGTTGAACTTTTACAAGCTAAAAGTTGAACTTTTGGAAGGTTGTTTCTAATTTATTGAATAACAGAAGGTTACGTTTGGTTGCACAGAACAAATACTCTTGTATAAATATACAATCACGGAGGGGAATAGAAAAACAAAAAAAAGCGGCTCGCTGTCCACAAATGAGGAACAGAGAGCCGCACGATTGTCTGTTGATTGCGCTAGGCTGGCAGCGTCAGTCGGAAATCATGGTGATTTCGATACGGCGATTCTGGCGCAAGAGGTCGTTCGCAACACGCTGCACATCAGCCGCAGTCACACTGTCGAGCACTTGCTCGAAATCGGTATCGTAGTCAATGCCATGGCGCAGATGGTTGTAGATGACATAGTCCCAGTAGCCGTTGTCGCGCACATTCTGCCCGTAAGCCTTGCGCAGATACTTCCTCACCTTGTCCATCGATGAGGGCAGCGGACCGTTCTTGGCAATGTTTTCAATCTGCTGATAAATGATAGGAATCAGCTCGTCGTACTTCTTCGGGTCGGTGCGGAACGTGATTTTTACAAGCGAGTTGGGAGTCGTCGTCCGTCCCATCTGGTAAGACACGCTCACGCCATAAGTGCCACCCTTCTCCTCGCGCACCGAGTCGGTATAGGCAATCGACAACACACGGGCGAGGAAATCGAGCTCAAGGTCGGTCTTCGGGGCAAAAGGCTCGGCAAACGTGTAATAGATGTTGACCAGCGCCGAAGGTGTGTTCGCCTTTTTGTGATACACATGCGTCTCGTTCGCGTCACGGACACGCGGATAAGTGTCGGCAAACGTCTCTTTCCTGCCATGCGAGGGCAGTGTGGCGACATACTGACAGAGCAGCGGACGGAGCGCATCCATATCCACATTTCCCACCAGCACCATCTTGAAACCGGAGGCATCGCTGAAGCGTTCGCGGTAAATCTGCATGATGCGGTCGTAGTCAATCGACTTGAGATGCTCGCGGCGGAGAGGTTCCACACGCGGATGATTGCCGTAAAGAATGACGCGGGTCGTGTCGTTGTAACCCACTTGCGGGCTCGCCTCACGGTTGGTCAGGAACGACTCCATGCGGTTCAGCTCGCCATTGAACGCCGTCGTGTCTGTGCGCGGACTGGTGAAATAGAGGTAGGTCAGCTCCATCAGCGTCTTGAGGTCTTTCGGCGACGACGTGCCGTTGATGGATTGCGTCTCATCGCCTATGGACGGGCGCACACTGACAATTTTCGATGCCAACTTCTTCTGCAGGGTCAGCGCATCAAACTCACCCACGCCAGCCTTCATCACCGAACCGCTGATGATAGAGAAATTGTGTACGTCCTTGTCTGGATAGAGCGATGTGCCACCCTCACCGTAGAAACGCATCATCACTTGATCCTTGCTGAAGTCGGTCGGTTTGACATACACCTTCACACCATTGCTCAACGTCAGTTCCTTCGCTCCGAAGCGATAGTCACGCTCACTCACGATAGTGCCCGGCTGCGGCAACTCGGCAATCAGTTCTTCGGACACCTGCTCCTCCCGGTAAGCCTCATAACGGCGCGCCTGAGCGGCTTCCACCCACTGCTTCATCTCCTCTCCCGTCGGTTCTGTGAAGCCCTCTTTGTTCGGGAAATAGCAGACAAGCACCTGGTTGCGGTCGGTAATCAGCTCAGGGACAGCCTTGTTCACCTCGTCGAGCGTCACCTCACGGTCGAACCGGCGCGTCATTTCCAACTGTTCCTCAGCCGACAGCATCGGTTCGGAAGTGAGAAAATGATTGACCGCCTTGCTTACGAAATGGCGGTTCTGACGGTCGTTGCGCTCGGCGTATTGCCTTTCCACCGCCTTCATGCGCAACGCTTTCGCACGCTCCAGCTCCGAAGCGGTAAAACCATGCTGGCGCGTCTGTTCAGCCATACCGATGACGGCGTCGAACGAACCACGGATATTCTCCTGGCGGCAACCGAAATTCAACGTGAACGCCTCCTTCGTGCGCGAAATGAAGAATGTTCCCGCACGCACCGAAGCACTCAATACGGGCGGCACCGCCTCATGCTGCAACTCTTGCAGACGGTTACGCAACATGGAGGCAATGAGACCGTCCACATATTCGCCACGCTGCGATGACACAAGGTGCTTCTCCGAGTCGGGAGCCGCATCGCGCTTCATATAAAGATGTGCCAGCATGATAGGCTGTTCGCTGTCACGGTCCGTAGCCACAATCATCTCATCATTGTCGCCGACAGGATAATAAATGCGTTCGGCGGGATTCTTCGGTGCAGGAATCTTTCCGAAAAGCTTCTTAATCTGCCGCTCGGTACGGTCCACATCAATGTCGCCGACAACAATAATCGCCTGCAGGTCAGGGCGATACCACTTCTGGTAGTAGTCGCGCAAATCCTGATAGGGGAAGTTATCTACAATATCCATCGAGCCGATAGGCAGACAGTCCTCGTATTTCGTACCTTTGTAGATGACGGGCAACAGGTTTTCCATCATCCGCTGCGTGGCTCTCGTGGCACGTCGTGTGCGCCATTCCTCGTGAATCACGCCACGCTCCTTGTCAATCTCCTCATTCTCAAGCAGAAGCGAGTGGCTCCAGTCGTGCAGGATAAGCAGGCACGAGTCGATAATCCCCTGACGGCTCACGGGCACGGCAGAGATGTTATACACCGTCTGGTCCACACTGGTGTAGGCATTGAGATTGGCACCGAACTTCACACCGATGGATTCGCACCAAGGCACGATAGAGGGCGATTTGCCCTTCCCCCTGAAATGTTCCGTTCCGTTGAAAGCCATGTGTTCAAGGAAGTGCGCCAAACCGCGCTGGCGTGGCTCTTCGAGAATACTTCCCACACGCTGCGCAATATAAAACTCTGCCAATCCAGGTTCCTTCGCGTTGTGGCGGATGTAGTAGGTAAGTCCGTTTTTCAGCTTACCCATGCGATAACTGTCGTCCTGACGGACGCTTTGTGCGCTCGACGAACCGATGGTCAGCATCGTCAAGAGCAACAAGATAAGTGTCTTTTTCATGTTTTCTGTTCTATTGTTTATCATTGATAGTCTGTTGCTAATCTCTCGATGAAATGGGCGTTTTTTGAGACGATGAGATGGTTTCGTAACAGGTTAAAACGTACATCCTACCGTGAGGGAAAGCGTGGAATGGCTTTGTCCCTCCAGATAGTCATCCTTTTCGGTTGTCCTCAGATGATTGAATGCTGCCTTCGCATAAGTCTTCATCCTCGTTTTAGGAAAGACGAAAGCATATTTCACTGCCATTTCAAATCCGTATTGCGGAGCCGTGAGATATTGGTATTCCCGGTGCAGGAACGCTGTCATTTCTGCCGGAGGAACCTGTTTGTCGGACGGTGGAGCCATAGTGCCGTCGTTGTATAAATCACCGCTGCCCGTCTGGTAGTTCATGGCGAGACTGACACTTAGCAATGACTTGTCGAAAAAGAAATTGCGTTCGCCCTGAGCGAAGAATGCCACATGGCGAAGGTCCTGCGTCCTGTAGTACGGATAGTCGTAGGCAGTCACCTTGCGCCGCATGAATTCAACGCCGCCATTTGCCATCCATGTAGCGGTGAGGTCGCGGACGCCATAATAGCCGGTATAGGCGACACTCGCCTCTGTCCACGTCTTCTTGGAGAGTTTCACTGGAGTGTAATACTCATAATAGCGGGCAGAAGTCGCGGCATCCTCCACTTCGCGGTAACTGTTGTTATAGTCGGTCGTGCTTTCCCAGTCGATGTGCATATCCAGAAGATGCTTGTCTGTTGCCGTCTTTACAGTCAGGCGACCATCGTAAACGAAGGACTTTCCGTCAAACTGGTTGTGAGAGACGGTATAGGACGACTTTTTCCCGTAATATCCTTCGCGATGGGCATAGCCGAAATGGTTGTGCCACGATGTTCGGGAAGTGATGTCCCAGCCTGCCTGGATGCCTACGCCATGATATTTGTTGAAAAGCGGCATCTCCCTGTTTTGTTCCGTATATCCTTTTTCTCCGAATGTCTCCATCTTTCCGAAAAAAGCACCATAGTCGATAATCGACTTATAGACGAGATCGGCATTTCCGTAAATGCTAAACCTGACTTGTTCGGTGCTCCGACGGTAAAAGTAGTTGGCTCCCACTTGAACGCGCTTCCCCAACGGTGCATAGATGCCCGCCGTAAGTGCCAGGTCCATGAGGTTGTTCTTATGGCGCAGGTCCTTGTATTTGGCATAGTTGGCTGCCGTGAAATCCACCTTTGCACCGATGGCTATGCCTTGATAGACATCAGCGCCTACAGCACCAGTCAGCGTATAAGTGTCCCGATGCTTGTTCCCGGAATTGTCGGTTGTGCTCTCCACAATGTCGAAAGGCATCCGGGAGGGATTGACGAATGCCGACCCGCTCATCTTTTTACCCGCAAAATTGTGATACCCCATCTTTCCGTACATCACGATACGGTCGGTGAGCCGATAGAACGACTCCACGCCAGCTCCAACGTTCACCGCCTTCGCTGCCCCGTAGTAGTTCACAAAACCTCCCGTTTCGTAGCCGAAATCTATTTTTGCATCGCTCAGATGAGCAATGTTGAGGCGTGTCAGTCCGGCTGCGTTAGGATTAGTGAGCCATGCGTCGCTTTGTTTGAGAAACAGGAAATCTTTCGTGAGCAGACTGTCTTGTGCCAAAACGTGCCGGGGCGAAGCCGTCATGACTCCGCCCAGCACGATAAGATATAATAATACTCGTTTCAAGATATTGTTCCTATTATTCGCCACGGAGAGAACACTTCTGGCGCTCGTGGAAATCTACGGAAGAGTTGTTCGTGTCCATGAAAATGATGTGTGCACCATTCTTCATAGATGCCTCAGCATTGATGCCGCTCGGGTCGGTCGAACTCTCCACTCCAAGATTGTAGTTGTAAACCAATTTCCCCGCATTTTCGGGAAGTGCTTCAGTAGAAGCCTTGTCCACATTGCGGTAGAGAACATGTCCCTGGGCGTTGGTAAGACTGACATGCCCCACGTCGATATCGTCGGTCAGGCGCTTTACAGATGCCGACTCGCTGCCGGCTTTCCACACCTCAACACCATCGAGAATCCATTCGCGCGGAATCTTCGTGCCTCCCCACGTCGGACCGCTGTATCCCAGATGTGTATAGGCGTTGTCCGCATTCTCGGCATGTGCCTTCGGGGTCGTTCCTTTCGTCTGGTAAATCATGACAGCGGGAGAGGTGACACTCATCGGCCATGCATTGCCCTGCGCCAGCTTGACCGTCTTCAGATAGTGACTCGTCGGGATGACATCGGCAGGTGTGGGATAATAAGATGTGTTGTTGAAGAATTTGTTGTTGGCACTTGTGCCCGGTCCTTCATAGTCAGGGTCGTACATGCAATAATAGTCTGCATTGGCATAGTTCACGGAATTGGCTAATCCATCCACCTGCGTGTTGTTGATGGCACCATGGACGTTGACAACAAGCTGACTGAATGCAGGGATGGTAACAGCCCCTTGGAAGTACCATATACCGGCATATCCGGGAATCCAGTCCTCGTCAGCGTAGTGGAGTTTGCCGTCAGCATACAGTTTCTGCGTGGATGATGCTTCTGCATTGTAACCCGGACCTATCGTGATTGCCAGGTTATCCATCGTCACATCCTCATTGCTGTTGTTGTAAAGGATGATACATTTGTCCTGAATAAAGTTCTTGTTCGTAGCCGTGTTCCATACACCGCCGTTGTAAATCTCCTTGATGATGATAGGATGCTCGGTGTTCATCTTTGCCACGTTTACTTGAACGGTGGCAGATGCAGCAACGCCGTCCTGAACGACCAGTTGCGCCAAAGTGCCGTTGCAGATATAGCGGAAGCCTTCAGCCTCGCGAACATCGGCAGTCGTTACTTCATACACGCCGGCAGGAACGTGGAAAACCGCCTTGCCACTGGCATCCGTAGTTGCTTGGTAAAGACCAGCCCCAGTTGTGTTGCGCAGTTCAACGGGTGCACCGGCATAAGGCTCTGAGTTTTCAGGATAAGAGAGTTGAACAGCGACATCGTAGAGGCTGATGTCGTCATTGTCACTACATGCGCTCAACAACGGAAGCAGAGCGCACAACAATACGGGAACAAATCCCTTCATAAAACATTTGATTTTTTTCATGGTTCTTTTTATTTTAAATGATTCTTTTTTTGGTTTATATTTTGATTCTTAGCGATAATCCATAATAGAACTTCGGAATGTATCCGCTATCGAAAAGCGACGACTTCAGACCTGTCTGAGATGATTTGACGTGTCCCATGTTGTTGAAGAAGTTGTTGGCATAGAACGAAACGCTGATGTGGTCGCCAATCTCTTTCGTAATGCTGAAGTTGGCAGAAAAATATTTCGAGATGTAGTTGGGATTGAGCGTATAGGCATAGTTGTTTCTCACAACAAGATGCGCTAATTGGTTGTAGAGGTCCTGGTCATTCTCGTGCGCCCACAAAAATTTCTCGGCAAACGGAATCAGTTCCGACGGATTGTCCCATGTGCTGTAATATTCCGGATAGACCACCACATATTGGTCGCGCATGCTTTCCTCGTAGGGAATTCCAAAGTAATCGCTCGTGCCCGCAACGGCAATTCCACGCATGCCGTTGCTCAAACGGCTCAGGGAGCGCTTATAGTTGTAAAGCGAACTTTCCAGGCGCAGTGTGATAATCATTCGTACTTTGGGGATGTGTGTGGTGAGTGTGGCGTTGAGGTTGACCTGTCTCGATTCGCTGCCATTGGCAATCGAGCCAGCAGATACGGTTCCAGCGGATGTCGATGATGAGCCGCGATAATAACCGATGAGGGGATAGTTCGTGTCGTCCATGCTGCCGGAGCCTGTCGTGCCACCCGCAAAAAGCGTCTCATCCTGTCCTCGATAATGGTAAAAGTTACCATCAATGCGCAGTGAAGTGCGCAAGGCTTTCCATTGGGCAAAATCCACAATCCATTCCAGTCCGTAACGTTCGACGGGACTGCCGTTAACATACGTCATGCTCGATTTGTAGGTGCGCTGTGTGGTGTGTGGCAGTTCTTGCGGTGCTACTGTTCCAGATAGGTCTGTCAGCGTGACAATGCCTGTCTGTTGGTCGATGCTGTAACTGCGATAAGCTGCCTCGACACCGCTTGTTTCTATTGCTGCCTGACTTGTGCGAACATACTGGAAAGGAGTATAGCGATATACCGACATGTAGGGTCTGAGCGTCTTGTGGTAAAAGCCCGACAAGGTGATTCGCGTTCCTTTTATGTTCATCTCTACGCCGACATCCGCCTGATTGGTGTATTGCCATTTCAAGTCGGGGTTATATAATGCTTTCGACGGGAAAGTGTAATAGGCATAATAAGACTTGTTGTCCACGGTACTGCCAGGAGTAAAGACCAGATAATCCGAATAGGACGGAGCCGGATAGAGCACTTGGAAGGACGGCAGTTTGACCGATTTTCCCCAACCGGCATGAATGCTCAGGTCGCTGACCCACGTCTTGCGCTTTTTCCAAAATGTGTATTTGGCATTGAAACGAGGAGAAATGCTCGACACATTATTATAATTAGAACCACTGATGGCGGTGATGTCGTTGCGCACTCCCATTGTCAGTTGCAGGGCGGAGTGGGGCGCACGTTGGGAAGTCTGGCTGGATGTGTAAACCGTTACTTTTTCTTCAGCATACAGGGCGAGGTTGCCCATCCATGGCAGTTCGTCATAGCGGTATGGTCTCCATGTGGGAGTGTAGCGCATGTCTTCGTAATAAGTGCCACGACCATTGTTGCCGCTACCCTTGTATTCTGCTCCTACCATCAGTTTGTTGAGCATGTTGCCGAACCGTTTCGTCCAGTCAGCCTGCAGTTTCAGTGAATAGTTGATGGGCTTTTGGTCGCGGAACCCTTTCAGATACCATGAACCGACGGGACTGAGTATGATGTTTGCGTTGGGGTTGACATCATAGTCGGCGGCTACGAAATAGCCTTCTTCCGTCGTGTGGATATAGGGTTGAGTCGAGGCGGCTCCCACTTTCTCATAGTCTTCGCCTTTCTTGTCTTGATAAGAGAAAGAACTCTTGAACTGCAAGTTGGTAATCCACGATTTATTCAGCAACCAGTTGAGGTTAAGACTGGTGCGGAAAAGGTTGTCGCGCACTTTGCTGTAAGAGCCGAGGTTGTTGTCGGGGTCGGATTCGGAGTTATAGCCACCGATGTTTCCTGTCATGGCAACATTCAGTGTCAGTGGGGTTGATTGTTTCATGAAAACATTCATGTAGTTGACCGACAGGATGTTGCGTTGGTAGGCAGTGTGTGGCGATGCGATGTCCGAGAATGAGCGTGCCCGTTCCAGCGAGACGTTGAGCAGTCCGCGGTTGCGTCCGAACTCGAAACCTTTGTTGACAGCCATCTGGTAAGTGTGCTGATTCAGTTTGCCTTCGATGATGAATGGAGATTTTCCTTTGCGTGTGTTCACTTTCACGACACCGTTGCTCAGGTCGCCATATTCTACGGAAGGAATGCCCGTGACCACCTCGACGCTTTCGATGTTCGATGAGCTGATGTTGCGTGTGCTTGTCCCCGTTGTCTCGCCCATCATGGCGTTATTGTCTATGCGCATGCCGTCCACCTCAACGGCTGTACCGAATGAGGCGTTGCCTTTTTCCGACGTATTGCTCCGCAGCGACAGGCGGTCGTCATTGATCAGTGTGCTGTTGACGGTTTTTCCGCCGGGGAGGAGTACTGACAGGTCGCTCAAATTGAGTAGTTGCTGATTGTCGAGCGCATTGCGGTCTATCAGGTACGATGTCGTGCCGTCTGCCGTGATTCGTTTCGCCACCACCTCCACTTCTTCGAGTTTCAGGTTATCTTCATCGAGTTCGATGCGCAGGTTATGTGTGTCTTTTGTAAGGTGGAGGCGGACGGTGCGTTTGGCATATCCCAGACATTGCACGATGAGGGTCACTTCTCCTGTGGGGATGCGGCGGATGGTGAATGCACCGTGCTTGTCGGTGATAGCCCAGAGTTCATGTCCTTCGAGCAATACCGACGCAAATTCAACGGGTTCTTTCTTCTCACGATCGACAATCTTTCCGTCAAGCGTGACATGCTGTGCCGCTACGCTTACCGAAAAGAAAGCAAGAATCCCAATGATAATAGCTAAACGTCTCATTTTACCCGCATTTTCAATATGCGGGTGCAAAAGTACGACGTTTCAGCTAATGGGGCAATACCTAAAAAAAGTGATTTTTATCGGGCGTTTTATTTGTTGAGTCGCCAAGACACGCCATCCTTCGTGTCTTTCACCTCGAAGCCTGCGGCAGAGAGTTCGTCACGGATGCGGTCACTGGTAGCCCAGTCCTTTTCTGCCTTTGCCTTTGCCCGCAGGTCGAGCACCATGTCCACAACCTTTCCGAAGGCTTCCTCGCGCTCGTTGCTGCCACTGCCTGCATCCTCTTTGAGTCCCAGCAGGTCGAAGGCGAAGAGGTGCATCGTTTCCGTCAGTTCTTTCAGGCACTGTCCGCAGATTGTTCCTTTGTGGTCGATGAGTCTGTTCACGACGCTGCAAGCCTCAAACAGATGGCTGATGAGTTGCGGTGTGGCAAAGTCGTCGTTCATGGCGTCATAGCACTTCTGTCGGAGCGATGTCACGATTCTGTCCGTATCGGCATCGCATGTGTCTGCCGGAGTGATTCGTTTGAGGTCGCTGATGCTGTTGAGCAGACGTTCCAGTCCTTTTTCTGCAGCCATGAGTGCATCGTTGGAGAAATCCACCGTGCCGCGATAGTGTGCAGAAAGAATGAAGAAGCGTATGGTCATCGGTGAGTAGGCTTTCGTCAGGCTTTCGTGCTGTCCTGTGAAGAACTGTTCGAGGGTGATGAAGTTGCCCAGCGACTTGCCCATCTTCTGTCCGTTGATGGTAATCATGTTGTTGTGCATCCAGTATTTCACCATGTCGTGTCCTTGACTTGCCACGGCTTGTGCTATTTCGCATTCATGATGTGGAAACACCAGGTCCATGCCGCCGCCGTGGATGTCGAAGTGCGCTCCCAGGTATTTCTGTCCCATTGCCGTGCACTCGCAGTGCCAGCCGGGGAATCCTTCGCCCCACTTGCTCGGCCATCGCATGATATGACTGGGTTGTGCTTTCTTCCACAAAGCGAAATCCACCTGGTTGTGTTTCTCGCCCACGCCATCCAGTTCGCGGCTGGCGTTTATCACGTCGTCCAGATTGCGTCCGGACAGGCGTCCGTAGTGGAATTTGCCGTTATATTTCTCAATGTCGAAATACACCGATCCGTTGCTCTCATAGGCAAATCCGTTGTCTATAATCTGCTGCACGAGTTGCTGCTGTTCGATGATGTGTCCTGTTGCGTGCGGTTCAATGCTTGGCGGCAGGACGTTGAGTGCGGTCATGGCGTCATGGTAGCGGTTGGTGTAATACTGCGCCACTTCCATCGGTTCCAGTTGTTCCAGACGTGCTTTCTTTGCAATCTTGTCGTCACCTTCGTCCGCATCGTTTTCCAGGTGTCCTACGTCGGTGATGTTGCGCACGTAGCGCACTTTGTATCCCAGGTGTTTGAGATAGCGGAACACCACGTCGAACGTGATTGCCGGACGGGCATGCCCCAGATGCGGGTCACCATAGACCGTAGGTCCGCAGACGTACATTCCCACGTTCGGTGCATTCACCGGTTCAAACTGTTCCTTGCGGCGACTCAATGTATTGTAAATAAGCAGTTTCTGTTCCATAACTTTATGTATAAAAATCACACTCGCTTTGATTTGTGCTCGCAAAATTAAACCATTTTTCCGAATTATGAGACGAATTGGGTAAAAAACTTCTTTTTCGTACGTTCTTATATTGCATATTTGCTAAAATATTCATACCTTTGCAGCGTTTTTGGGAAATACACATATTTAATAATAAACACAACAGAAAAATGGCTTACAAACGTTTATCGGCTGCCGAAGCTGCAGCAATGATTAAAAACGATGAGAATCTGGCACTCAGTGGATTCACTCCCGCAGGAGCGCCGAAAGCAGTGACAAGAGAGTTGGCAAAGATTGCAGAGGCTGAGCATGCTGCAGGAAGACCCTTCAAGGTGGGCGTCCTCACAGGAGCATCTACAGGTCAGAGCACCGACGGAGTGCTCGCACTCGCAAACGCTATCAAGTATCGCGCACCCTACACGACGAACGGCGACTTCCGTAAGAGTGTGAATGCCGGCGAAATTCCTTACAACGACATCCACCTCAGCCACATGGCACAGGAGATGCGCTATGGATTCTTCGGCGAAATCGACTGGGCTATCCTTGAAGTGTGCGACATCGAAGAAGGCGAAACAACCTGCAAAGCCTATCTCACCGCTGCCGGCGGCATCAGTCCGACGGCTGCAAGACTGGCAAAGCGCGTCATCCTCGAACTCAACAGTTTCCATAATCCTAACGCCAAGTTCATACAAGACGTTTACGAGCCGGCTGACCCGCCTTATCGCAAGGCTATTCCTATCGAGAACGTCGGCGACCGCATCGGTAAGCCTTACGTGGAAATTCCGCGCGAGAAGATTGTGGGCGTCGTAGAATGCAACCTGCCCGACGAGGCAAGAGGATTCAAAGACAGCGACCCCATCACCGACAAAATCGGACATCTCGTGGCTGAATTCCTCGTCAACGACATGCATCGCGGCATCATCCCGAAGACCTTCCTGCCGCTGCAGAGCGGTGTGGGCTCTACTGCCAACGCCATCCTCGGCGCACTCGGCAAGGACAAGAACGTGCCCGACTTCAACGTATATACCGAAGTGATACAGGACGCAGTCATCGACATGATGCTCCACGGACGTGTGAAGGACGCATCTACCTGCTCGCTCACCGTCAGCAACGAGTGTCTCATGCAGGTGTATGACAACATGGACCACTTCAAGAACCATCTGACCATCCGTCCGTGTGAAATCAGCAACAACCCGGAGATTATCCGTCGCTTAGGAGTCATCGCCATCAACACCGCCATCGAGGTGGATATCTATGGCAATGCCAACTCTACGCACATCTCTGGAACGAAGATGATGAACGGAATCGGTGGCTCAGGCGACTTCGAGCGCAACGCATTCATCTCAATCTTCACCTGCGCATCGACGGCGAAAGACGGACTCATCTCGAGCATCGTGCCTTTCGTTTCGCATCAGGACCACTCTGAGCACGACGTGAACATCATCGTGACAGAGCAGGGCGTTGCCGACCTCCGCGCGAAGAGTCCGATGCAGCGTGCCGAACTGATTATCGAGAATTGTGTGCATCCCGATTATAAGCAGCTGCTCTGGGATTACCTGAAGATAGCAAAGGGCGGACACACCAAGCACAACCTGCCGGCAGCATTCGCATTCCACGACACACTCGCACGCAAGGGCGACATGCGTCTCACGGATTTTGCTGAATATGTGAAATAAAGAATGCTCATCGCATTCACCCCCAACCGGTCATCAGATTGCTGAAAGACCGATGGGCATTCAACGAAAAAATCCACAGCTCTTTTTCCTGAGAGTTGTGGATTTTTTTTATTTACCTGCTCAACCGCTTCTGTATATTTATACAAGAGGAGAGGCTTTTCGGGCTGTTTTGTAAACTTCTGTTTTTCAGTGTGTTAGGGATGGCTTTCCAAAAGTGGCACTTTTAGGCTCCAAAAGGGGAACTTTTAGACGATGAAAGTGGCACTTTTGGAGCCTAAAAGTGCCACTTTTGAAATGCGAAAGTTCAACTGCATATTTATACTACCTTTTCGGTATGTTTATGCAAGCAGTTTCTTTCGTTTTCGTTTCTTCAAACTGTAAAGAAAAATCCGGCTTCTGAATGAAAGTCCGCGCCCGTTATTGTCCGTTTGCAATCTTCATCGCCTCAATGGGGTAGTTGGTCGTGATGATGTCCACGCCCTCATCGACGAAATGTTGCATGGCTTCCGGCTGGTCCACCGTCCATACGTTCACGATCAGTCCTAAGCGCTTGGCTTCGGCAATCCATTCAGGGTGCTTCGCGAAAACATTCTGCGAATAGTCGATGCCCGTCAGACCGCGTTTCTTCGCTTCCTCCGGCGATACGTTGCCGCCAAGGTAAGCCACCTCCACGCCGGGCACCTGACGAACCAGCTCTTCGCAAATGTGCATCGAGAAAGAAATATACTCGGTCTGTTTGGCAACGCCATATTTCCCGACCAGTCGCAACACTTCCGCCACGCAGCGGTCTTCGTTCGCACGCTCCTTGTGGGGCTTGAGCTCGAGCACCAGCCGCAGGTCTTTCAGCCGTCGTCCCAGTTTCAGATACTCTTCCAGCGTAGGCAGTCGCTTGCCGTTCTTCAACCGTTTCTTCTTGACATCTTTATAGCGGGCTGTCTCGATGCGCAGTCCGTCCACCGTAGCGTCATGATGGACTACAGCCTTGCCGTCGGCAGTAATCCACACGTCAAATTCCGAGCCCCACACCTTCGCATCGGCAGCGTTCTGCAACGAAGCAAGCGTGTTCTCCACGCAGCCGTCCACCGTCCAATAGCCGCGATGGGCAACCACCCGTGTCTGTGCCTCAGCCGCCGTCAGCAGCAAGAGGAGAAAGGCAGAAACAAAAATGAGTCGTTTCATCTTCTTTAAGCTTATAATTTGAAATTGACAGGAACATTATACTTGGTACGCACATTTCTCCCGTTTTGTCTGCCCGGCGTCCATTTCGGCATCGACATCACGATGCGGATTGCTTCTTTGTCAAGTGCGGAATCAACGCCGCGAATGATTTTGGCATTGCTGACAGAGCCGTCTTTTTCTACAATGAAACCTACTATAACGCGTCCCTGAACATTATCTTTCAATGCTTCTTCCGGGTATTTCACATTCTTAGAGAGATAAGACATCAGGGCTGCCTGTCCGCCTGGGAATGAGGGCGGCTGCTCTACTACGTCGAAAATCTTCTCGTCAGACGCATTTCGCTCTGTGCGCTGATTGCTCTGTGCATGCATCACAGTATGTGCGGAAAGCAATAGCGCCAACACAAATAGGACCTTTTTCATGATTTCCTTATTTTAAATGGTGATAAAAATATTTTGCAAACTCCCAGATGACCATTCCTGCCGTCACCGCTACGTTCATCGAATGTTTCGTGCCGAACTGCGGAATCTCAATGCAGCCGTCCGACGCATCGACTACGCTCTGATGAACTCCCTTCACCTCGTTGCCGAAAATGACGGCAACCTTGCGGCGTTCGCCGTCTTCGTTCCCATACATGCGGTGAAAGTCCAACCCGTCCAGACTCGTAGAACCTTCAGCCTGTTCCACCGCATAGACCAAGCAACCCTCCCGGTGCAGTTCTTCCACCGCCTCGTCTGCCGTCTTGAAATAGCGCCATGTCACACTCTCTTCGCCTCCGAGCGCCGTCTTGTGAATCTCCGGATGAGGGGGCGTGGCTGTGATGCCGCAGAGATAGACCGCCTCTACGCGGAAGGCATCGCACGTGCGGAACACCGAGCCTACGTTGTATAGCGAGCGCACATCGTCGAGCACCACGACAAGCGGCATCTTCTCCGCTTCCCGAAATTCCTCCACCGACAGGCGGTGCATCTCTATCGTGCGCAGTTTTCTCATGCCTGTTCCTTTGCTTGAAATGCTACGGCATATGCCTTGATTCGTTTAATCATGGCGAGCAGTCCGTTCGAACGGGTGGGAGAGAGGTGCTCGTGGAGTCCGATGCGGTCGATGAAATAGAGTTCCGCGTCGAGTATTTCCTGTGGTGTGTGGCGGTTCAGCACACGAATGAGCAGTGCGATGATGCCTTTCACAATCAGGGCGTCGCTTTCTGCCTGAAATTCAATGAGCCCGTCCCGATAGTCTGCCTGCAGCCACACGCGGCTCTGGCAGCCCTCGATGAGGTTGCTCTCCGTCTTGTATTGCTCGTCGAGCGGTTCCTGTTCGTTGCCCAAGTCGATGAGCAGCTGATATTTATCCATCCAGTCATCGAAGCTCGAAAATTCCTCGATGACCTCGTCTTGCAGTTCGTTGATTGTCATATAGCGTTGTTTTTATGATTCTTTCTTGATGCTTTCGAGTTTGAAGAGTTTGTCGTTGGGGCGCACCTTCCCCGTCACGGGAATCGAGACGCGCCATCCTTTTTCCGCTTTCTCGACAGGTTGGAGTTCGTAGCGCATTTCGTTCAGGTCCAAGTACATCACACCCGTCGTCGGACCGGTAATGAGCAGCTTGTCGCCCAGGCTGATTTCGCTGGCTTGCACTGCCACTTCAGCCACGTTGAGACGCGAGAAATACTTGATGACCTTCCCCACGAGCACCTTTTTCTCCGTGGCGTTCGAGCCGTAGTTGCTGTTCCATTCGCCGAGTGTCTGTCCTTGGTAATATCCGTCCCAGAAGCCGCGGTTGAACACCCGTGCCAACTCCTCGTCCCACTGGTTCTTGCGCTCTTCCGTAAATTGCGTGTCCGTGCCGTTGTTATGGTCAGCCACCACGGCGGCAATAGCTTCCTTATAGGCTTTCACCACCGTATAGACATACTCCGGTCCGCGTGCACGTCCCTCTATCTTGAACACCCGCACGCCAGCCGCCATCATGCGGTCGATAAAACGGATGGTCTTCAGGTCTTTCGGACTCATGATGTATTTGTTGTCCACCTCCAGTTGGGTGCCCGTTTCGGCATCGGTCACGACATAGGAACGCCGGCACAGTTGCATGCACTCGCCGCGGTTGGCACTCCTCGCCGTGTTGTCGAGGCTGAGATAGCATTTCCCGCTGATAGCCATGCAGAGTGCTCCGTGGCAGAACATCTCGATGCGAATCAGCTCACCGCGCGGTCCTCGGATGTCCTGCCGCTCAATTTCCTGATGGATGGCGGTCACCTGCCCGATATTGAGCTCGCGTGCCAGCACCACCACGTCGGCAAACTGCGCATAGAATTTCAGCGCTTCGACGTTCGATATGTTCAGTTGCGTGGACAAGTGAACCTCCTCGCCAATCTGGTTGCAGTAGTTCATCACTGCCACGTCTGAAGCAATCACAGCGGTAATGCCTGCTTCTCGTGCTGCCTCCACAATCTCTCGCATCGTCTCAAGGTCGTCTTGATAGATGATAGTGTTGACTGTCAGATAGGTCTTGATGCCATGTTCCGAACAGGTGGCAGCAATCTCCCGAAGGTCGGCTATTGTGAAATGATTGGCAGAATGCGAGCGCATGTTGAGTTGCCCGATGCCAAAATAAACAGAGTCCGCACCGGCTTGAATCGCAGCTGCAAGGCTTTCGCGCGAGCCGACGGGCGCCATAATCTCAAAATCCTCTAAATGGTAGTTGTTCATGTCTGCAAAGATAGTGAAAAAATCAATGAAGCAAATATAAAAACAGTATATTTCTTTTATATGCAGAGAGATTTTTTTATATTTGCGATTGGATTAAATATAATATAGAAATGGTCAGCAATATTCAATATCGTTATGCTCTTGATGACGAAGGTCAACTTATTGAAATTAAAGATGCTGAAAGTAAAAATAAAAAATTTATTTGTCCACATTGCAAATCAGAAATGATAAAGCGGTGTGGTAATATCAAAGTATGGCATTTTGCCCATAAAAAAAAGAAATGTGATTATAACAAATATCTTCATACAGTAGCAGAAATTAAAATAGCTGATTGGTTTAATAGTTCTGAACACATTTATTTAAAATATTATTCTCTTATAATGTGCCCTGAACATACTGTGTGTAAATTACATAAAAGAAGATGTAATAAAAAAAATAAAACGGAAATAGATTTAAAAGCATATTTTGGAAAAGCCCAAATAGAAAAAACATTTTTTAAAAACAATAATAAATTTGTTGCAGATATATTTTGTGAAAATAATAAAGACAAAACAAACCCATTATTTATTGAAATATGCGTTACCCATCCATGCGAGCAAGAAAAAATAGATTCAGGTATTAAAATTATAGAGTTCTTTATCAAATCAGAATCAGATATTGAGAACATAATAAATAATCCTATAAAAACATGTGAGCATATAAAATTCCATAATTTTACTCCCCCCCAAAAAATCGCAAATAACAATACAAGCGATAAGTTCAAACAAAATATACGAAAGTTTATTCTTTTTCCTTCTATGAAAGCCTGTATGGAAGAAATAGAATGTGACAAATTACAACAAAGACGAGGTATATTTGAACTTTCTATTCCTTATGAACTTGATTTGGAAGATTGCATTCCATCGTTTTTCTTAGATGGAGGATTCTATAAAGTCGCTTTTGCTGTTGCAAATAAACATTTTTCGTTGAGATCCTGCTATTTATGTAAATATCAAAAATATAGTGAATGGGATTCTATTAATATATGTTCCTTATATAAAAAATATGGAACAAATAAAGATTGTTTGCAAAACAACGCAAAAGATTGCTCATATTTTAGAATAGACCTTGAAACAAATCAAGAGAGAATCAAAGCTTTTGAAGAATACAAGAAATCAAATCCTATAGATCTTTGGATAAAAGAAGATTATAGGCAACAAAAATAGTAAAAAAATCGGTTAGGCGAAAAGAAAACAAAATCATTTTGTTTAATCGATTTTTTACATTATCTTTGCCACATGTACTGTCAACCTGCAAAAACAGAGCAATGGAAGAGAGAGTAACGATGATGTCCGATGATGAATATCGGCGCGAAGAATTGATTCGGACGGTGGAGCATGCCGTTGAGCGGCTTTCCCTGCCCGAACTGGAAGCACTCTATTATGATATGCTGACCAAAGACTATATAAAATAGAAGAAACAATGAGACAGATTATCACCCACTTTACGGACGACGATCTTTACAAGATGTCGATGTGTTGCGCCGTGATTGACAATTTTCCGCGCGCCCAAGTGAAATATGAGTTTGTTGACCGCAACCACACGGTCTATCCCGAGGGGTTCGCCGACGAGTTGAACCGTCAGGTTGAGGCGCTCGAGGGAGTGGTCATTACCGACGAAGAGGTGGATTTCATGCGCCGCAAGTGCTATTACATTCCCGAATGGTTCTACCGTTACCTGCGCGGCTTCCGCTTCTCGCACCACTGGGTGAAGGCATGGCAGGACGACGAGGGCTATCTGCACATCGAGTTTGAGGGGAATTGGAGTGATACGATTCTCCTTGAAGTGAAGGTGCTTGCCATCATTTCCGAACTTTATTATATCATGACCGGGCAGACGGACAAGCTCGATTATGACGTTTATTACAAGAAGTCGTATGCGAAAGCAGAGCGGCTGTTGGAAGCGGGCTGTGTGTACAGTGATTTCGGCACGCGCCGCAGGGCATCGTTCGAGGCTGAAGACACGGTGGTGCGGGCGATGAAGGACTGCCAGAACAGTCGTCAGTGGGAAGGACGGTTCGTCGGCACGAGCAATGTCTATCTTGCCATGAAGCACGATTTGCTGCCCGTGGGTACGATGGCACATGAGTTTGTCTGTGCTATCGGCGGCATGTATGGTCCGCAGATGGCGAACAACATAGCGATGAACGCCTGGCGCAACACGTTCAGGGGAGCGCTCGGAACCTATCTGTATGACAGTTTCGGGTGGGACATCTTCAGCATGAATTTCTCCGAAGACTTCGCCAATCTGTTCAAAGGACTGCGCGTGGACAGCGGTGACAACTATGAGCAGTTGCAGAAAATCGTGGCGAAATACAAATCGTTTGGCATCGATTCACGAACAAAACAGGTGATTTTCAGTAATGCTCTCGATACCGACCGCGCGATAGAGATTCAGCAATATGCCAAAGAGCTCTGCCAACCGTCGTTCGGTATAGGCACACATTTTACGAATGATTTTGAAGGCATCAAACCGATGAATATCGTTATCAAGCTCGTGGCTGCCAAGATTACAGAGTCATGGCGGTTCTATAACGATACGTGCAAACTATCCGAAGACAAAGGAAAGCACACTGGAAAGCCTGAAGTCATCCAGCGCTTTAAAGATGCCATCCATTTTGAGGATTAAAAAAAGAATTGGGCTAATTAGACTAATGAGACCAATTAGCCTAATCAGCCCAAATTGCCTCTACTTTCTGCCGAAGTCGGCGGGAATCTCTCCCCACGCCTTCGTGTCCCACTGGATGAGAGGCACGTGTACGGAGTGGGTGCGCAGCCAGTTCTCTGCCCGTCGGATAACCTCATAGAGCTTTGCCGTTTTTTCGTTGTGCTCCAGTTTGGTCTTACATTGTCTTTTTCGTATCCAAGTGATGGCAGTGAAGCTGTCGCTGTAGATGGTTTTCCTGATGTGCCGCTGTTCCATGAGCGCCAATGCGTGGACGATAGCAAGGAATTCGCCGATATTGTTTGTTCCGTGAATCGGTCCGAAATGAAACACTTGCGCTCCTGTAGTCAGGTCGATGCACTGATATTCCATCGGTCCGGGGTTGCCCGAACAGGCAGCATCTACCGCCCACGCGTCGGCTTTGACGGCAGGGTTGAGCGGCAGTACGGTGTCGTTCTGCCAGTCAGATGGATTTAAATTCTCAATATCCAAAGCTCTCTTTTCTTATCATTAACTATTCAACACGCTTCCCTTTCGACAAGGGAGTTGTCTTTTTTTACATTCGTTCGGGCACTTCGATGCCGAGCAGTGCCATGCCCGTCTTGATGATTTTCGCCACGTTGCGTGCCAGCACGAGACGGAACTGTTTGGCTTCTTCGCTTTCTGCTCCGAGGATGCTGTGGTCGTGGTAGAACTGGTTGAACTCCTTGGTCAGTTCATAGCAGTAGTTGGCGATGCCGCTGGGGCTGTAGTCCTTTCCTGCCTGGAGGATGACGTTGGGGAAATCGTTCAGTTTCTGAATGAGTGATATCTCTTTCTCGCTGAGTGTCAGGTCTTTTATTTCCAGTCTTCCGATGGCTGTTCCTTCTGCCTCTGCCTTCCGCAGGATGCTTCGGATACGGGCATGGGTATATTGGATGAAGGGTCCGGTGTTGCCATTGAAGTCAATGGATTCCTCTGGATTGAAGAGCATGTTCTTGCGCGCATCCACCTTGAGGATGAAGTATTTCAGGGCGCCCATGCCGACGATGCGTGCAATATGTTGTTTTTCCTCTTCGGTCATGTCGTCGAATTTTCCCAGTTCGTCGCTCGTTTGACGTGCGTCGGCAATCATTCCTGCGATGAGTTCATCGGCATCGACCACAGTTCCCTCTCTGGATTTCATCTTACCGTTCGGCAGTTCCACCATGCCGTAGGAGAAATGCACGAGGTCTTTTCCCCATTTGAATCCCAGTCGGTCGAGCAGGATGGAGAGCACCTGGAAGTGATAGTTCTGCTCGTTGCCGACGACGTAGATCATCTTGTCGATGGGATAGTCTTCGTAGCGCATCTCTGCCGTTCCGATGTCCTGTGTCATATAGACACTGGTACCGTCCGAGCGCAGCAGCAGTTTTTGGTCGAGCCCTTCGTTGGTGAGGTCAGCCCACACGCTGTTGTCGTCTTTGCGGAAGAAGAGTCCTTTTTCCAGTCCTTCCTCTACCTTCTTTTTTCCTTCGAGATAGGTTTCCGATTCGTAGTAGATTTTGTCGAATGCCACACCCAGTTCGCGGTAGGTCTCATCGAATCCGGCATACACCCAGTCGTTCATCATCTTCCACAGCCCGCGCACTTCCGGGTCTTCCTGTTCCCAGCGGATGAGCATCTGGCGTGCTTCCTGCATCAGTGGAGCCTCGTCTTTGGCGCGTTTCTCCGCTGTTTCGGCAGCCACGCCCTCGGCGATGAGTTGCTGTTGCAGGGCAGCCACTTCCTCGCGGTAATGTTTGTCGAACGCCACATAGTAGTCGCCGATGAGGTGGTCGCCTTTCTTTCCGCTTGTTTCGGGAGTTTCGCCGTTGCCCCATTTCTGCCATGCGAGCATGGATTTGCAGATATGGATGCCTCGGTCGTTGACGATGTTGGTTTTCACCACGCGGTTGCCGTTGGCTTCCATGATTTGTGCCAAGCTCCATCCGAGCAGGTTGTTGCGCACATGTCCCAGGTGTAGGGGCTTATTGGTGTTGGGCGATGAATATTCTATCATGACCAGCGGACTCTCGTCGGTTGCCTTCTTGCAGCCGAACGTCGCATCGTCGTCGATGCTGTTGAGCAGTTCCACCCACGCTTTTCGGGCGATAGTCATGTTCAGGAATCCCTTCACCACGTTGAAGCGTTCAATCGCCGGCTCGTGTTCCAAGAGCCAGTCGCCGATTTCCTGCGCCGTGTCTTCGGGCTTCTTCTTCGATATTTTCAGGAAAGGAAACACGACCAATGTGAGGTTTCCTTCAAATTCACTGCGTGTCTGTTGCACCTGTGCGGTCTTTTCGGGAATTTCCTGACCGTACAAGGCTTTCACTGCCGCCATGACTGAGCGACTGAGTTGCTGTTCTATGTTCATTTTCTTAACCTGTTGATTATCTTTTTCTTGCTGCCATTTAGTGATTCTTCCCCTTGTCTTGCTGCGATGATTTTTCAGGGGTGTGAGGCAGCGACCCTGCAAAGGTACAAAAAAAAAATGAATTGCATGTTGTGTACGTGCTGAAATTGGATTTGTGGCACTGATACTTTGTCACACTTTTTCTCTTATCAGGTGTTTGACAATATAAATAAAAATGTTTTTCATTTTGTATTGCCCTCATTTATTTGTAACTTTGCCATCAAAGAAAAAAGATGAGAGTTGGAGTTTTTTGTTCGGCGAACAATCAGATAGATGCCGTTTACTTTGAAAAGACGGCGGAACTGGGCAGGTGGCTGGCGCAGAACGGGCATGAAGTGGTGTTCGGCGGTTGCAATCTCGGTCTGATGGAATGCGTGGCACGGGCAGCAGTTGAAGCCGGTGGGCGCACAGTGGGTGTGGTTCCAGGCATCATCGAGGAGCATGGACGCACGAGTGCGTTTGTGAGCGAGCTGGTGATGTGCAAAGACCTGAACGAGCGCAAGGCGCTGATGCTCGGACGGAGCGACGTGTTCGTCGCACTGCCGGGCGGAGTGGGCACGCTCGACGAGGTGTTCACCGTTATTGCTTCCTACACCATCGGCTACCACCGAAAGCGCGTGGTGCTGTACAATGTAAACGGCTTTTGGAACTCCCTGATAGCTTTGCTCAAGGATATGGACGGGAAAGGCGTCATCAGGGGCGACTGGCGCACGTATATCGGTGTTGCCGACAATCTGGAGGAGCTACAACAACAGATGATGATATCTACTAACCAATAAATCAATTTTTAAGCATGAAGAAGAAAATTTGTATGCTGGCGGTATTCGCATTGCCGTTGACCGTCGGTGCTCAGAGCATTCAGTATCCTGTGACGGAAAAGGGGACGACAGTCGATACCTATTTCGGAACGGAAGTGAAAGACCCTTATCGCTGGTTGGAGGACGACCGCAGTGCGAAGACTGCGGCATGGGTGGAGGCAGAAAATGCCGTTACCGACAGCTACATCCGGAAGATTCCTTTCCGCTCGAAGTTGCTCAAACGATTGAAAGAGGTGTCTAACTACGAAAAAGTAGGCACACCGTTCAAGCGTCACGGCAAGTGGTATTTCTACAAGAACGACGGCTTGCAGAACCAGAGTGTGCTCTACGTGATGGACGAACTGGGCGGTACGCCGCGCGTGTTCCTTGACCCGAACAAGCTGAGCGACGACGGAACGGTGGCTTTGAAGGGCATTTACTTCTCGCACAACGGGAAGTACATGGCTTACAGCGTGTCGCGAAGCGGTTCCGACTGGACGGAGTTTTACGTGATGGATGTCGCTACGGGGCAGCTCTTGGACGACCATGTGGAGTGGACGAAGTTCTCCGGAGCAGCGTGGTATAAGGACGGTTTCTATTATTCCACCTACGACCGCCCGACTGCCGGCAAGGAATATTCACACATCAATGAGGGGCATAAAATCTATTACCACAAAATCGGCACCCCGCAGAGCGAGGACGAACTGTTCTATCAGAACCCTGCCCACCCGAAACGCTTCTACAGCGTGAGTGTCAACGAGGAAGAGACGATGATGTTCCTCTACGAGAGTGGTGAGGGAAATGGCAACGGACTCTACGTGAGAGACTTGCGCAAGCCCAACAGTCAGCTCATCCAGATGACGTCAAACATGGACTTCGACAATAGTGTCGTGGAGATTGTCGGTGACAAAATCTATCTGTTCACCAACGACGGAGCACCGAAAAACCGCATCATGGTGACCGATATCGCGCATCCGGGACGCAAAGACTGGAAGGTGTTTATCCCCGAAGGCGAGAATGTGCTGCAAAGTGCGGGACTGTACGACTGGAAATGGATTCTGAAATACAGCCAGGACGCATCAACCCACATCTATCTCTATGGCGACAACGGGCAGCGCATCCGTGAAATCAAGCTCCCCGGCGTCGGCTCGGCAAGCTTCAGCGGCGACAAAGACCAGAAGGAAATGTTCTATACCTTCTCAACCTTTACCGTTCCCGGAACCATCTATCGCTATGACGTGGCTCAGGACAAGAGCACGCTCTACGCAGCACCGAAGGTGAACTTCAACCTGAACGGCTTCGAGAGCAAGCAAGTCTTCTTCACCAGCAAGGACGGAACGCGCGTGCCGATGTTCCTCACCTACAAGAAAGGCATGAAACTCAACGGCAACAATCCCGTCTATCTCTACGGCTACGGCGGCTTCAACCTCGGCATGTATCCCGGATTCTCTGCCACACGCATACCGTTCATCGAGAATGGCGGCATCTATGTGCTGGTCAACCTGCGCGGCGGCAACGAGTATGGAGAGGAGTGGCACCTCGCCGGAACGAAGATGCGCAAGCAGAACGTGTTCGACGACTTCATCTCGGCAGCCGAATATCTCATCGCCAATAAGTACACGAACAAGAACAAGATAGCCATTATCGGCGGTTCAAACGGCGGTCTGCTCGTCGGAGCCTGCATGACACAGCGCCCTGACCTCTTCCGCGTTGCCATCCCGCAGGTGGGTGTGATGGACATGCTGCGCTATCACAAGTTCACCATCGGTTGGAACTGGGCGCCCGACTACGGCACGAGCGAAGACTCAAAGGAAATGTTTGAATACCTGAAAGGCTATTCACCGCTGCACAATCTGAAGAAAGGAGTCGAATATCCCGCCACGCTCGTCACCACTGCCGACCACGACGACCGTGTCGTTCCGGCACACTCGTTCAAGTTTGCTGCCACGCTGCAGGAGTGTCACAAGGGCGACCGCCCCGTGCTCATCCGCATCGACAGCAAGGCAGGCCACGGCAGTGGAAAGCCGATGAGCAAAGTGCTCGAGGAGCAAGCCGACATCTACGGCTTCATCATGTATAATCTGGGAATGAAGGTCAAGTAGTATTCCACATTATTATATATATAGGAGACACCATCCGCAATGTTACACCGTTGGCATTGCGGATATTTTTTTGTCCAAGCGGACTGTCCATGACAGGCAGGATTATAGCCATTTCCAGCGGAATCCATTCTCCGGACGCGACAGAAACGCTTAACCCCAATCGGTTCGTCATACATGACAATGGCCGATTTGGGTTTAATAAAAAACACCTTCGCGAACTGTATATTTATGCAAGTACCGTATATTTATACGCGAACATAAACACCTGGTTATCAATATGTTAACTTTGGGTTTCCAAAAGTGCCACTTTTGCGTTCTAAAAGTGCCACTTTTAGCGCCTAAAAGTGGCACTTTCGCACGCCAAAAGTTGAACTTTTGCAATGCCATTTCAAAACGTATGAATATGCAAAGCGAGAATATGGCATTTTTCGACAGTATAAAAAGTCCCCGGAATGGTCTTTTTGTGTCCTTTACTCCTGGGAATCTCATCTTTTTTATTTCGACATATCCTTTTCCCACTCTTTTTTTGTATATTTGCAAAACATACAAAATTAAAGGTGTGACGTTTTTGCGGATAGCATATCCGCCCCATCCTGGATTTCCTTTTAAGTAAATTTTCAAATAAAGATGATAGATTATGTATACATTCTTTGAATATTGTTATTACAGAATACATTCATGGTATATTGTGCACAAAGTAGATAGAACGCCTCGTATTTACTCAACTCATTGGGTGTCTTTTGGACAAACTTCCAATGTGATAACCTTAATCTGTCCTCTCTGTTATTGCCTAAATATAAAAGTAGAATTCTTATTTATTTTCTTTCCCATACACATTATACATTGTTGGTTAAACTATTCCTTTTTGTTGACAGAAAAGAAATATCAAGAATTAACAGAAAAGTATAAAAATGAAAAACATAAAAAAATGAAAGGATGGGGAGTCTTTTTCTATTTACTAAGCTCATTTGCCATATCAATTATATGTCTTGGAGTTTTTGAAGATAGTATTTTGGATAATTATCATATTGATTTAAATTTTATAAAACGTTTTCTGGAATCATGATGCAACAACCCCCGTTCGTTCGGATATGCTATCCGAACGGGCTTAATATCAGCATTTGCAATGCGACTTTATAGACAAAACAAGCGGAAAGTTTTTGGGGATTACAATTGCTTTCCCCTTCGGACAGCAATTTACATTTGCTGTCCCCTTCGGACAGCGAACGTTGTTTCCCTATATTCAAAACGGTCGGATAACATATCCGCCCGAACGGGAAAATATTATGGGATAGATTGGAATAGTTCTTACATACATCCAAAACATCCAAGATTAACATGGACAACAATAGAAGATTATTATCCAACAAATTAATTTCAATATATGAAAAAAGCTATAATTATAATATTGGGATTTTCCTTTTCATTTTTTATTGAAGGATGTCTTGAGTATGAAGATTTATATTTTTCAAATAGAACAAACGATAGTTTGTGTGTCTATTCTGCCGTTTATGCCGATTTACCTACATATCCTGACACCATATTACCTACACTAGATAAATGTAAATACGTAATTGAAACATTTGGACCTTATGAAAAACGAAATATAGCCAGTGAACTAAACATGGAAACAGTTCCTACCATTATTTCTGTTTTTGTTATCAACAAAGATACACTTGATAAGTATTCATGGCATGGTATACGAGCATCTTATAATATTCTGGTGCGATATGATTTTACACATCAACAGTTGAAAGATATCAACTGGATTGTTTGTTATCCACCAGTACCTAATATGCAGTATATAAAAATGTATCCGTCATACGAATCCATCATTGAAAAAGTTGAATAGACCGCTAAGGCATTTCATGAACCGCCTTCTCCTACATATCGCCCTCTTGCCATGCGCCTTACAGGTGCATGCGAATGACAGCATTGACGCTGCTGGTGGGAAAATCTATTAATGTACGTGGAGCAGTCCGAGCGGTCCGGTGGTGGTCGCATCATAGCGCGTCAGTCCGTTTCCGCTGATGGAGAGTGCAAATTCCCGTTTGCAGTTGGCGCATTTCACGATATCGTTTCCGCTGAACGACAGGGGATAGTTGCGCACGGGCAGGGCGTTATAGTCGAAGCATTGGGGGCACTGGTTGTCGTAAGCAAAGAACACGTCGTCATAGGCGCTGTAGCCGACAATCAGTCCGTTGTTCATGCCGATGCGCTGTTCGCTGTGGTTGCGTTCATCTTCGGCATTGAAAATTTTCTCCGAGCGGTCGCCGTTGGTGTTTTCGAAGATGAAATATTTGGCGCCCGACTTCATCTGAAAGGTGATGCGGCAGAAGATGCCTTTCGCAAATGGGTTCATGGCGCTTGCCAGTGTGGCATCCTGATGCTGCATGTTGTTCAGCACAAAATTGCAATGGAAGTTGCTGTATTTGAACTCGGCATCGTCGCATGAGGTGAGTCCTATGCCGGTGCAAAGCCCTAAAACTGAGCACAGAAGGACTGTCAGCGCACGTTTTCCTGTCGTCCGCCAGCGGGATGTCGGTTGGTGGGAACCTGTTGTTTTCTCAGACATGACAAATGTTTTTTCTTATTCGTAAGGAATTGCTGCCAGCATTTCCGCTATCTTGTCGATGGCTTCCTGCAGTTTTCCGCCCACCATGCCTCTGATCAGCGGGTTGAGGTCGGCCTTCAGCGTGAGCCGCATCTTGCACGACTGTTCTGTGACGGGGAGCAACTGAATCCAGAAATTGAAGTCGAGGGGCGACTGCTCTGTTTCGAACTTGATGCACTTCGGTTCCTCGCGCTCGATGATGCGTAGTGCGATTCTGCCTACTGGCGGCATGCTGACCGCCATGGTGTCTTGGTCGAACTCCATGCCCTGCACCTTTTCCTCTGGCATCCGCTCCTTGATTCGTTCGAGATTGCGCAGGTCGCTGAGCGACTGATAGACGGTTTCTTGTGCGTGGGGTATTTCCCTGACGCTGCTTTCATATTTACATTCCATGGTAATTCTCTTTGATGTTTAGGGTTTTAAGGCTTTTTGAGGGGCTTGTCATTTTTTCCATTCGGATGGGTTGGCGCGCCACTCGTTGAGCACTGCCACATCGTTCTCGGCGATGTAGCCCGTGCGGAGAGCTTCTGCCACCACGTGCTCGTAATCGGTCAGGGTGACGAGCGGCACGTGAGCTTCTTCGAAAGCCTGCGTGGCAACGGGGAAACCGTAGGTGTAGGATGCCACCATGCCGATGACTTCGCAACCGTTCTGGCGCAGTGCCTCAACCGCTTTCAGACTGCTTCCGCCAGTAGAAATCAGGTCTTCGATTACCACGACCTTCGTGCCTGCAGGCAGTTCGCCCTCGATGAGGTTCTGCATCCCGTGGTCTTTGGCTTTCGAACGCACATAGACGAAGGGCAGGTTGAGTGCGTCGGCAACGAGCGCTCCCTGTGCGATGGCGCCTGTAGCAACACCGGCAACGGCTTCAGCCTGCGGGAAATGTTCGAGCACGGCGTGCACCAACTCCAGCTTGACAAAGTTGCGCAACTCCGGGAAGGAGAGCGTTTTCCGATTGTCACAGTAGAAAGGCGACTTCCATCCGGACGCCCAGGTGAACGGGTCGTTGGGCTGCAGTTTGATGGCTTTGATGTTGAGCAGCTTGGCTGCGAAGGCTGTTTTTAAAGTTTCCATATCCGTTGTTTTTCTGGTATATTGTTTTCAATGTGGTGCAAAGATACAATTCTTTTTTCTTCCGTGCGGGTGTGTGTACGTTAAAAATACTTTATGTCTTGGTAAATCCGAGTGAAAAGACGCTGATTCTTACATCCTCTGCCCGTTGCAGTTCCTTGGCACAGGCACAGACGGTGGCTCCCGAGGTGACGATGTCATCGACCACGAGCAGGTGTTTGCCGCTGATGTCTTGGTCGGGACGCAGCTGGAACACGTTCTCCACGTTCTCGTTGCGTTGCCATCGGTGCTTGTCGGTCTGGCTGCCGTCGAAGTTTTTCCTCACGACGATGCAGTCGAGGACAGGGATTCCTGTCGCGTGACTGATGCCCCGTGCGATGCGCTCGCTCTGGTTGTAGCCCCGTTCACGCTGTCTGCCTTTGGTCAGCGGAACGGGAATGATGCCGTCAATTCCTTCAAAAAATCCCTTTTCATCGAATTCTCGGGCAGTCATTTCGCCCATTCGCTCTCCGAAATCCTCGTGTCCGTGATATTTCAGGTTGTAGATGAGCCGCGCTGTTTGCGACTGCGGTTGGTAGTGGAAGAGTGCTGCCGCCTTTTCGATGCTGATTCTTCCCCAGAAAGCCTTCGCCATTTCGTTGTCGGTGGGATGGCTGGCGTGTCCGGTGCGTGCCAGGTGAAGGTTGCATGTGCCGCACAACACCTCCTCGTTCAGTCCCAATCTCCGTCCGCAGACACCGCATGCCTTTGGACTGACCATGTCGAAGAGGCGCTGCCAGAAACTAATCCTCGTCTTCTGCGAAGTCATATTCATCGGATTCTTCGATAACTTTCATGATAACATCCATGGAAAAACCGCGCCCCAAGGCAAACTTAATCAGCTTTCCGTTGCGCTCGTAAGTGTTTTTGGCTTTGACGGAACGGGCTTTGTTGCGGAGCAGTTCGCGGAGAATCTGCACATATTCAGAGTCGTCGTCCGAGCGGCTGTCGCCGCCGCCGATTCCCAGTTCGTCGAGCACACGTTGCGAGATGTCGTTGGGAATATGTTTGAGCCACAGCGCCTGTTCTATCTTTCGCCGTCCCCATTTGTTGTAACGCAGTTTGTCTTTTGCGAAAGCCCGCGTAAACCGTTCGTCGTCAACGAATTTTCCTTTGACGAGTTGTTCCATGATGCGAGCCTGTGCGGTCTCCTCCAACTCCCATTTCCGCATTTTCTCCACCATCTCGCCGCTGCAATGTTCGGATTGCGAGCAGATGGTCATGAGTTTGGCAAGCGCCTCTTGTTCCGTCATCTTTTTCATACATCAGCCGTTTTTTGTCCCTTCAGATAGTCTTTCGTGTATGTTCCTCGCACAAATCGCTGTTTGCCGAAGGTGTCGCTTTTCACGACAATATCAGTAAAACCGTGCGATAGAAGCGTTTCCTTGATGCCGTCGGAGAAGAGGGGATTGATTTCGAAGAAGACCATTCCGCCATCGTTCAGGTTTCGAGCGGCATAGTGGCTAATGAGGCGGTAGAAGTGCATCGCGTCGTTGTTGGGAGCGAAGAGCGCCAAATGGGGTTCATACGCTAATACATTCGCCTCCATCTCGGCTTTTTCCTGCAAGGTGATATAGGGCGGATTAGACACAATAATGTCCCATTTCATCGATGAATCCGCCACTTTTTGCACATCGTTCTCCACAAATTTCACGGTCGCTCCCAGCCGTTCGGCATTCTGTTGGGCTACGAGAAGGGCATCGCGACTGATATCCCAAGCCTCGACCATACTGCCGGGGAGTTCCAGCGCCAGTGTGACGGCAATACACCCACTGCCTGTTCCGATGTCGAGAATGGCTCGTTTCGAGGACGACTGCCCTGAGGTTTCCTTAATCCATGTGCACAACTCTTCCGTTTCCGGACGTGGAATGAGCACTGCCGGGGTCACATGGAACTGCCGTCCGTAGAAGTCAGCCTGCCCGAGGATGTATTGTATGGGTTCGTTTTTTTCCAGACGGGCGATGATTTTTTCCAATTCTTCGGTGTCGTCTGCCGATAATTGTGTAACTTTGCCACAAAGAATGTCAGCGTGGGACATGCCGAACCGCACCTCAAGCACCATCCGCAGGATAGCTTGGGCTTCCCGTTCACCGTAGAGCGGTGTGAGTCGTTGCTTCATTTCCACGTATGTCATCGTTTGCAAAATTAGGTAAAAATATCGAATTGTGAGCCCGTTCCGGCAAAGAAATGCGGTTTTCTTTGACACTCGGGACTGTCCGTTCGCTATGATGAGCAATATGATAGAACAGCAATCAGTGGATGAAAAGTACATGCGGCGTTGCTTGCAGCTTGCCGTTTGCGGACGGGATGGTGCCCGCCCGAATCCGATGGTGGGGGCGGTCATCGTTGCTGATGGGCGCATCATCGGCGAGGGTTACCATATCCGTTGCGGTGAGGCACACGCCGAGGTGAATGCCTTTGCGTCGGTGCAGCCTGATGATGACCATCTGCTGTCGTCCGCCACGCTCTATGTGAGTTTGGAACCGTGTTCGCATCATGGAAAAACGCCACCTTGTGCCGATTTGATTGTCCGCAAAAAGGTGCGTCGTGTGGTGGTGGGCTGTATCGATTCCTATGCGGAAGTGCAGGGAAGAGGCGTGCTGAAGTTGCGCGAGGCAGGCATTGATGTGACGGTCGGTGTGCTCGAACGGGAATGTCGGTGGCTCAACCGCCGTTTCTTTACCTTCCACCGCGAGCATCGTCCCTATATCATTCTGAAATGGGCGCAGACAGCCGATGGGTTTCTGGACTGTTGCGGTGAACCGATAGCCATCTCAACACCTTTCACACAGATGCTGGTTCATCAACTGCGGGCAACTTGTGATGCTATTCTGGTGGGGCGGGTGACCGACGAGCGGGAGCATCCGCGATTGGATGTGCGTCATTGGAATGGCAGGTCGCCAGTCCGTTTCGTGCTTAGTCATCAGCATCCGATAGAAGAAATTCTCACCACGTGCCACGAGCGGCAGTTGCAATCGTTGCTCGTCGAAGGTGGTCGGGCGACGCTCCAGTCGTTCTTCGATGCGGGTTTGTGGGATGAGGTGCGTGTGGAGACAGGCACGATGGCAGCGGGCAAAGGCACTGTGGCGCCGTTGTTGCCTGCTGAAGCTGAGCTTGTTACTGAGAAAACATATGACGGCAACACGGTCAGAACCTATTCTTCTTCTCGTCTCAGCCAGCGCTGAGTGAGGTGTTTGCGCATAGGCTCGTCATAACATTTCAAGATGATGTAAGCGGTGAGAATGCTGACGGCAATGACAGTCAGGGCTATATGCCATGTCTGCGGGAAAGTGAGTTCGTTCTTCCATACCCATGCGTAAAAGAGATACATGAAAGGGTAGTGGACCATATAGACGGGATAGGAAATGTCGCCGAGAAATTTGCAAACCTTCCGGCTGCTTCCCTCCGAAATGCTACCCGCTGCCGCGAAGCAGACAATAGCAGGGAATACCAGAAGCACGCAGAACGAATCGTAGAGACCGTTCATCCATCGGTGCTGCTCGCCACCGACATGAGGGATGGAAAACAGAATGACCAACACCAGGCTGCACCACCAAAAGATTCCTTTAACCTTGATGGATTTCAAGCGACAGAGTGAGTATTTGCTTGTATTTTGCTTGTTGGCGGTATCGTTGGAATGGGCGAAAAGCCGCGACAAGAGCAGTCCCATCGAATAGGAGAACATCAAACGGAGCATACCACCCAAGAAGTTGTTACCGCCCATCGTCCAACCGACCCCTAAGCTGCCATATTCAGAGAAACCGGTGGCGAATATGACCACTCCAATGGCAGAGAGTGCGACGAGGTAGCACAGCCAACGTGTGGAAAGCCGGCGGATAAACAAGGCATAGAGAATGTTGCCGATGTATTCGAAAAAGAGCGACCAACTGGGACCGTTCAGTGGAAACATCTCTCCATTGCCACGAACGTCGCTTGCCATTCCCGGGAAAGTGGGCAGCAGAAACATCGACAGCAACCATGCTACAGCCACCCATTGCAGGTCAACGGGTGTCCCGTTCCATGTCACGCAGCCCTGAGCCATATAGGCTATGAGACCGATGATGGCTCCCGCGACGACCATCGGGTGGAGACGGATGAGGCGTCGCTTGAAAAAATGGGTAGTACTCATCTTTCCCCAACGGTCATCATAGGCATAGCCAATGACAAAGCCCGAAAGGACAAAAAAGAAGTCAACAGCCAGATAACCATGATTGAAGCGCTGGTCGAAAGGACTGGTAGCAAATGCTTCAAACACATGATACCACATGACCAGTAATGCTGCCACTCCGCGCAAGGCATCAAGCAGCAGATAATGAGGCTTTACCTGGAATGTTGCCATAAAAAGAATTACAAGTTGCTGTCAATTTTTGTTTGCAAAGATAACAAATATTTTCAACTTTACATAAGTTGCTCTGTCTCGGCATAAGAAATAAAAACTTTTTTTCGTTCAGTGCGCGATTTTTCGTAACTTTGTGGCGAATGCAAAATAATTATTTATGAAACATCTCTTTCTGTTATTCGCAATGAGTTGTATGGCACTTGTAGGAATGTCGCAAAATATCGATGAAATGGTGAAAAATCAACTATCCAACTATCCGAAATCGCGCTTGTTGGACATCTACAAATCGTGTTTTCAGGATTTCATGGGGGCAGAGCATCTGGTGGGCGACACCTTGAGTGTGAGGCGCTATTTGGAGTATGAGCTTCAGCAGATAGAGGGCGATAGCCTCATGTCGTGGTATGCTGAGCCGTGTGGGCTTCAAGGGCAGTATGTGCGGGTGAGCCTTCGGGTCGTCCAAGAAGGTTTGGTCAGTCTCGATCAGTTGTTGTCAGCCTTTATCCGTAGCGCCAACGGTTCCGTTCGTCCGTCGGTAGAGGTATGGAAGACAGAATGGGAAAAGATTGTCGGACAGATTGATGAGATGCGACTCGGTCTTCCACATTACGATAACGACCGGCACTTCATTGCCGATGTGTTGGCGCAGGGCAAGTATGCCATCAGTCATTCGCCCGATTATCGCGCGGCATACCGTCCGCATTATCGTATCGTGCGTCGCGACATCTTCGAGCGAGAGCTGAAGCCGCTGTTGTCGCTTCAGTATGAACCCTGAAGCAAACGCCTTTCTATTTCGGTTCGAGCGGTTGCATCGGGTCGCCGTTCATGGCTATCGGACAATACACGCAGCGCGCCAATCCCTTTGATTTCCAGATGCCGAAGGGGCGGTCGCTGAACACCTCTTTCAGCTTTTTGATTTCTTCCAGCGCCTTTGCCTTGGTTGTGTGACAAGACAGGCAAATGCGGTATTCCGTCTTTCCTTTCACCGTTGTCTCATACACCGGACTGACCAGGAAGTCGGGCAGATACTCCATCGCCTTCTTTGCCTCTTCCAGACTGTCGTAGCATCCTACGACCACGTAGTACACCTTCTGTGCAGCAGCTGCACATGCGATGGTGCAAAACTGCCGTCCTGCCGTCTCGTTGGCTTTGGCGGGGATGCAGTATGTCGCCAGCAAGGCGATTGCAACGAAAATTTTAATGATGCTTTTCATGGTGATGATTATTTTTTATTTTGTTGAATGACTGGCAGCAAAAGGCGTTCCATGACCGCATAGCCCTCAGCATTGGGGTGCACGCCTGGCGTGTCCTTCGCATAGGCAGCATCCATGCCCGTGGCGTCGGCAGAGAGCATGGCGCTGAAATAGTCCACATAAGGAATCTTGTTGGCTTTCGCATACGCTGCGACACGGGCATTCAGACGGCGGATTTTCTCCATCGCATCGGTCACCGACGGGCGCCATCTGAAACCTGCCGCTGGAAGGCAACTCGTCAGAATCACCCGTATCTTATGATAGCGCGCCAGTTCGACCATCGACAGCACGTTTCCAAAGGTCAAGTCCTCGTCGTACGGACCTGTATTCTCGGCAATATCGTTCGTCCCGTAGTTGATGACCACTACTCGCGGTTTCAGGTTGATGACGTCCTCGCGAAAGCGTAGCAGGAACTGATAGCTCGTCTGCCCACTGATGCCTCGTCCTATCAGTCCGTGTTTCTCGAAAAACTCAGGATGCGTCTTCACCCATCCCTCCGTGATAGAGTTGCCCATCAGTACCACGCGCCGCTCTTTCTTTGCAGGTTCTCCCAGTGCCGCATTTTTCTCAGCATAGCGCTTCCAGTTGGCAAAGTCGTGTTTCTGTGCCCATCCGCCCGTAGCAGCGACACACCACAGCAATAACACCCAAATCGTTCGTTCTCTCATCGGTAGAAGTTTTGTTGCAAAGTCCATGCAAATCGAATGCAATCAAGTCACACTTGAATTTGCTGAGATGCAGTTTTATCTTCTGCAAAGATAGGAAAAAACTTCAAATTTCTGGTTTAGAATGTTTTGTTTTTTCAAAATATTTCATATATTTGCACCGATTACTCTATTGATAATTAGATTATTGTAATAAAAAATAAAGAATGAAGAAGTCAGTTTTATCGTTTTTCTGTTTGGTCCTTTGTGTCCTTATGGTACAGGCGGGACCCGTTGACAAGCAGCAGGCACAGCAGCAGGCGCAGGCGTTCTTTGCTAAGAAAGGCAAGGTTTTGAAGAAATCAGCCACGCCCCACAAGGCTCCACGCAAGGCGGCAGGGGCTGCAGATGAGGCGTACTACTACGTGTTCAACTCCGAAGGGAACAACGGTTTTGTCATTGTTTCGGGCGACGACCGCACGGCACCTGTGTTCGGCTATTCCGACACGGGCAGCTTCGACGAGAAAAATATCCCCGAGAACATGCGGGCATGGCTGGAGGGTTATGTCGAGGAAATCAAGGCGTTAGACAGTGAAACGCCTGTAGTGAGCAGTGATGCCCCTCTGACGAGAATGCGCAAGGCTGAGAGTGTCATGCGTCCCATCGCTCCGCTTATCACGACGAAGTGGAATCAAAACTCGCCGTACAACGATAATTGTCCGACCTACAATGGTTCGAAATGCGCAACCGGCTGCGTGGCGACAGCAATGGCGCAGGTGATGTATTACTATCGTGCGCAGAGCGTCAACGCTACAACAGCAGAGATTCCGGCTTATACAATCTCAAAGCGAGGTATTTCTATTCCTGCTACCCCAGCCAACTCACCGATTGACTGGGCAAACATGACAGATACCTATTCGAGCAGTTCGACCGC
>Ga0256406_1001188_pt1 | contig 43057 bp, 28 predicted proteins | sample RumenRJG_03DNA_FD_185986 | JGI IMG/M metagenome (GOLD analysis project Ga0256406, IMG submission 185986) | Bovine rumen microbial communities from Lethbridge, Alberta, Canada - RJG_03 | ecosystem: Host-associated > Mammals > Digestive system > Stomach > Rumen | place: Canada: Alberta | collected... | reverse complement strand
ACAGAGAAGTTAAGCCCACTTGCGCCGATGGTACTGCAATGCAATGCGGGAGAGTAGGTAGCCGCCTTCTTTCAATTAAATTCAAAGGTCCTGCAAGACAATATGCCTTGCGGGACTTTTTTTTTTGTTTGATGGGCTTGATGGGCATTGTGGGCTTGATGGGCCTAATGGGCAATTTGGGCATGGTGGGCAATTTAGGCTTAATGGGCATTGTGGGCTTAATGGGCAATGTGGAGAAATGGTATAGTTAGTACTTTTTGCTGTAATTATATTGCGCCTTTCTAACTTTTTTGTAATTTTGTGCAAAATAATAATCATGCTTAAACGAATTTTTATCTGGCTGCTTAGATGTACGCATTGCAGGGGATTTGGAATACAATCGCCTTCGGCTTATCAGTTTGTTCGTTACGTTATTAATGAGCATTACCCTTATTATAAGTACGATGACCTGCGATTACAACTCAACGAGATGGATACAGTTCAGCGTCTTTTGGCAAAACTCTATTTCAGACTGGCAAATTACTGGCAGCCTTGCATGGTTTTCAATGTGCAGCCAGCCTATGCGGAGTTTATTTCTTCCGGGTGTCTTTCGTCTACTATTACAGACACTCTGCCCTTATCGCTTCGCAATCACACTCTGCTTATTATGCCGGCTGATTACGCCACCATTCACGCCACCGAGCTAATAGAGTTTGTCACGCAGGCCAATGCCAACTTGTTGCTTGTTATAGAAGGTATACACAAGCGCAAGGTAAAACCATTGTGGAAACAGCTCCTACAGACAGATAAGGTGAGTGTGTCGTTCGATTTGTTCTATTGCGGCATACTCTTCTTTGACAATCGTATTAAACAGAATTACAAAATAAATTTCTAATGAAGATATACACAAAACACGGCGATGACGGTTCCACGATGCTCACGCAGGGCAATCGCGTTGCAAAAGACCATGTACAAGTTTGCGCCATTGGTACCCTTGATGAGCTCAACGCACACCTGGGATTACTGGTAACGTTGCTGGTTGACGCTGATATGAAGGAATACTTGATGCAGTTGCAGGGAATGCTGTTTGAGATAGGAGCATTCCACGAGTTGCCTTCTGATTTGCTCCCTGCAATGGAACATAAGATTGATGAGATGCAAGCGCTTACGCCCACCATCAACGACTTTGTTTTGCCAGGCGGATGCATTCAGGCTGCCGAGGCACATGTGTGCCGTACAGTTTGCCGCCGCGCTGAACGCTGCTTTATCACTTTGTCAAGAGAAAAGGCAATTCCGGCTACTTATCTTCAGTTTTTAAACCGTTTATCTGATTTTCTTTTCGTTCTGGCGCGATATTTAAATTTTATTTACCATATCAAAGAAAAAAAATGGTGAAACTCTTGTAGATAAATAAAAAATTACTACTTTTGCGCCAAATTAGAAATGTAAAAATTTATCTACTATGTATTGGACACTTGAATTAGCTTCTAAACTAGAAGATGCGCCATGGCCTGCAACTAAAGACGAGCTGATAGACTATGCTACTCGTTCTGGCGCTCCACTTGAAGTATTGGAAAATTTGCAGGAGATAGAGGATGAAGGTGAAGTCTACGATAGTATCGAGGATATCTGGCCTGATTATCCATCTAAGGATGACTTCCTTTGGAATGACGATGAATATTGAATATAGAGGCTGCCCGCAAAGAGCAGCCTTTTATTGTTTCAGTCTATAATATTTTTTCGCAATCTGCGTTATTATAAATGTGATACGAAAGAAACTCTTATTATTCATAGGCTTTTCATTATTTTGGGCTCTGCAGTGCTTTGCTCAATATGATGTCTCGTTCAGTCATTACTATGACATGGAGACATCATTCAATCCGGCAGCAGCTGGCAAGGTGTCAAAATTGAACGTTGATGTGGCCTATGCATCCGACTTCACTGGTTTTAAGCACAATCCGCAAACTATGTATGCCTCGGCTGATATGCCCTTCAGGCTGATGAATGTGATTAACGGAGCCGGATTGGTGTTCATGAACGATAAGCTGGGTTTGTATACGCATCAGAAGCTGGCAGCGCAGTATGCCTATAAGTTCAAGTTGTTCAAAGGTACAATGAGCGTAGGTATTCAGGCCGGACTGCTCAGTGAGAACTTCGACGGTACCAAGCTTGACCTGGAAGACCCTAACGACACGGCATTTACAAAATCGTCGATTAACGGCAATTCGCTCGATCTGGGTGCCGGTGTGTACTACACCTACAAGGATAAATGGTATGCCGGGCTCTCTTGTCAGCATTTAACGGCTCCCGACATCGATTTAGGCGATAATAACACACATTTAAAGGTAGACCGGAGTTATTATTTAACGGCTGGATACAATATTAAACTAAGAAATCCGTTTTTACAAATAAGGACGTCTGGACTCTTGCGCACCGACCTGTCGGCTTATCGTGGCGACGTTACGGCACGGTTACAGTACACCAACGACAAGAAGATGATGTACGCCGGCCTGGGCTACAGTCCCACAAACTCGGTTACCGTCCTGATAGGCGGCAACTTTCATGGCGTAGTGGTAGGCTACAGCTACGAAGTGTACACCTCGGCATTGAGCCTGAGTAACGGCAGTCATGAGTTCTTCGTGGGTTACCAAACCGATGTGAACCTGCTGAAGAAGGGAAAGAACCTGCATAAGAGCGTGCGCATTTTGTAACGACTGAAAATGGAATTTAGCTGATATGAAGATTAGAATATTTCTTTTTGTTGCTTCTTTGGGCATTGTGGCAAGTCTGAGTAGTTGCTTCAGTGCCAAATCTGCGTCTTCATCAGGACGTGGTGGCGAAGTAGTGGGCGTTGGCGGCAAATCGTTCGCCGAACCTGCTCCCTACGGTATGGTGAAGATTTCGCGTGGCTTCCTGCACATGGGTGATACCAAACAGGATAGCTTGTGGGGCCGCAACACTCCAACAAAGGATATTTCGGTAGACGGCTTCTGGATGGACGAGACCGAAATAACCAACTCACAGTATAAGCAGTTTGTGGCCTATGTGCGCGACAGCATCTTGCGCACCCGACTGGCTGACCCCAATTATGGCGGCGATGAGTCGTACATCATTACCGAGGATAAAAACGGTGACCCGGTTACACCACACATCAACTGGAACAAGCGTCTGCCCAAGAAGCCCAACGAGGATGAGCAACGTGCTTACGAAAGCTTGTATGTCACCAATCCGGCCACGGGCGAAAAGATGCTCGATTACCGCCAGATGAACTATAAATACGAGATTTACGATTACACGGCAGCTGCCCTTCGCCGCAACCGCCTCAATCCGCAGGAGCGCAACCTGAACACCGATGTGCAGGTTGACCCCAACCAGGTGGTGATGATATCGAAAGATACTGCTTACATTGATGATAACGGCAACATAGTGAGCCAGACCATCAACCGTCCACTCTCGGGTCCGTGGGACTTCCTGAATACTTACATCGTGAACATTTACCCAGACACTACCTGCTGGGTGAACGATTTCAAGAACTCTGACAACGAAGTATATCTGAGAAACTACTTCTCAAACCCAGCCTACAACGATTACCCCGTAGTGGGCGTAACCTGGGAGCAGGCCAATGCCTTCTGTGCCTGGCGCACCGACTATCTGCTCAAAGGTCTCGGTGCAGAGGCCCGTTATGTGCAGCGTTACCGCCTGCCCACCGAGGCCGAGTGGGAATATGCAGCCCGCGGAAAGAATGGCAACGAGTTCCCCTGGGACAACGACAACGTGAAGAACGGCAACGGCTGCTTCTACGCCAACTTTAAGCCCGACCGCGGCAACTATACCCAGGACGGAAACCTGATTACGAGTAAGGTGGGCATCTACTCGCCCAACAGTAATGGCCTTTACGACATGGCCGGTAACGTGGCCGAATGGACCAACACGGTGTACACCGAAGCCGGTGTAGATGCCATGAACGACCTGAACCCGGAGCTGAGCTACAATGCCGCTAAGGAAGATCCTTACCGACTGAAGAAAAAATCAGTGCGTGGCGGATCATGGAAAGATCCTGAGAGCTACATTAAATCAGCATGGCGTACTTGGGAATATCAAAACCAGCCACGCAGCTACATTGGCTTCCGCTGTGTGAGAAGCCTGGCTAACACCACAAGTACCAAACAGAAAAAATCAAAGAAGAGATGACACAATACAGCAAATTCAATATTGTTTACCGTCTGCAGAAGTGGATGGACAGTGTGCCCGGTCAGACCTTTCTGAACTATGCCTATAGCTGGGGCGCATCTATCGTGATTTTGGGAACCCTGTTCAAGCTCACCCACTTGCCCGGCGCCAACTTTATGTTGTTCGTAGGTATGGGCACCGAGGTGTTCGTGTTCTTTATCTCTGCTTTCGACCGGCCCTTCGACAAGACTGCCGACGGTCGCGATATACCTACTCATGCCACCGAGGAATACCTTGAGGGCGAAGAGACTGCCGAAGAGGTGGATGCCGAGAACCTGGGCTATCAGCCTCGTGTGGCAGCCACAGCTGCACCACAGGGCGTATGGACAGCCAGTACAGCCGTGCAGTCACAAGCAGCGTCGGAAACGCAAGGTGCTATGCCAGGTGCTGATACCGCAGAGCCTGCAGCCGAAGGCACAACCAACGCCGCAGAGGCTGCCCAGGCAGCCGCCTATGCTCCCACAGACGGCGCAGCCACAGTACAGCAGCCGGTTCAGCCCGTTGCCCAGCCGTCGTTTGTGCCACAGATGAGCGCCGAAGAGGCCGAGGCCCTTAACGAGGCTCAGAGCAACTACGTGGACGAGCTGAAGAAGCTGGTAGAAACCTTGGGCAAGGTGAACGAACAAAGCAGCCGTCTTACACGCGACAGCGAGGAGATGGAGAACCTGAACCGCACGCTCACCGGCATCAGCAAGGTGTACGAAGTGCAACTTAAGGGCGCCAGCAAGCAGATTGGCACCATCGACCAGATTAACGAGCAGAGCAAGAAGCTTGCCGAACAGATTGAACAACTCAACAAGATTTATGCACGCATGATTGAAGCCATGACGGTGAATATGCATGCACAAGCCCCCACGGCAAATCCAGGAGAATAAATTATGGCAATAAAGAAACGTCCGGTTACTCCGCGCCAGAAGATGATTAACTTGATGTACGTCGTCCTCATGGCCATGTTAGCTTTGAACATCTCTACCGAGGTGCTCAACGGTTTCTCTATTGTAGAGGAAAGCCTGAACCGTACTACAGCCAGTTCGTCGGAAGAAAACAAGCAGCTGTACAGCGACTTTGCCAGTCAGATGAAATCTAACCCCGAGAAGGTGCGCCTTTGGTTTGAAAAAGCCACAGCCGTGAAAAATATGAGTGACTCGCTGTACAACTTTGCCCAGCAGCTCAAGCTCGCCATAGCACGTGAGGCCGATGGCAAAGATGCTGATTTGAAGAATATTGAGAATAAAGATAACCTTGAGGCTGCGGGCATCGTGATGCTTGCGCCAGGAACCGGCAAGGGCAAAAAGCTTTATAAAGCCATTAACAGTTACCGTGAGCGCATTCTCACCATGGTAACCGACCCCATGCAGCGCCGCATCATAGCTGCCAACCTTTCAACCAAGGTACCCAAACATCCCGGCACGCTCGGCAAAAACTGGCAGGAATACATGTTTGAGGATATGCCTGTGGCTGCTGCCATTACCCTGCTGTCGAAGTTGCAGAGCGATGTGCGCTATGCCGAGGGTGAGGTGCTACACACCCTGGTTTCGCAAATCGACCTGAAAGATATAAGAGTTAACAAACTGTCGGCCTTTGTCATTCCCGAGAAGACCACGCTTTATCCTGGCGAGCAGTTCAAGGCCAACATCGTGATGGCCGCGCTCGACACTACCCGCACCCCGATAATCTACGTGAATGGCAGCCGGCTGAATACCCGCAACGGTGAATATTCGTTCACTGCTGGCGGAGTAGGCGAGCACCAGTTCAGTGGCTACATTTTGATGCAGAATGCCGTGGGCGACTTCTTAAGAAGAAACTTCGTACAAAAGTACACCGTGATACCCGCACCGAACACCGCCACACTGGCATCCGACCTGATGAACGTGCTCTATGCCGGCTATAACAACCCCATCAGCGTGAGTGTGCCCGGCGTGCCCGCCAATGCCGTATCGGTATCGATGACCGGTGGCCGCATTATGGCCAAGGGTAATGGTCACTTCGTTGCCGTGCCGTCGGCTGTGGGCAAGGATGTAACCTTCCACGTAACCGCCCGCGACAAGGGCCAGACGCGCACCATGCCGCCGTTTGTGTTCCATGTGCGCAAGCTGCCCGACCCGACACCTTACATCGCCTTGGGCGTGAACCGCTACAAGGGCGGCTCGCTTGCCAAGGCCAGTTTGATGGGTGCCACCTCGCTAAGTGCTGCCATCGACGATGGCATACTCGATATTCAGTTCCACGTGGTGGGCTTCTCCACCGTGTTCTACGACAACATGGGCAATGCCGTGCAGATGTCGTCACAGGGTGCCAACTTTACCGACCGTATGCGCGAGCAGTTCCGCCATCTTTCACGTAACCGACGCTTTTACATCACCGAAGTAAGAGCAACCGGTCCGGATGGCATTACCCGAACCTTGCCCGGTGCCATGGAGGTGAAAGTGAAATAAAGCCATGGCGGTGACACATAAATAACAAGAAAACAGAAAATGATAACGATGAGAAAGATATTGTTCCTTTTACTGGTTTGCTGCATGGGCGGCACCATGCTGGCCCAGCCCAAGACGCGGCGCAACCAGCAAGCCACCACTACCACCACTCAACAGGGCGACCTTACCACCCGTGCACGCATATCGTTCCCCACGGCAGCTGCCATGAGCGAAGACGTGGTGTGGCGACGCGACGTTTACCGTGAGATAAGTCTTACCGACAATGCTAATGCAGGGCTTTACTACCCCGTGCAACCTGTGGGCACACAGATGAACCTGTTTACCTACATCTTCAAACTGGTGATGCGGGGTGCCATCAAGGCTTATTCTTACGATGTGAACACCGGCAACGAGAACTTCAGTGCCTCGGCGGTAGTGAAGCCGCTTAAGTTCCTCGACGATTATCACATTTTCTACGAGCGCACCGATCGTGGCATACACCTCGACGACAGCGATATTCCGTCGGGTGAGGTGAAAGCCTACTATGTAAAGGAGAGCGCCTACTACGACCAGGCTACCTCTACCTTCCACACCAAGGTGCTTGCACTGTGCCCCGTGATGTACCGAGAAGATGACTTCGGCGACGGCACCACCAAGTACCCCCTGTTCTGGGTGCGCTACGACGACCTGGCACCTTATCTTGCCAAGCAGACCATCATGACCAGTAACCTAAATAACGCTGCCACCATGAGCATGGAAGATTTCTTTACCATGCACTGCTACAAGGGCAAGATTTATAAAACCACCAATATGCTCGGCCAGACACTGGCTCAGGCTTGTGGCGGCGACTCTGTTAAGATGGCAGCCGCACAGAAGCAGATTGACCAGGAAATTCTGGCTTTCGAAAACAGCATGTGGGGCAGCAAGGAAAAGAAAGACTCGCTCGACAGCATCCAGGCTAACAATCCCAAGCTCATCAAGGCACGCCTGCGCAAGCAGAAGCAAGCCAGCAAGCGCCTTTCGCGCCGTTCGGGCGACAGTGGCAAGTCGGCAGCTGCCCCTACAGCCCGTGTAACCGTGCGTCGCGAGCGCCATTAATGGGGTAAATCATTCAACAATAATATTACACATCTTACGTTATGAAGCACTTTTATTACTTACTTCTTGTTGCCGCCATGCTCATTATGGGGCAGCAGGCCAATGCGCAAATCAAGTTCGGCTTGAAGGGCGGTTTAAACCTCAACAGCATGAGCATCAGCAAAGATGTGCTCGATGCATCTAATCAGGCTGGCTTCTATGTGGGCCCAACGGTTAAGTTTACCCTGCCCATTGTTGGCTTAGGTGTAGATGCCAGTGCCCTGTACGATTACCGCTCGGCCAAGCTCACCGATAACGACGACCAAAGCAGCAGTGTAACCGTTAAGCAACAGCAAATAGCCATTCCGGTGAACCTTCGCTATGGTGTGGGTCTGGGCAGCACTGCCAGCGTGTATCTGTTTGCCGGTCCGCAGTTTGGCTTCAATGTTGGTGGCAACGAGAACAAAACCATTAACTGGAAGTGGAAAGACAGCAACTTCAGCGTGAACGTGGGCCTGGGCTTGATGCTGCTGCAGCACCTGCAGGTTAACGCCAACTATAACATAGCCTGTGGTAAAACGGGTGAGGCAACCATCGAGAATGCAGCCACCAAGGCCATTAAGAATGCCAACGGCCGCAACAACTCATGGCAGCTGGGTCTGGCTTACTACTTCTAAGCAAATACTGTAAATTATAAATTTCAACGAAAAATGCAGACCGCCACGATGCAGTCTGCATTTTTTTTGCTATTTTTGTTGTGTGAATACATACGCAGACGTTATCTTACCCTTGCCACTCGATGGCTTGTTTACCTATGAGCTGCCCGCCGATATGGCCGACAAGGCACAGCCCGGCATGCGTGCACTGGTACCCGTGGGGCGCAGCAAGACCTATACGGCGATGATTTTCAGCGTGCACCATAATGCACCTGAGCATGTGGCCGCCGACCGCATTCGCACGGTGTGGCAGCTGCTCGATGCCCATCCTGTGTTGCTGCCCGTGCAGCTCAAGCTGTGGCAGTGGATAGCCTCTTATTATATGGCGCCGCTTGGCGATGTGTACCGTTCGGCACTGCCTTCAGGACTGAAGGCTGAGGACGGTTACCGGCCACGCACGGAAACCTATGTCACACTGTCACAGGTGTGGCGCAGCGAGCAGGCACTTCACAATGCCCTGGAGATAACCCGGCGCGCCCCCAAACAGCAGAATATTCTTACCACTTATTTGCAATTGTCACACTTCGACACCATGGAGGGTAGGCAACCCCATGAACCTGTGGCAGAGATAACGCGCGAGGAGCTCATCAACACCGCCCATGCCACTTCACCACAGTTTAATGCCCTGATGAAGCGTGGCATACTTACTACTTACGAGAAAGAGGTGGGCCGGCTCAACAGCGGCGGCTCCAGTCATCCCGAGCGCATCAACGCCCTGAGTGAGCCCCAGCAGGAAGCCTTCGAAGATATACAGCGGCAGTTCGCCACCAAACCCATCGTGCTACTGCAAGGTGTAACCTCGAGCGGCAAAACCGAGATATACATCCACCTTATACAGCAGGTAATAGAGCAGGGCGGACAGGTGCTCTATCTGCTGCCCGAAATTGCCCTCACCGTGCAGATAACCTCACGCCTGCAACGCATTTTTGGCGATGAAATGGGCATTTATCACAGCAAGTACAGCGATGAGGAGCGTGTGGAGATATGGCTCAAACAACTTTCCAACCATCCTTACAAGATTATTTTGGGCGCCCGCAGCGCCTGCTTCCTGCCTTTCAGGAACCTGCAACTCGTAATTGTCGACGAGGAGCACGAAACCAGCTACAAACAACAGGACCCCGCCCCGCGTTACCATGCCCGCAACGTGGCCATCATGCTGGCTGCCTACAGCAAGGCCCACACACTGCTGGGTACAGCCACGCCATCGGTGGAAACCTATTATAATGCACAAAAAGGAAAATACGGACTCGTGAAGCTCACCACCCGCTACCAGGGAGTGCAGTTGCCCAGAATAGAAGTGGTGGATGTGCGTGACATGCGCCACCGCAAACTCATGTCGGGCCCCTTCTCTCCACAGCTCATACGAGCCATGCGCGAGGCATTGGCCAGTAACCAGCAGGTTATACTGTTTCAAAACCGCCGTGGCTTTGCGCCCATGATAGAATGCAGAGAGTGCGGATGGGTGCCAAAGTGTCAGAACTGTGATGTCAGTCTTACTTATCACAAAGGTTCCAATCTGCTTACGTGTCATTACTGTGGCTACACCTACTCGGTACCCGACAAATGTCCCAACTGCGGCAGCACCGAACTGCTTACGCGAGGCTACGGCACCGAGAAGATAGAGGAAGAGGTGCTGCGCCTCTTCCCTGAAGCGCGTGTGGCACGCATGGACCTCGACACCACGCACACGCGCAACGCCTACAGTCGTATAATCAATAACTTCTCATCGGGCAAGACGCAGGTGCTCATTGGCACACAGATGGTAACCAAGGGTCTCGACTTCGACCGTGTGAGCATCGTTGGCATTCTGAATGCCGATGCTATGCTGCAGTATCCCGACTTTCGCGCCTACGAGCATGCTTTTACCATGATGCTGCAAGTGGCAGGCAGGGCAGGGCGGCGCGGCACGCAGGGCCATGTAATTCTGCAAACCAAGAATACCGACCTGCCTGTTATAGCACAAGTGGTGAACCACAACTACACCGCCTTCTTCAATGATGTGCTGCAAGAGCGCCACCAGTTTAACTATCCGCCCTTCAGCAGGCTGGTGTACATTTACCTGAAGCATCGCAACGAGCAGGTGGTTGATACGGCCGCCATTGAACTTGGCAGCTTGCTGCGCCAGGGACTGGGCGAGCGTGTGCTGGGCCCCGACAAACCTGCCGTGGCAAGAGTTAAAACTTTGTTTATCAGAAAGCTGGTTGTTAAGATAGAAAATGCGGCCAGCCTTTCCACCGTAAAACAATATATGTGGCGCCAGCAACAGCGACTGCTAACCGACAAGCGTTATGCCACGTTGCAAATCTATTACGATGTAGACCCCGTTTGACACGTTTTTTGGCACGTGTCAGCACTTTTTACTTGATATAAATCAAAAAGTATACCGTTTTTTGTTCTGTTTTTGGACAAAAGAGTTCTTTTATTCCTTAAAAGTTTGTTGCGTATTTTTATTGGCATTACTTTTGCACCACGAAAAGTAGAAACAAAAATAAATTTAAACAACAAGTAATTATGAAAAAGTTTATCTTATCTTTAGCAGCAGCATTTATGCTGGCTATGGGTGCTAATGCACAGGTTTACGTAGGTGGCGGTGTTGGTATCGCTGGTAACGACAACGGTGATGAAACCGTTACAACTTACAAGTTCGTTCCTGAGATTGGCTACAACTTCAACGAAGACTGGGCAGCCGGTGTTGCTTTCGGCTGGCAGGGTGCCAACAAGGGTGGTGCCAAGAGTGTAGAGGTTGCTCCTTATGCTCGTTACACCTTCGCACACAGCAAGTATGTCAATGGTTTCGTTGATGGTACTGTAGGTTACAAGCACAACTACGGCGCTGGTCAGGATGTTGACCGCTTCTTCGTAGGTTTGAAGCCGGGTGTTGCCGTAAACCTTTCTAAGAAGCTTATGTTCACTACACACGTAGGTTTCCTGGGTTACAAGCACTACAAAGACAACAATACCAAGGCTAAGAACAACGTTTACGGCCTCGACCTCGATGGCAACAACGTTACCTTTAGCCTTTACTACAACTTCTAATTTGTAGAGGATAAGTAAGGTTAAACATAAAGCCTCAATCTGCACGATGCAAGTCATGCAGGTTGAGGCTTTTTTGTTCAATCATCGTTTACCGAAACTTTCCCACGCTTTGGTAACCATGTTACCACGCTATGGTAACCACATTACCACACTTTTGTAACCATGTTACCACGCTTTGGTAACCATGTTACCATGCGTTGGTAATCATATCACAGCTTTTTTGTCAATGGCCCGGTAACAAACAATGGCATGTTCAACCATGCAAATTGATAAACATTAATTGTCTGTTTGCTTTTTTTTACGCTTAGGTTGTAACAGTTTCCGTGCAAAATGCGTAATTTTGCAAACCGTAATGAATAAGCAACTGTTTTTTGCATTGCTGGCTGTTATCTTTTTATGTTCAGCCAACGTATATGCCCCCGATACATGCATACCTATAGCCGACCGTACGCGCATGGCGCTCGATGCCGACTCATCGGCCTTTGGCCGTGACTCTGTGTTCACCCTTGCCCTCGACAGTATACAGCCACAGCAGTATTCACTGCCTTTGCGGGGAGCCCGATTGCAGCACATGCAGGACGGCTCGATGCAGGCATTCTCGAACCGTGATTATAATGTGCGTGCCGTATTCAGCGGCACGGTGCAGCTGGTTAACAGCTTCAACGGCCGCAACCTTACCATTGTAATTAGTCACGACAACGGTTTGCAGTCGGTGTGCCGTGAACTTATGGCACCCGTGGTACATGCGGGTGAGCATGTGGCAGCCGGCCAGGTTATTGCCCATGCCACGAGTACCGGCAAACAGCAGTTCGCCACCAGCGTGGCCTTCTATGTGGGCAAGAACCCGGTAAGGTCGTCGCGCGTGTTCTCAGAGCAGACCGACAGCTTGCTGCCCGAGAAACTTTTCTGCTGGCTTCACCACGATATGTTCATTGCCACCACAGCCAACTACGTGGGTTATGTAAAGGCTGTGGAGCGCACGCAGAAGTACATGGTTACCAATCTGAGCCCCATGGTCAGGCACGCTGCGGCAAGCAGCATCAACCTGTTCGATTTGTCACCACTTAACTGGAGTTACCCGTTGGTAAACAGTTATGTTACGAGTCCCTACGACAAGTTGCGCGAGCGTGACGATTCCACTACCTATCACCACACCGGTATCGACATCAAAACCCACATCTGCCACGACAGTATTCATTCGGCATTCGATGGAGTGGTGGAGTTTGCAGCGCAGAAGGCAGGCTACGGCAATTGTGTAGTTATTAAGCACGCCTTTGGCATGGAAACACTTTATGGACACTTGAGCACCTTCATGATAAAACAGGGTGAAAGGGTGAGGGCCGGCGAAGTTATCGGCCTCACCGGTGCCACCGGTCATGCTACGGGCGACCATCTGCACTTTGAGCTTTTGTATCACGGGCAGCGCCAGGACCCCGGTTTGATTTTTAATCATAAAAAGCACTGCCTGCAGCCATCCAGACTTTTGCTCAGTGGACCGCAGCTCAAGAGTGTTGCTGTGAAGTATGGCTCACTCTATCCGCTCTTCGTGGCTTACAAGAATCATAAGTGGCGCAACGCGTAATTTTCACAGAATTATTATAATGTCCACTGCAGGGCTGCGGCCCTCGAGGTCCCCCGCAAGAGCACCATTAATCTTTAACTGTTAAATATTTTTTCAGCAGCCTCCACAAAGGCTGCTCCCCGTTTTTTCTCCCTATAATATAATAAGGTGTAACCCATACTTTAAAAATAAATAAAAAAACATTATTTTCTGACTTCATCACATCTTTGGTTGGATGAAGTGTCATCATAGATTATCAGTTAGTTATAAGCTTATTTCTGCAATTGATGGTGACGCAATTACGAATTATGGAATGATATCCCTCGTTAACAGCCCGGCAGACAGTCAAGGTCCTTGTCCTGACTCATATTGCCTTGCCATCTCCAGATGATACGAAAGAAGAAAATCATGTACAGGCTTACGCTCCATGAGGAGCTCTGAGTCTGAACCAGTGGGATAGCCTTACGAGCAAGCTCGACGTCTATCCCGCTGGTTTAGACTCACCCCTTTCGGGGTCAAAGCCTGTACATGAAGAAAATTGCCAAGGCATAAAATTGCGCATAGCGCATAAAATAATATTATTACCATGACGATATCATCAAGATTTTTTAAAATAATTGTGAGCAGATTTAGGGGGTGCTGAATATTTTATGCGCTCTGCGCAATTTTACGCGATAGCGATTTTCGTCACGTGCAGGCTTTGTCCCCCGTAAGGGGGTGGTGCTGAGGTGATGGGGGCATCCGTCGAGCTTGCTCGTAAGGCTGTCCCCATCACCTCTGCACCAAAGCTCCATTGGGAGCTAAAGTCTGTACGTGACTATTTTCCAAAAACTTATTCTCGATTCAGGGTGACGCATTGACGAAGTCAGGGCTGCTTCCTGTCTTTCTCCCTATAATATAATAAGGTGTAACCCATACTTTAAAAATAAATAAAAAAAACATTATTTTTTTTGCGGAAACCAGGTGGCTCATGCGTATGTATTAATAGAATAATATATTATTAAAATTAATTTTACTGTTTTTTTATGAACTACCGCTTTTCTGAACTAACAATGAAAGCCTTGCTGGCTGTTTGTTTGGCAGTAACGTTTGGTGGATTAACATCTTGCTCGGATGACTATGACCTTGACGACAAGGGTAATTACCCCAGTTGGCTCGGCCAGAGTATCTATGAGGAGCTGAAGAACCCTAACCAGGAAGTTCTTACAGGTACTTTCACCAACTATCTGCGGCTTGTGGACGATTTGGGTTATACCGAGACGCTGTCGCGTACCGGTTCTAAAACTGTGTTCCCTGCCAATGATGCAGCATTTGCCAGATTCTTTGCCAACAACTCTTGGGGTGTAAAGAAGTACGAAGATCTTACACCGGCAATGAAGAGACAATTGCTCTACTCTTCTATGCTCGACAACGCTATTCTGATTGAAATGTTGTCGAATGTATCGAATACCGCAACATCAGTGTCTTCGGGCATCGCCATGAAGCACACCACTGGTGCCAACGTGATTGATACCATTACTCACGCATGGCTGTCAGACCTGCCTGTGAACAACTCTTACTGGGATCGCTACAAGGCCGGCGGCATCGACATGGTGATGGACGGAACCCGCCCGATGATGGTTCACTTCACCAATGAGCAGCTCACCGCTAACAACATTACCACTATGGGCTCGAACAGCGACTTCGAGATTATCACTGGTAAAGCTTACAGCCGCGACTCTGCTGCTGCCTACATCTTCCGTGACCGCGTCATCAAGAGCGATGTAACTTGTAAGAACGGTTACATTCAGCAGCTCGAGGATGTGTTGGTTCCCCCAGGAAACCTGGCAGAGCTGATCCGTACCAACGGTGAGAGCAAACTTTTCAGCCGTATGCTCGACCGCTTCAGTGCACCTTATTATAATGCAACCATTACAAACAACTATAACGACTGGGCTGTAGCCAATGGTCAGACCACCATCGACTCAATCTTTGAGAAGCGCTACTTCAGCAGCCGCTCACAAGGTTCTACGCTGAACTACAGTCCGTACAACGTAAACAAAACCACAGCCGACGTCAAGACGCTGCTGCCTTACGACCCGGGATGGAATACCTACACCAGCGGATCGGTGGGAACCAACGCCCTGAGTGATGTGGCTGCCATGTTTGTGCCTACCGATGCTGCCATGGAGAAGTACTTCCTTACCGGTAGTGGCGCCACGCTGATTGAACGTTACGGCAAGAAGCCTAATACACTGGCTAATCTTGAGGAGAACATCGACTCTATTCCTGCCGAAATTACCGTTGCCTTCCTGAGCAACCTGATGAAGAGCTCGTTCATTAACTCTGTACCAAGTAAGTTTGCCAACGTGATGGACGATGCTTCTGACCCAATGGGTATTACCCTGAGCGACTTGAACAAGAACACCGACGGCACCTACGATGTGAAGATTGCCAACAATGGTGTGGCTTACATGCTTAACACCGTGTTCTCGCCTAAGAAATATGTAGCTGTTTCGGCTCCTGCTTATTTGAACCAGAACATGAGCATCATGAACGAGGCCATCCTTGATGGTGAAAGTTCATCAGGTCACACTTACCTGTTCTCTTCGCATGCCAACTTCTATGCTTACCTGCTGGCCATGAGTGCCAACTACGCTTTGTTTATCCCAACCAACGAAGCTTTTGGCAAATACTATATCGACCCCGTTTACCTGGGCCACACCGGTCATGAGCGCGCACTCCGCTTCTACTACAACAAGAACAAGTCGCCTTATGTGTTCTGTTCTGCATGGAGTTACAATCCTTCTACCAACGAGATTGGCGATTCTATCGGAATGGTAAGCTCTTCTGAGTTCCGCACACAGATGATGGATATACTTAACAACCACACCATCGTGCTGGGTTCAGGTGAGAAGCTGGGAAGCAATAAGTTCTACAAGACTAAGGCCGGTGGTGAAATCAAGATTACCGGCGCCGTGAAGACCGTGCGCAGTGGTGCACAGATTGACAACGACCTGCCTGTATCTAACGTAACCAACACTTACAATCAGGAAAATGGTACGGCTTACGCCATCGACCACATCATACAGATGCCTCACGAGAGTGTTTACAAGATACTTAGCAACAACAACCAGTTCTCTGAGTTTATGGATCTGTGCAACTACGACGACAAGTCTGAAATCCTCAGCTTTGCCGGTCTGAGCACCGTGCCCGATAAATTCGGCAACACCGCCCAGGATGCTTACACCGTGTTCAAGAGAACCAAGGGTCTTGACCAGAACGTATCTTACTTCAACGCTTACAACTACACCGTATATGCTCCCGACAACACAGCCATGGAGGAAGCCTATTCAAAGGGCCTGCCCAGATGGAGTGAAATCAAGGAACTTATGGAGTCGGTAGCCGACAAGGAAACCTCTGACCCCGAGTACAAACAGGCTTCTGCACTGGCACTGGCCAAGTGCGAGGCTATCAACAACTTTATACGCTATCATTTCCAGGACAATGCTATCTATGCCGACAACACCGTGTCGGGCGGCACCTATGCCACAGCTTGCGCTGATACACTGGGTATACGCTCTAAGCTTACCATCAGCGGTGGAAACGACAAGATGGAAGTGCGGGATATCAGCGGTCGCCCCATCACTATCAATGGCAATAGCAGCGATAAGATGGTGAACCAGATGGCACGCGACTTTATCTTCAACGGAACAGCCACTACGTCAACTTCTTTAGTGTCGTCGTCGTTCTCGGCTATTCACGAAATCAGCTCGCCTTTATGTCTGAACACCAGCAAACGCTATGACGACATGTGGCGTACTGCTTCAGCCAAACGCAGGCTCATCGGACACCAGAAGATGGCCATCGCAAGGGCTAAGAAACTACTCCATTGGAAATAATACACTAAGAGGATTATGAAAACAAAAGAGATAAAATATTTTATTCTGGCTCTCTTCTGCTCCTTAAGCACTGCTGTGGCAGCTCAGGGTATACGTATCTCTGGTACCGTTAGCGCACCTGACGGACCCGTGATGATGTGTAACGTGGTCGAGATGGATGCCAACAACCGTATCGTGTCGGCAAGCCAGACGGATATCAACGGTAACTTCTCTATGGAAATAAAGAACAAGGCCGATAAACTGCAGATTTCTTATATAGGATATAAGAAGGTGTCGGTGCCCATCGGCGACAAGACCGTGTTCGATATCCAAATGCAAGAGGAAAATACATTGAAGGAAGTGGTGGTTAGAGCCAAGAAGCGCTTCAACCACGGCGGCTTGTCTATCCCTGAGAACGAGGTGTCGGTGGCTGCCCAGACTTTCAATATGAGTGATGTGGAAGGTTTGGCATTTACCTCGGCTGATGAGGCTCTGCAAGGTAAAATCGCCGGTCTGGACATTGTTGCCAACTCAGGTAACCTGGGTTCGGGTACTTCTATGCGTCTGCGTGGTGTTACTTCTATCAACGGTTCGGCTGAACCCCTTATCGTGGTGGACGACCAGATTTTTGATAACCCCGACGAAAACTTCGACTTTACCTCGGCCAACGAGGAAACCTATGCTTCTCTGCTTTCGGTGAACCCGTCGGATATTGAAGACATCCAGGTACTTAAGGATGCCGCCGCTACGGCCATCTGGGGTTCGCGTGGTGCCAACGGTGTAATCAGCATCCGCACCAAACGTGGTGCACGTGGCAAAACCCGCGTTGACTACTCGCTGCGTGTGCAAGCAAGCTGGCAGCCCAAAGGCTACAACCTGCTGAATGGTGACGACTATACCATGATGCTTAAGGAAATGTACTACAACCCTTCGCAGAGTGCATCGGCTACCACCAATATCAACGAAATCAACTACAACAAGAGTTGGGCTGAATACGAAAACTGGAACAACAACACCGACTGGGTGGACGCCGTTGAGCAAACCGGCGTCAGCCAGTATCACTATGTTACCATCAGTGGTGGTGGTGAAAAGGCCAACTTCCGTATCTCGGCAGGTTACGACCATGAGAACGGTACCATTATCAAGCAAACCCTCGACCGCTTCTCTACCAAGCTGGCTCTCGACTACTTCGTGAGCGACCGTATTACCTTCCGTACTACCTTCCCGCTTACTTACACGGCCAACAAGCGTAACTACGATGATAACATCCTGGGCCGCGCCCAGCAGATGGCTCCTAACATGAGTATCTACCGTCAGGATGCCAATGGCAACAACACTGATGAATATTACATTATGCTGCCTTCTGGCGCAAACGATGCTGCCGGTTCTACGGTTTCCAATACATCTTCTAATCAGTTGAGTGCCATCCGCAACCTGGGCAACCCTGTGGCTATTGCCAACCAGGCCTGGAGAAAAGAGAATACCTACCGTATCACTCCTGAATTCAAACTTGAATATCAGCTCATGGGCACCAACGATGACCAGACTCAGCTGAAGTACACCGGACTGGTTTACATGGACATCTACTCTCAGAGCACGCCTAAGTACTGGCCGGGTTCACTTTCAACCAATGGCTGGACCGACAAAACATACAACATCAAGGAGGAGTACAACAGCAACTCGCTGGGTATCAACACCCGCCATACCCTTAACTTTACTCCTCACTTCAAGAATAAAGACTGGTACAGCACCATGCTTGCCCGCTGGGAAATGACCATTGGCAATAAGAACAGCCAAACCATCGATACCCGCAACTTGCCTAATGGTGCCGAATCGGCCACAGGCGACGGCTATTACACCAATATCGGTACCTCTAACAGTGAGTGGCGCAGCATGGCAATGCTCTACACGGGCCACATTTCTTACAAGACACGCTACAGCTTCGACTTCTCTCTACGTGCCGATGGTACCACAAAGTTTGGTAACTCTAAAAAGTGGGGTTGGTTCCCTGGTGTCTCTGCTCGTTGGAACATCAGCGATGAGCCTTTCATGAAGTGGTCGAAGAGCTGGTTGAGCATGCTCTCGTTCCGCCCGTCGTGGGGTATCGTTGGCCGTCAGCCGGATAACGAGTATCTGCAATATGCACGTTTTGTAACCAGTGGCGTTTACGGTCAAACGGGTAACACCGATGCCGTGAGCTACCTGGAGGCACTGCAGCTTAACGACCTGCAATGGGAGCGCACCTCACAATATAATATAGGTGGCGACTTCGGCTTCTGGAACGACAAGATTACTGGTGACTTTAACTACTACTACAAGGACACCAAGAACTTGTTGATGAGGGGTGTGTCTATTCCTAACACTTCGGGTTTCTCTTCTCTGGCCTGGAGCAACGTAGGTGAGATGACCAACAAGGGATGGGAACTTAACCTGAACTTGAACAAGATTATTGAACTGGGCAAACTCAAGGTGAGCGCTAACTTCAACATCTCGCAGAACTTCAACAACATCAAGCAGATGGACGAGAGCGTGCTCGAGAGTATCAACTCCGACTGGGATGCATCAAGTCGTGGCTCATGGTTGAACCGTATTCAAACCGGTAACCCTCTGGGTTCTATCTACGGCTTGCGTTACAAAGGCGTTTACCAGTACACTTACGAATACCTCACCAACCTGCGCGACCAGAACAACTGGAGCTCCGAGGAGTTCCGCAATTACATCAACAACACCTTCCTGGCCAGTGGCAAGACAGCGCCAATCGCTCTTGACAAAGACGGCAAGGTGATGATGAACTCTAACGGCGACCCTATACGCCAGACCTACAACTACAGCAACGGTTCGTCTACCTATGAGTTCCAGGGTGGTGATGCCATCTACGAGGATGTAAACCACGATGGTACCATCAACTCGCTCGATATTGTCTACCTGGGCAACTCTAACCCGAAGGTGAGCGGCGGTTTCGGCTTCAACATCGTTTATGGCAACTGGACCCTGCGTACCAGCTTTACCTATCGTACAGGCTTCAAGGTGGTGAACAAAGCCAAGATGAACCTGGAGAAGATGTACGACGCTTACAACCAGAGCTCGGCTGTTAACTGGCGCTGGCGCAAGAACGGCGACATTACTCAGATTCCACGTGCACTCTACAACACCGGTTATAACTGGCTCGGTAGCGACCGCTATGTGGAGGATGCTTCTTTCTTGCGTATGAGCTACATGCAGCTGGTTTACAACTGTAATAAGAAGTTCATCAATAAATTTGGCTTGAACCGCCTGCAGTTCAGTGTCTCGGCACAGAACCTCTTCTGCTGGTCTAAGTACAGCGGAACCGATCCTGAGCACTCTGCCGGCTCGTGGGGTATTGCTTACGATAGCTCACAAACACCACGAAGCAAGTCAGTCACAGTGAACGTCAATGTGGGATTCTAATTTGTTGAAAAGTCATGAAAATCAAGAATATATTAAAATCGGGACTTTTGGTTTGCATTGCCGTTGTTACCCTTACCTCGTGCAACGACTTCCTTACCATTTACCCCACTGATAAGACAACGGGCAAGGACTTCTGGAAAAAGAAGGAAGATGTCGAAAATATGGTTACCGGTGCTTATCAGAATATGCTTGCCTATGGCATTCAGGAGCGGGCCATCGTCTGGGGTGCCTTCCGCTCTGATGAGCTTACCAAATACTCAAGCTACAGCAGCACCAGCCTTGATAATATCTCGGCCGTTAACTTGCTGCCTACCAACGGTTACAACGGCTGGGGCGATTTCTACAGCGTAATTAACCGTTGCAACCTGGTGCTTAAGCATGCGCCTGCCGTGATGGATATTGACCCGCAGTTTACCGAGGGCGACTATCAGGTGGTTCGCGCACAGATGCTGGCTTTGCGCAGCTTGTGTTACTTCTATCTGGTGCGTGCCTTCCGTGATGTGCCCTACACCACCGAGGCTTACGAAACTGATGACCAGGAAATGAAAATTGCCCAAAGCACTCCCGACTCTGTGCTGCAGCACTGTATCGACGACCTCAAGGAGGCTGAGCCTTACGTAATGCAGAGCGGTGCTTACGGACTACGTGACTGGCGAAACCAGGGTTATATCACCACTAACGCTGTGGATGCCATCCTTGCCGATATCTATTTGTGGCGTGCAAGCATGACGCACAGCAAGAGCGATTACCAGGAATGCGTGAACTACGCTGACAAGGTAATCAAGGCAATGGATACCTATTACCAGAACAACTATGCCAGCCAAATCACCACTGGTGATAACGATATTTACCACTTGCAGAGTTATAAAAATTACTTCTATAATAACTTTGTATCGGGCAACTCTCGTGAAAGCATCCTGGAGTGGCAGTACGATGGTACCAACAACTCTAACACAGGGTTGGAAAACTATTACTACGAGTCAGGTACATCTAAGAGCCATGTTACAACCTCTATACTTATGGCTTCACAACTGTTCAATGCTGTAGATGCTAATGCCGACAAGTCGAATGGTACCAAGATTTACCTTACCAAAGACGACTATCGCTTCTGGAACAATGCTTACGAGGTGAACAACGAAGAGGCTACCCAGCTTGCTGTTCGTAAATTCGTTACACACACCGCCAACGTAATTCTTACTACATCTAATGTAGGTGAAATCAAGTCGAACAGCCGTGCTTTCGATAACTATCAGCAAAACTGGATTGTGTATCGTTTGCCTGATGTAATGCTTATGAAAGCCGAGGCTCAGGTTCAGCTGGCTTCGGGCGACGACGATGCCTCTACACTGCGCAGTGCGTTCAACATCGTGAGAGAGGTGAACGACCGTGCGCTGGTTGAAAACTCAAAGGATACCCTGAAGTTCGACGATTATAAAACCGTTGACGGTATGGAGCGCCTTGTGCTGGCTGAGCGTGAGCGTGAACTTTGCTTCGAGGGCAAACGCTGGTTCGATCTGGTGCGCTACTGCTACCGCCATATGACGGGTGTGGACATCGACAAGCTTATGGCCGACCAGACCGAATGGCCTACTCTGTCTTCATCTATGCTCAAACTGGTGGCACGCAAGTATACCAGCGGCGGTGATGCTTTCTCTTACAAGATGAAGTCGGAACCTTATCTGTACTTCCCAATTTCACAGAGCCAGATCAAGGTTAATACATTGCTGAAACAAAATCCTGTATTCAATGCAGAAGAATCAACAAGCAAAAATTAATAACAATGAAAATATTCAAATATAAAAAGCTTTTGGCTAAGTTGGCTTTTGTGGCTATGCTGCCCGCAATGGCCGGCCTGACTTCTTGCTCGGAAGACATCGACCAGTCGAACCTGTATACCTTTACAGGCGAAACTATCGAAGACTATCTCAGCAACAGGTCCGATCAGTTCAGCAGCTTTAACTACATACTCACCCGCGCCGGCATGGACAAGATTCTTTCCGCTTATGGCACCTATACTTGCTTCGCGCCTACCAACGACGCCGTTACTGAGTATATCGACAGTCTGTACGACGATACTTCCAACAAGGACCTGCCTCACAACGGCATGACTGCCCGCAGCCTTGAGGGCCTTTCTGACTCTCTTTGCGAAGACATCGCCTTGTTCCACCTTGCCAACACCGAGGTGATGGCCATCGACATGCAGGATGGTATGACTATTCCTACCATGCTGGGCCGCGACCTTAACACTGCCATCGATTCTACCAGCGGTAACGTGGTCATCAACAGCAACGCCACTATTACCAGTGTGGATAACGAGCTCGAGAATGGTGTACTGCACGTTATCAACCACGTAATCAGCCGTTCTAACCGGTTAATCGCCGGTGAGCTCGAGCGTAGCGGAAAGTTCACCATCTTCTCGCAGGCTCTGGCTCAGACAGGTTTGGCCGATTCTCTGGTTCTGCAGAAGAAGGCTTCTTACGATAAAGTTTACGAAGAAGGCGAAGCTGCTGCAAGTACCTATAAGTTCTATGTGCCTAAGACTTGTGTGATGGGTTACACCGTATTCGCCGAGAACGACGAAACGCTTAAGGCCAACGGCATCAACTCTTTCGACGACCTCGTGGCTTATGCCAAGAAGGAATACGAAAATTGCGCGGGATCTGACGGCTGGTACGACTATGCACGTGACAACAATATCCAGATTAGCACCGGTACCGACTACACCAATCCGTGGAACACGCTGAACATGTTCATGCGTTATCACATCTTGAAGTACAAGGTGCCTTACGATAAACTGGTGTACGATGAGAACCAGGTAAGCAAGGTTTCTCTGTTCGAGTACTACGAAACCATGCTGCCTTACACCTTATCTAAGGTAATGCGTGTGAGTGGTGTGCTCCGCCTGAACCGCTGGGTTACCAACAGCTCGCTTACCGACCGTGTGGCCGAGCTTGCTTCTAACGCTATCCAAACTGTTAAGCAGCCCGGTATCGAGATTACTCACAACACTCTGCAGGCTCTTAACGGCTACATACATCCTATCGAGGGTATGCTCGTTTACGATAAGAATGTACCTCAGGGTGTGCTCAACGAGCGTATGCGCTTCGACGACTGCTCGCTCTTCGGTGAAATGATGAGCAACAACCTGCGTTGTGCTTCTGATGCCGACATCAAAGCACTCAATGGTGGACAAACCGGTAAAGATGGTGCCCTGGGTGGCAGCTACGTAAGAATTCTCGACGGATTCCTCGATAACTGTAAGATTTATAACGGTACCAACACCCGCTTGTACTATCTGCCTGGCCAGAGCAACGGCTGGTCGAACTTCCAGATGGATGAGTTCAACTGTATGGGTACCTACGACTTCGCCTTCCGCCTGCCTCCTGTTCCCGATGGAACTTACGAGCTCCGCATGGGTTACACAGCCAACGGCAACCGTGGTATGGTGCAGTTCTATTTGGGCACTTCTTCGGCTCAAACCAGCATGAGGGCTCTTGATATCCCTCTTGACATGCGCGTGGTTCCAAGAGACAATGCCGATGGATCGCCTGACGAGAACACCGGCTGGTGCTTGTACACCAAGACTTCTGACCAGGGCGTTGAGACCGACCAGAACATGCACAATCTTGGCTGGATGCGTGGACCTCTTTACTATACCCTTGGCAAGGGTGGCTCTACTACCGGCCGTTCCAACGCACAAGACTTGCGCCGTATCATTGTTAAGCAAAGCTTCAAACAAGGCGAATACTGGCTCAGGTTCAAGACGGTGCTGCCCGATAACACCACCACTCAGTTCCACCTCGACTACATCGAGTTCTGCCCTGAGAACGTGTACAACAATACCAAGTATGTAGAGGATATGTATTAATCCCAACATCAGAACTTATCATTATGAAGAAATTAAATTGCTTTAAACATACATTGATCGCTGTGGCTGCCATTACTTCGGCAGCCATGGTGACCGGTTGCTCTGACTGGGACGACCACTATGATGCCAACAGCGAAGTGTCAGGCAATGCCAACGCTACGCTCTGGCAGAACATCAAGAGCAACGCTAACCTGTCGCAGTTTGCCGACCTGCTGCAAAAGGCTGGTTACGACGAAGTGCTTAATCAGGACCAGAATTATACCGTGTTCGCTCCTTTGAACGATACGTTTAACTATGACTCGCTGTCGCAAATCAGCGTTTCGTCGTTGCGTAAGGAGTTTATTGCCAACCACGTGGCTCGTTTCAACTATCCTGTTTCGGGCTCTGTGTCAGAAACCATCACCATGCTCAACACTAAGGTGGCTAAGCTCGCTGGCGATGATTCGTACACAATTGCCGATGTGACTGTAGATCAGCCCAACGTGGCCAGCAGCAATGGTACCATGCACGTTATCGGCGGCAAGATTCCTTTCAGATACAACATCTACGAATCGCTCAACACCGATCACTATGCTTTGGACTCTATCTCGAACTACATTCACAAATATGATGTAGAGAAGTTGGATGAGAGCAAGAGTGTTGAAGGTCCTACATTGAACGGACACAAGACTTACCTCGATTCTGTTATGTACACCCGTAATGACATCACCATGCAGCTTGGTGCGTTCATCAATAATGAGGACAGTAGCTATACCGTGATTGCTCCTACCAATACCGCATTCCGCCAGGCAGTAGAGCAGTATACGCCTTACTTTAACTACGTTCCCTCGATGATTGATGTTACAGTGCCTGCCGCAACAACGGCTGAGACCACTAAGGAAACTGTAAATCTGAACTCGGCTTACCTTACCGACTCTCTCGTAAAAATGAATATAGTGCGCGATATGTTCTTCAGCAACAATGTTTACCACAACAGCGTGCTTAACTCATTGAACGAGGGCGAAACGCTGAGCACCGACTCTATCGAGTCAACCACCCAGGGCATTTTCTACGGCTCTGAGGCTGCGCAGCTCTTCAAGGGTGCAACAAAGTCTGGCAAGAGTAACGGTAACATGTGGATCACTGACAGCTGGAATTATCCTACCTGGGTATCGGTTAATCCAGCCATTAAGTTTGAATGCGAGACTTCTACTTTCCAGGCCAACTCTGCCAATGCTCAGTTAACTTCAGTTTCAGCAGCTTATGCTAACAAGAATGCTGACGTGCCGGGCAGAGTTTCATCTAACCGTTACCTCCAGATGGATGCTATCCAGGGCTATCCTTCGGTTTACTTCTATCTGCCCAACGTGCTCAGCACCACTTATTACATCTATGCTGTGGTGGTTCCGGCCAACTACATCAGTGCTTCGGTTACCGATGTGCTGCCTAACCAGTTGCGTGCACAGGTGGGCTACAACAACGCCAACGGTAAGGATATCACCTCTACACGTATTCAGGTTGAAACCGACCCGACCAAGGTAGATACCGTACAGGTTGCTAAGATTACATTCCCTATTGCTTATTATGGCACAGGCACACATCCTTACCTTATGCTGCAGACTCGTGGTGCTACCTCTTCTTACGATCGTTCTGTTCGTTTGGACTGCATCCTTCTGGTGCCAGAAGAGTTGAAGGACTACAAGGACAAACATCCTGAGTACGAGATACAGTACAACAAAGTTAACTCTATAACAAAACGCAACTAAACCCAAGCAAATGATGAAAAGTAATTATATTCTATCTGTAAGCCTTGCCTTGGTGCTCGCTACTCCTGCAAGCGCTTGGGCTCAGGATGCTCAGGCTAAGGTTACTGCTGCTGCAAAACTCAAAGCCGAGAACAACAAGTATAAAATGATGGAAGTAAAGGGCGTGGTTGTAGACGAAATAACCAAGGCTCCACTTGCCGGTATTCAAATCCAGACGCTCAACAACAGCAATTACGCTGCCATGACCAACGAGAAGGGTGAGTTTACCATCAAGGTGCCGCAGTTTGCTACTTCGTTGTATGTTCATGCTCCGCAGTTCCTTAGTCAACAGGTGGCCATCAATCCGAATGGTGTAACCAGAATTCAGATGCTGGCCGATAAGTTCAAGAAGATGTACGACAATGGTACCTCTATTGTTGCTTCGTCGTCTTTCCAGCCAACCAGTACTACAACTACCACTGTAGAGAGTGACATCGAGAATAATCTGGGTGCCGATGTGCGCGGTGTTAGTCGTAGCGGTGGCCCTGGCTATGGAAGCACACTGTTCATCAGAGGCTTGAATTCACTGAATGCCAACGCTCAGCCGCTCATCGTTGTTGATGGTGTGGTGCGCGACATGATGCAGACCCGCCAGGCCGTCCACGATGGTGATTACATCAACCTGATGCTGAACATTAATCCTGCCGACATCGAAAAGGTTACCGTTTTAAAGAACGGTACTGCTCTGTACGGTGCCAAGGGTGGCAACGGCGTTATCCTTATCGAAACCAAGCGTGGTCACAGTATGGCTACCCGCATCGATGCCAACATTGGTGTAGGCGTATCGCTGGTGCCCCGTCTGCCCGATATGATGAACGCTTCGCAGTATCGCCTGTATGCTTCTGAAATGCTGGGTACTTATCCCGAAATCACCGACATCATCGGCGACAATACCATCAAGTTCCTCAATACCGACCAAACCAAGTATTACTACAATACTTATCACAACGATACTGACTGGAGCAAGGAGGTTTATCGCACAGCCCTTACGCAGAACTATAACATTAATGTGCAGGGTGGTGATAACATTGGTATGTACAACCTGTCGTTGGGCTATACCGATGCACAGAGCACTGCAAAGAAAAACGGCTTCAACCGTGTGAATGTGCGCTTCAACACCGACATTAACGTGCTCAAGCACCTCACTACAAGGTTCGATATGTCGTTTGCCAAGCTTAACCGCAACGTGTTCGATAATGGCGCACCTGAGGATTTCTCAATCGCTCCTGTGTCTTCTCCAACACTGTTGGGCTTAATCAAGGCTCCTATTCTGAGTCCTTATACTTATAATTATGTAACCGGACTCAAGTCGCAGACGTTGGCCGATGCTGATGATTTCTTAACCGACATCGACGAGGATCTTACCTTAGGTAACCCCACCGCACTGCTTAAGAATGGCGATGGCGTGAACAAGAACCGTGTGGAAACTACAAACTTCCAGGCTGTTATCGCACCAAAGTACCAGTTCACCAAGAGCTTGTCACTGCAGGAAACCTTCAGTTACAACCTCGACCGTATTTCGCAGCGCTACTATCGCCCGAAAGGTGGCATGCCTTTGTTCACCATTGATGATATTGGTACGGTTCAGAACCTTTCTATGTCTTCGTCTACCAATATGACCAGCGTGATGAGCGACACTCGTTTGCAGTTTACCAAGCATCTGGGTGCTCACTTCCTGGATGTATTCGGCGGTTTCCGCTTTACATCGTTTGCCTACGATGCTGCCACACCTAAGGGCCAGTATGCATCAGCAGCCAACGATAAAACTCCTAACGTGAGCAACGATATGGAGTATAAGCAGGTTACTGGTGCCGATGACACCTGGAAAAACCTTACCTGGTATGCCAATGCCGACTACAATTATCGCAACCGCTACTTTGCCGAGTTCACCCTGGCAATGGAGGCCAGCAGTCGTTTCGGCGAGAATGCAAGCGGCCTTAAGCTTGCCGGTGTTAAGTGGGCTTTCTTCCCAAGCATCCAGTTGGGCTGGGTTCTCTCTAACGAGAGCTGGTTCCCCAAGAACAATATCGTGAACTATTTGCGCCTGAATGCCGGTTACGACATCAGCGGCAACGATGATATTAACAACAATGCTGCACGTACATCGTTCAGTGTGCGTAAGTATTTGTATAACTCAATCGGTGCTCAGCTCGACAATATCGGTAACGACAAGATTACTTACGAGAAGACAGGTAAGTTCAACGTGGGCCTGCAGTCTTATTTGCTCAGCAACCGTTTGGGCTTGAATGTAGACTTCTACATGAACCACACCAGCAATCTGCTCACTCTTAAGTCGTTCAGCAACCCCATTGCCGGTATCAACAGCTACTGGAGCAATGGTGGCAGTCTTGACAACAAGGGTGTTGAGGTAACTGTAACAGGCAAGCCAATCGTATCAAAAGACTGGAACCTGGAGCTCGGCGCAAGTCTGGGTCACTACAAGAACGAAATCAAGTCACTTCCCGACGATAAACTCATCTATGTAGATGGTGCACAGACAGCCAAGGGTTACACCTCTTCTATCTATGGCACCGACAACGTAGCCACCATCGTGGGCAAGGCAGCAGGTGTGTTCTACGGCTACAAGACGGCAGGCGTGTTCTCTACTGATGCTGAGGCTAAGGCTGCCGGTAATGGCGGCTATCTTTACATGTTGGATAACACTGGTGCCAAGCAGTACTTCAAGGCTGGTGACATGCACTTTGTCGACCTGAATGGCGATGGCGAGATCAGCGAAGCCGATAAGACTGTTATCGGTGATCCTAACCCCGATGTTTATGGTAACATCTTCGCCAACTTGAACTGGAAGAACTTCAACCTCTACCTGGGTTTCAACTACTCATTGGGTAACGACATCTTCAACTACGAGCGTTCAATCCTTGAGGGCGAGAACAACTTCTACAACCAGACTGTAGCCGTAACCAACCGCTGGCGCTATGAAGAACAGGTAACCGATATGCCACGCCTCGCTTACGATGACCCTATGGGCAACAGCCGCTTCAGCGACCGCTGGATAGAGGATGGCAGCTACCTGCGCCTCAAGACTCTGCGCCTTACCTATCAGGTGCCTGTTCATATGTCCTGGTTGCAGGGCTTGTCAGTATGGGCCGAGGCCAACAACTTGTTCACCATTACCAAGTATCTGGGCAGCGATCCTGAAATGTCGGTAAGCAACTCAGTGCTCTACCAGGGTATCGATGCCGGTAACGTGGCATTGGGTCGTTCCTTTACTTTTGGACTGAAGATCAATCTTTAATGAATGTAACTACAATGAAAAAGATATTTTTTATAGCTGCTCTTTTCGGTGCCTTGTTGTCGGCTACATCTTGCTCTGACATACTGGATACCAAGTCAGATCGTAATGTGTACGACCCGTCGCTCTCCGAGAAGACCGACTCTATGTTCTACACGTTGGGCATTCTGAAAGGTGTGCAGCAGGTCATCGACCAGAACGTTTTGATTAATGAGATGCGTGGTGACCTTACCGCCACCAACAGCAATACCGAGACTGCTTTGAGGCAGTTGGCCAACTTCTCGGCCACTACTACCAATAAGTACGATTCGGCTTACCTGTATTACCGCATCATCAATAACTGCAACTACTACATAGCTCATCGTGATACCACACTGCTCACCGGTAGTCGCAAAGTTTCCATGCCCGAGTATGTTGAGGCCAAGGCTATTCGTGCCTGGGCTTACATCCAGCTGGCCAAGAACTATGACAAGGTGCCTTTCTACACCCAGCCTGTTACCAGCATCTCTGAGGCCAACAAGAATTATCCCGAGCTTGACATCCAGGGCATCTGTGATGAGTTGGCTCCCGATCTGGCCCAGTATGCCGGGTATGCTACGCCAACCTATGGCGACAACCAGAGCATAGGTAGCACCAACTCGGGTTCTACCAAGGAAGTGAACTACAGCAAGGTGATGTTCCCTGTTGATTTGGTACTGGGCGACCTCTATCTTGAAACCAATCAGTACGAGAAGGCTGCCAAGTCGTATTTCAACTATATCAAGCTTCACCGCATTGCAAGTCGCGACTGGTATGTTGGAGGTGCACTAATGAATGTAATGGGAAGCAGCAGTGTGCCGCGTGATTTCCGTTGGCTCAACTCGGGTACCAACTGGACTAATAATTTCTCAATGGACCCTATCGGCTGTATCACTTACGTGCCTATGGCTGTCAACAAACTGTACGGAACAGTTACCAATCTGCCCAAACTCTTTGGCTACGATTATTATGCCGTGCCCAAGACCAGCACTTCAACCAGCAGTAGCCAGTATCTTGACACCCGCGAGATTGACCCGTCAGACACTTACATCAATCTTAACGCCAGTCAGGAATACTACTACTATCCTTCCACATCTCAAACAAAAGATGTGGTAAATGCTGTGGCACTGGGTGATTTCCGCCGTTATGGAACCCTTATCAGCATTACCAAGAACGACAGCTCTTTCTATTCTGTAAACAAGTACCATCAGGCCAATATCTACATCTATCGTGAGGCCACTGTTTACCTGCGCCTGGCTGAAGCCTTGAACCGTGCCGGATATCCCGACGCTGCCTTCGCTATCCTGAAAGACGGTATCAGTGTAGATGCTATGGAGAACGCAACTTACGTCAAGCCGGCCACTATCCAGTATCTCACCACTACAATTCCGTTCCTTTCTGATGAGAACAAAACGCTCTTCGCTACATCTTATGGTATCCACGGTACAGGCTGTGGTATAACCGAAGGCGCCTTTTCACCTTATCAGATGGACAACATCGTTGGCGAGAAGATACAGGCTATCTCTGACAAGTACGGTGTGCAGTCAACCGGTACCATCAATGATACCATCAATGCCGTTGAAGACCTTATCTGTGATGAGTATGCACTTGAACTGGCATTCGAAGGTACCCGTTTCGGAGACTTAACCCGTCTGGCCCGCCACAAGAATGCAGCCGGCTTGTATTCTACCGACTTTGGTAATACCTGGCTGGCAGCCAAACTGGCTTACAAGCATCCGGTTGTCGATCTGAAGCAAGAAAGCAACTGGTATCTTCCACTCAAATAAGCAATAACTTTTTTGAGATATAATAAGGTAGTGGGGGACCGTCAACAATCTGGCGGTTCCCCTTTTGGTTTATTCCACCGCCCTAAGTGTTAAAATCACAATTTTTCTTTCATTAAAGTTGTTACGTTTAAATTATTTTTCTTACATTTGCATTACCTAAATAACATGATATTTCAACATTAGCTAAAATTATTCCTGTTTAAGGCTTATGAGCAGTTGTCATACTGAGAAAATAAACGCAATAGACCATGTGTACCGCGAGATGCGAGAGCAGATACTCTCCATCTTCCGTCAGTGCTCCATACCCGAGGCCGAGTGTGAAGACCTTACTCAGGATGTATTCGTAAAGCTAATGCAGATTGACGTCTTACGCCTTGACACCATTCAGGGCATCACCGCTACCATAGCCCTGCGCATGCGTACCGATTACCTTCGCCGCAAGGTATTCATTCGTAAGGCAGTGAGTGAAATCAAGACAGCCAACATGTTTGACACAACTTATAACGACGAAACTTACCGCGTGAAAGAGTTGCACGCCCTCGAGCAGAAAATTGTAGATGGCATGTGCGAGCTTAACCGCAAGATATACAGCATGAGTCGCTTCGAGGAGAAAAGCTACGCAGAGATAGCCGACACCTTGAATATGAGCTACCGTGCAGTGGAGTCGCGACTCTACCGCAGTCGGGCTGAAGTGAGGGAGAACCTTGCAAAAGCTGGTGGTCTCTGACCATACTTTGCCTAAGCCTGACACTCTCTTTAATATTGATAAATACTTTTAAACTTAAATTTTTAAACCTTTAATTATTAGCTTATGAAACATTGTTTCCGAATGTTAGCAGTAGCCGCATTAGGCTTGCTTTCAGGGACTACGGCCATGGCAGGCAGCTGGAATTTTCCGGCACCTAAGGGTCAGGCTCTGAGCAAGGACACGGTTTACTTGTGGAATGTCGGTCAAAGTGGTTTCGTCATTGGTGGCGAAGCCTATGGCACACAAGCTGTTGTTGATTCTACATCAGGCAACAAGTTCGTTGTTGTGGCCAAGACCGACACTTCTTATGTTTTAAAGAATGCTACACTCAACACTTGGATTTTCCGTGTGTTAAGTGATGGTAAAGTAGGTGACGCTACCCATGCCACTTTCGTTGATCATGGCAAGGATGAGGCCGACGACTGGACAGTACAGTCACTGGGCGACAACGTGTACACCTTCCAGATTACTCCTGGCTCATTCGTTACTGAGCTGGGCAATGAGTTAACCAATCCTGGCAACTGGTACTGGGGTGTTCAAACCGACCATGCCTCTAAGGTGGTAACCGACAACAACCTTACTCAGACCTTAGGCGTTTACTACGATGTAGTAAGTGATGGCACTAACCAGAAAACCTGGTGGAAGTTTGTTTCTGCCGACGAGTACACTCTGCTCAGCGCAAAGATCAAGCTTTACAGACTGTTGAATCAGGCTGAGGCCGAGGGCGTAAGCACCGATGCCGCAGCTACTGTTTACAACAACGACGCAGCCACTGTTGATGACATCAACGCAGCTTACAAGGCGCTTACTGATGCCATAGCCGACAGGGTTACACCTGACAATCCTCAGGATGTTACCCTGAAGTACTTCACTAACCCTGGCTTCGACGCTGGAGTTGCCGGCTGGTCGTACACCACCAAGGCTCAGAACCATGGTACCGCTACCAACGTAACCAACGATCCCAACAATAACCCTGACGGTGCTTTCACAGGCAACTTCTATGAGAACTGGAACCCGAAGGCATTCACTGGCAAGATGTATCAAACTGCAAAGAATCTGCCTAATGGTGTTTACAAGATTTCTCTTGCAGCCTTCAATAATGCATTCGATACCGACAACGCTACCACTAAGGAGCAGTATGTATTTGCTAACGGCGAGCGTGCTTACCTTACCACTGGCAAGGCTCACAAGTACGAGCTCGTAATTTCTCTCGAAGGCGATGTTGATACACTTTCTGTTGGTCTGGCTCAGGATTCTACCTCAAGCAATTGGATGGGTATCGATAACCTCAGCGTGATGTACTATGGCAAGTCACTGGCTTCTTATCAGTATTTGTCTACCAACCTGCAGGATACCTACAAGTCTTCTTTAGGTCTTGACAATGCTACCTATACAAAAAGCTATGCAAATGCTATCGACGAGACCCTTGCTAACGGTGCCTCTGCTACTACCAAGGAAGCTGCTATGGCTGCCTACAAGAAGGCCCAGGAGCAGATTACCGACCTTGAGACCAATATCAGCCTCTACAAACAACTCGTTACAATGGATCAAACCATTCAGGATGAGGATGGTAAAGACTTATATGGCAACTACTCTGACAAGGTTAACGATGTTGACACCGAAATCAGTGATATGATTAGCGAACAGACAGCTACGAACGAGGAAATGCAGGCCCTGCTTGCCAAGGCCGACAGTGTACGCGAAGCTGCCAAGAAGTTAAGTTACCACGATGGTGACGATATCACTTCAATGATAACCAATCCTACTTTCTACGATGATGCCAGCCAGAGTCAGAACTTCACGGGCTGGACTATCGAAGGCGCTAAGCCGGGTGCAGGTGGCGACGCCGATCCTCGTCTGTGTGAAGTTTACGAGGGTGACTTTAACCTGTATCAGGACATCACAAAACTGAAGAAGGGCGCTTATCGTGTACAGATCCAGGCATTCGACCGTCCGGGTTCTATCAACGATGTAGCTACCAAGTATGCTGCTGGTGATACCACAACATTCGCTACCGTTTACCTGAACGATAACTCTGTAAATATGTGCAACATCATGAGTGCACGTCAGACTGAGGCCGGTACAAAACCCGACAACTGGTCTACTGTTTCTTATGGTGACGGTACCGTTTACGTACCTAATGTGATGACCGCTGCTTACGAGCTCATGGACAAGAATACCAGCAATTACCTCAATAGTGTAGATGCTATGGTTACAGATGGTACATTGCGCCTTGGTCTGAAGTCTTACGATCCTGCCAACACTGGTTCACGCTGGTGCATCTTCCGTGACTTCAAACTTATCTATCTTGGCAGTCAGGTTAGCGAAGTTTCTCCTGTGGCTCAGGCTGCTCTCGACAAAGCCAACGCTTTGGCTAACTCTCCGATGAGCGCTGAGGCCAAGACAGAACTGAACACTCAGATCACTGCCATGACTACAGCTATCAGCAACGCTGATGCTTCTGCAATCATTGATACTTACAGCCCACTGCTCAAGGCTTACAATGCAGCTGTTTCAAGTGTAGCTTCTTACGACTCACTGCAGACTGCTGTTGACGAACTTAACAAGGCTCTTGATGAGTATGCTTCTACTGCCCGCGAAGCTTCTCTGGCTACTGCCAAGAGTGTGAAGGCTGAGGCTGAGGCTATTCTTGCCAACGGTACTCTTGCCGACAGCAAGATTGCTGCCGAGGTAGCCAAGGTTAACGGCGCTACCAACGCACTGAAGGTGCCTAAGGGTGAGGCAAGCGATGATAATCCTATGGATCTGACATCACTCATCCAGAATCCTGACTATGCAGCTACCACTGGCTGGACTATCAGCAAGATCGATAATGGCAACACCAACCTCAGTGGTAATCCTGGTATTCAGGCTAACACCTGCGAGGGCTGGAACTGCAACTTCGATGTATCTCAGACTATCAACGGCTTGTCAGAAGGTACTTACAAACTCACTGTAAACAGCTTCTTCCGTCCTGTAACCGCTGAATGGGCATGGAACGCTTATGTAGGCGATTCTATCGGCAACTCTATCCACGGCCGTCTGTTCGCCAACAAGGATAGCGTAGCTCCTAAGAACTGGATCTTCCAGTACGATCCTACTACATTGCCTACTGGTGATGGTGGCTGGAGCACTTGCACCAAGACTTCTTACTACGTGAGTGAGAAGCCTGTTACCAAGGCCGAATTTGATAAGTATGTAGCCGACTGCGACGCTGCAGGTATTACTCCGGATACAGTTACTACCGTAATGAACTACTATTATCCAAACGATCGTACCTCTGCCCGCGTACGCTTCAATAGCTTCAACGGCTTAACTGGCTCTGATCCTGCCGATCCCGCTAACTACAACCCATACTACAACGAAATCTACACCTATGTAGATGCTACCGGCAAACTCACCTTTGGTTTCTGCAACCACGAGGCTGTTGTTCAAGACTGGTTCGTTGCATCTGACTGGAAGTTGTATTACCTCGGCACTGAGAGCTCACACGAGTCTGCTACCGGTATCACTGATGTGAACACCCATGCTAAGGTTGCAAGAACTGAATACTACACTGTAGACGGTCGCCGCGTTAACAAGTTCCAGCAGGGCGTTACCATCGTTAAGACAACCGATGTCAACGGTAAGGTTCATGTAACTAAAGTTGTAAGAAGATAATCACAGATTGTTTCTTATAACTCAATAATAAAAAGAGGAATGCATTCAGGGTGCATTCCTCTTTTGGGTTTAATGGGTTTAATGGGTTTGATGGGGTAAATGGGGGCACCTGCCGAGGGTCTCTCGGATTAAGCTTTTCATTGCCCGCTGATAACAAAAAAAGCGAACCAGTGGGTTGGTTCGCTTCTATCATTATCGTATTGTTTATATTATAGCTTTACGCTCTGTAGTATCTTATCGGTGGCTCCAGCCAGACTCTCTACGTATTTGGCGGCGTTTCTGCTGCAAGTGGTAAGATATATATTATCACTGATGAATTGCTCCATAAGGGCTGAAAAACCAGCGTAATCGGTTATTTCAAAACCGCCATGCACATTCTTCAGTCCTTGTGCCTCGCGGAAGTTCTGGTTCTTCGGTCCGAAAATTACGGGTGTGCCCCATACTGCAGCCTCTATCACGTTGTGTATACCGGCGCCGAAACCGCCGCCCACATAGCTCACTTCACCATAATGATAGATGCTCGACAGCAAGCCGAAACAATCAATGATGAGCACCTCGGCGTCTTTCACATTGTCCTCTGTGGCTTCGGTATATCTCACCACCTTGCGCCCCTTAAGCAGCTGCATTATCTGCTCCAGGTGCTCATCGCTTATTACGTGTGGCGCAATAATCAACTTCCAGTCCTTTTTCAAGTTGAAGTAGGGTATAAATATCTCCTCGTCGGGCAGCCAGCTTGAGCCGGCCACAAACACCCGCTTGCCGTTGCAGAAGTTCTTTACAATGGGCAGCTTTTTACTTGCGTCCTTGATTTGCAGCACGCGGTCGAAGCGCGTGTCACCCACCACCTCAACGTTGCCTATGCCGAGGGTGGCAAGCAGTTTCTCGCTTGTTTCGTTCTGTACAAAGAATTTGGTGAAGCATTTCAGCACCCTGCCATATTGTTTGCCGTACCATTTAAAGAACACCTGGTCGGGGCGGAAGATGCTGCTCACGCTGTAAACCGGCACATTACGGTGTTTAAGTATGTGCAGGTAGTTATACCAGAACTCATACTTAATAAAGAAGGCCATTACCGGCCGTACTGCCCTCAGAAATCGGCGTGCGTTGCGCCTTGTATCCAAAGGCAGATAGCAGATGATGTCGGCTCCCTTGTAGTTCTTTCTCACCTCATAGCCCGAGGGTGAAAAGAAAGTAAGCAGAATTTTATATTCCGGGTGTTGCTCCCTTATCTTCTCGATAAGCGGACGCCCCTGTTCAAACTCGCCCAGTGAGGCGGCATGAAACCAGATGTATTTTGCTTTGGGGTCTACTTTCTCTCTGAGTGTCTTCACAGTCTGGCGCTCGCCCTTCCACATCTTCTTAACCTTGGAGTTAAAGAAGCTGTCGATGGCCACGCCCGCCTGATAGCACTGCATGATGAAATTGTACACGACGGTAGATGTTACTTGTTTCTAAATTGGTTATTTTAAAACTTCAATTGCCTTGCGCAATCTTCTAAGCGTTTCGTCTTTGCCGAGGAAAGCCGATATATCGAACATTCCCGGACCTTTGCCTATACCCACCAGAGCCAGGCGGAAAGCGTTCATCACGTCACCCAGCTTGTAGCCTTTGCTGTTAATCCAGTCCATTACGGCAGTTTCCTGACTCTCTATGCCGAAGTCGGTGAGTCCGTCAAGCACATAAGCCAGTTCTTTCATTTGCTGTGCCGAGTATTCTTTCCAGCGCTTGCGCACCGTCTTCTCGTCGTAGCTTGTCGGGGCGATAAAGAAGAACGAGCACAGGGGCCACAGCTCTTTCACAAAGTTCACGCGGTCCTTCATCATGTGCACCACCTGGGTGATGCGTTCCATGCTTTCCTCTACGCCGTTGTTGGCCACGATGGGAGCAAAGAGCTTGGCAATCTCGTCGTCACTCTTTCTCAGAATATATTCGTGGTTAAACCAGATGCCTTTCTTGTAGTCAAACTTGGCGCCACTCTTCGAGCACTTTGTAATGTCGAAAGCCTTCACCAGTTCGTCCATGCTGAAAATCTCCTGCTCGGTGCCCGGGTTCCATCCCAGCAGTGCCAGGAAGTTTACCACAGCTTCGGGGAAGTAGCCGCTTTCACGGTATCCGCTCGACACCTCGCCCGTCTTCGGGTCGTGCCATTCCAGCGGAAACACCGGGAAACCCAGTCGGTCGCCGTCGCGCTTGCTCAATTTGCCTTTGCCCTCAGGTTTCAGCAGCAGGGGCAGGTGAGCAAAACGGGGCATGGTGTCCTCCCAGCCAAACGCGCGGTAGAGCAGCACGTGCAGTGGTGCGCTCGGCAGCCACTCCTCGCCACGAATCACGTGGGTAATCTTCATCAGGTGGTCGTCTACGATGTTGGCCAGGTGGTAGGTGGGCAGTTCGTCGCTGCTCTTATAAAGCACCTTGTCGTCCAGAATGTCGCTCATAATCTTCACGTCGCCACGAATCAAGTCGTTCACGTGCACCTCCTGTCCGGGTTCCACCTTAAAGCGCACGGTGTACTCCTCACCGGCATCAATGAGTCGGCGCGTTTCCTCATCGCCCAGTGTGAGCTGGTTGCGCATCTGCATACGTGTATGGGCATCGTACTGGAAGTTCTTTACCTCGGCACGTTTTTTCTCCAGTTCCTCCGGAGTGTCGAAAGCCACATAAGCCTTGCCGTTGTCAAGCAGTTGCTTTACGTATTTTTTGTAAATATCGCGCCGTTCGCTCTGCCGGTAAGGTCCATACTCGCCACCGAAGCTCACGCCCTCGTCGAACTTGATGCCAAGCCATTTGAACGATTCAATAATATAGTCTTCGGCACCAGGCACAAACCGGTGTGAGTCGGTGTCCTCGATTCTGAAAACGAGTTCACCGCCATGCTGTTTTGCAAATAAGTAATTGTAAAGGGCAGTGCGTACGCCGCCAATATGTAAAGGCCCGGTTGGGCTGGGTGCAAATCGCACTCTTACTTTAGTTTCTGTCATCTTTCAAGAATGAAGATCGTGTTTTATTTTTTGCAAAATTAATACTTTTTTTTCATTTTACGGTATTTTTTTTGTATTTTCGCCATGCAAACCATATTAGGCCAAGATGTTATGAATAAATTCAGCTTCAGCGACCGTCGTTATTGGCGCAATTTGCTCACTGGTATCTGTCTTGTGGCAGTAACTGTGCTGCTCATTGTGTGGTTTCTGCCTCGTAACGACAGCTTTAAGTTTCGTTACGATGTGGGCCGGCCATGGATGTACGGTTCCTTTATAGCCAAGTTCGATTTCCCTATTTATAAGTCAGAGAGCACCATCCGGCATGAGCGTGACTCTATGCTGGCCACGGTTGAACCTTACTTCAACTTCGACAGCACCGTGGAGAAGCGCAACCTTGCGCGTCTGCATGCCGATTTCCCGGATGGCATACCCGGTTTGCCGGCTGGTTACAACCGTGCGCTCTATGACCGCTTGCACCGTCTGTACCGGTCGGGCATCATGAGCACGCCCGAGTACAACAATATCTTCCGCGACACCACCAATGAGCTTCGTCTGGTAAAAGGGCGTGATGCCATTCCCATTCACATCGACGATGTTTACTCCACCATGTCGGCCTACGAATCGCTGCTCGTCGACCAGGTGCTGAGCCGTGAGCGCCCGCTGCTGCAACGTTGCAACCTCATTAACTATCTTGAGCCCAACATTATTTACGACCATAAGCGCACCGACTCCGAGCGTAACGACCTGCTCAGCGGCATACCCCTTGCCAGCGGCATGGTGATGAGCGGCCAGAAGGTAATCGACCGTGGTGAGATAGTCGACGATTACACTTACCGTGTGCTCTCATCGTACGAGCAGGAGATGCAGCGCCGCAATGCCAACAAGAACGAGATAGCCAGCACCGTTATCGGTCAGGTTATCTTCGTGTCCATTCTGGTGATTCTGTTCACCATGTATCTTTATCTGTTCCGCCGCGACTATATTGATAAGCCCCGCAACATAGCCATGCTCTACATGCTCATCACCATCTTCCCTATACTGGTGTCACTCATGATGAAGCACAATCTGTTCAGCGTCTATGTTATTCCGTTTGCCATGACGCCCATCTTCGTGCGCGTGTTCCTCGATTCGCGCACGGCCTTTATCACCCATTGCACCATGGTGCTTATCTGTGCGGCGGCTGTGAAGTATCAGTACGAGTTCATCATTGTACAGCTCGTATCGGGCCTGGTGGCTGTATATTCGCTGCGCGAGCTCAGCAAGCGCGCCCAACTGTTCAAGGCGGCTCTGCTGGTAACCCTTGCCAGCGTGGTAACCTATTTTGCCCTGCAGTTGATGCAGGACAGCGATGTGCTCAACATCGACTACGGCATGAACTATCACTTTGCCGTGAACGGTGTGCTGCTGTTGCTGGCCTACCCGCTGATGTACCTCATCGAGAAAACCTTCGGCTTTGTATCCAATGTTACGCTGTTCGAGTTGTCCAACACCAACCGTGGTTTGTTGCGCCGGCTCAGCGAGGAGGCGCCGGGCACCTTCCAGCATTCCATCACCGTGGGTAACCTTGCCTCCGAGATAGCCAGTCGCATTGGCGCCGACAGTCTGCTGGTACGTACCGGTGCTCTCTATCACGACATAGGCAAACTGGTTAACCCCGTGTTCTTTACCGAAAATCAGGCACGCGTTAACCCGCACGACAACATGAGCAACGTTGACAGCGCACGCATCATCATCAGTCACGTAACCGAGGGTGTGAAGATAGCCGAAGAGAACAACCTGCCCCAGTTTATCAAGGACTTTATACTTACTCACCACGGGCGCCGGCTGGTGAGTTACTTCTACATCAAGGAGCAGAACGAGCACCCCGACCAGGTTATCGACAAAAGCTTGTTCACCTATCCTGGACCTAACCCGTTTACCCGCGAGCAGGCCATACTGATGATGAGCGATATGGTAGAGGCTGCCTCGCGCTCATTGAGCGAATATACCGAGCAGAGCATCAACAACCTGGTAGACAAGTTGCTCGACAAGCTGCTCGCCGAGGGTACCTTCCGCGAATGTCCTATCACTTTCCGCGATGTGTCTATGGCCAAGCAGGTACTCAAAGAGCGCCTTATGGCCATCTATCACACCCGCATACAGTATCCTGAGCTCAAGAAGCCGCAACCCACTGCCAATGCCAATGAAGCCCAACCTGTTTAAGTGGCGTGCTCTGGTTCTTGAGGGCCTGTTGCTGTTTTTTGCACTTTGTCCGCTGCAAGTTAAGGCCGGCACCGGCACCGATGCAAGGCAACAGGTGGAACTGCTGCTCCGGCAAGGCAACGATGCCGTGGCACGTGAGCATTATGCCCGGGCTGCCGTGCTGTATCAGCGGGCTTACCTCATGGCTGTAGATACCCGGCAGCACGAGCAGGAATTCTGGGCCGTATATAATCTGGGCGTGTGCTATTATTATGTGGCCGAGTATGGTGAGGCCCTGAACAAATACTACCAGGCAAGCAAGCTCTGCGACGACTATTCGCTCTCATCGCGCGAGCGCATGTACGTGCTCAATGCTATAGCCGGCGTGTATTTCGAAGAAGGCAACTATCACCATGCCGACAGTATCATCAGGGGTTGCATTGCCACGGCACGCCGCCATGCCGACTGGCAGCAGTACTGCAATTATGTGCTCGACCTGGCGCTTATTTACAACAAGCAGCATCAGTACGAGCGCACTGAACGCTGCCTGGCCGAGGTGCGCCGCCATCTGCCTGCCACCGACACTATCAATTATTATAAGGTGGGCACCATTGAGTGCGAACGGCTCTACAGACTGCATCTTTACGATTCTCTTATTGCCCTGGCGCCCCGGGTGTTGGGCTCCCACTATGTTATTGCAGGCGACAAGGCCATTATTCTGGTTTACCTTATCAATGTCTACGTGCGGCGCTCGCAGTTTGCGCTGGCCGAACGCTATGCTGTGTGGGCACGTCGCATTACGCCAGTGCAGAAGCGCCCCGACTTGTATAATGCCTTGTCGTACATGTGTCAGCGCCAGGGCAACTTTGCCCGGGCCTTGCAGTTTAAGGATTCGGTGCTGTTCTACAGCGATTCACTGGTAACACTCAATAATCGGCAACTCTCCGAGAGCAGCAGGGTAAAGATAGAAATGCTCAAGATGCAGCAGCAAATGTCGCGTCGTGAGGCCTCGTTGCGGCATCGCCGCTGGCTCGCCACCTCGTTTGCGGTATTTATAGTGGTTGTTATGGTGTTTGTGGTTATTTTGATGCGCCGCAAAATTCAACAGCAAAAACAGGCACACGAACTCACCATGTTACGTATGCAGCAAAAGGAAACCGAGATGCGGCATCAGCACGAACTCACAGCGCGCACGCTCGAACAGAAAAAACAGGAGCTTTCCACGCTTGCCCTCTTTGTATCTGCACGCAACCAGCTCATCGACAACTTACTCAAGGCCATCGAGAAGATCCGGCAGAGCTACACCGTGCCCGAACTCAACACCATTGCGCAGCAATTGCGGCAAACACTCAGCAACGACAACCAGCAGCAGGAATTTCTCGTAAAGTTCGAGTCGGCCAATGCCGGTTTTATGCGGCAGTTGCACGAGCAGCACCCCGAACTCAGTGTGAGCGACCTGCGCTTTCTGGCCTATATTCACATGAACCTTTCCACAAAAGATATTTCTTCACTGCTCAACATTAATCCCGATTCTTGTAAACGCCGCAAAATCCGCATCAGCAAGAAACTTCAGTTAGAGTCGTCCACACAACTTTACGATTTCCTTCAGCAGTTTGGATAATACCAAAAAGTAGTATGCTTTTTGGTAATGCTAATACCTTCGCATGGTAACATGATTCCTGACTTCATCACATCTTTGGTTGGATGAAGTGTCATCATAGATTATCAGTTAGTTGTAAGCTTATTTCTGCAATTGATGTTGACGCAATTACGAATTATGGAATGATATCCCTCCTTAACAGCCCGTCAGACAGTCAATGTCTTTGTCCTGACTCATATTGCCTTGCCATCTCCAGATGATACGAAAAAAGAAAATCATGTACAGGCTTACGCTCCATGAGGAGCTCTGAGTCTCAACCAGTGGGATAGCCTTACGAGCAAGCTCGACGTCTATCCCGCTGGTTGAGACTCACCCCTTTCGGGGTCAAAGCCTGTACATGAAGAAAATTGCCAAGGCATAAAATTGCGCATAGCGCATAAAATAAAGCGGCTGAATAGTCGTTTATAAGTAAAACGTAAAAGTAAAAACGCGGTACATGAATGATTTGTCTATTTCTCGTTCTCTCCTCGATCCTGATCTTCATCAGTCCCTTATTCAATATGTTTATGGCATTATTGGCTGTATTCAATATGTCCACAGACAATTGGGCCCCGGAATGCCGGAATATATCTACCAGAAGGCTTTGTGCAGAAAATTGGTTAAAGAAAAGTTTGATGCAAGGAAGGAGTTCATATATCATCCGTTTTTCGACGGAGACCAACTCGAAAGCTACATCAAGATGGATATGGTAGTGATAATGCCCCGTGGCAATGTCATCATAGAGTGCAAGTCCATCAAGACTATCACGAACAAAGAGCAGTTTCAGACGTTTGGTTATCTTCGCGGCACATCGTTTCCAATAGCCATTCTGGTGAACT